>FYBJ01001409.1_pt1 | contig 24675 bp, 18 predicted proteins | sample 1134611 | NCBI WGS metagenome assembly FYBJ01 (sample SAMEA104116008, study PRJEB20421) | marine metagenome | isolation source: marine | reverse complement strand
ATCGCTCCGAGTTCTTTGGCCTTTTTTATTAATTTGCTTACCTGACCCTTCGAAATATCTAACTCCATTGCGATGTCTTTTTGTAAAAGGCCATCATTAGCGAGCATAATTACACGTTGATAATTGCTTTGTTCCAGAGATTCATATTTCCAACCCTCATCAGTAAGCCAGCATCGTATTGGATTTACACAGTCACCAACCATGCCTCGTGCTTTCTCAAAATGAAGTTCAAAACAAGCTCCGTCAGATGGTTCATAGTCAGATGGATGCCTCAAGGCTATAACAGTATCCAATATATCCTCTCTCTTACTGGTGCCCCGTTGATTGCCATTTTTTCCGGCATGATGAATAAATAAAACGCTTTTGCCTTGTTTTCTCAGTAACAATGCCCATTTTTGAATGGGAATCCAGCTTTCGGCTTCATTTTCTTTATTAGACCCAGCCAAAGTTGAAATATTATCAACAACAATTAAATCAGCTTCATCTGTATGGGCGCGGATCGCTTCTTGCCCTTCCAGTGTACTTAAGTCAGGCATGAAATCACCTTGTAAATCGGGTGTAATAAATATCGGTTCAATCATTTGTTCATTGGCAGGGGTTCGTCTTTCAATTTCGGCTAATCGGCTTTGCATTGTATTTGCAGGCATCTCGCCATCAACGTAGAGTACTTTAACGGGTTTTGTGGCAGTGAATGACAGGAAATTTGCCCCATATGCCAGCGCCATTGTAATTTCAAGGGAAAAAAAAGTTTTGCCAACACCTCGTTTGGCATAGACCATACACAACCCCGATCTAGGCAACCAAGGACTTAATAAATTTTCACGAGCGGGTAACTCCATGCCTAAAAGTTCGCTTAGACTAACGGCTTTTATTTGAAGCTCCTCTGTTTCAATATAGTTCTGGAATTCGTTTAAATTTGTGGTGTTCATGTTGGCACCTCTATTGAATTTAGCCAGCAATGTAGATCGTTAAAGTCGTTGAATTTTTTGCTAATTCCTTCCGGAAATTCTGGTTTGATGATATTTGCGTTTATAGCTTTTGCTGCTTCTCTCGCTTTGAGTAGACCCACGGGATCAATGTCCGCTGCAATGATTATTTTTGAATTAGGTAAATGATCTCGTATATTAACCGCAACAGCTTTTAAATTACCTGCATTGCAAGCAGCTATAACACACACTGTTGGATCTCTTTGCGCTAGGGAAGCACCTGTTGCGAAACCTTCACAGATTAATATCGTTTTGTCATTGGATGGTTGATGTTGAATCGGTATGAAATGGCTGTTAATAGAACCGTTTGGCCAAAATCTTTTATTCCCATCGGGTGTAATTGTCTGCAAACTTTTAAATTTGCCATTAACATTTATGATTGGCAGGATAAGATTGCTTCCTTTTTGGCGAGCATAGTGTGGTTTAATACATTTGTTGGTTAAATATTGATGAGAATGGTTTGCCCAAGGCAATTTGTCATAAAATATTTCTGCCTGTTTTGCTGCCTCCTCCTGTTCTTTTGCACGTGTTTCAGCCTGTTGACGTTTTGTTTCCTTTATTTGACGTTGGTGCTCATTAAAATCGTGACTGCTCATGTGTTGTCTTATTTTTGCGCACCATTTATGTTTGGTTCCTCGTTTCCAACTGCCAAATACGCCACAAGGTGTTTTGTTCATAAAGAGAGCGTAAAAGCCATTTTTAGAACCAGGCTTGTCGCCATGAACATGAAAACGGTTTAATTTACCATCACTAATAATATCTTTTGGGGGCGTGATCCCCTGATCTATCATCGCTGTTTTGAAGTTTTGACAAACTTGATTAAAATCCATATTAACTACTCCCATGTAATTACAGGCTTCGATATGCAACTCTCTGGTTTTAACCTGCCTAATTGCATATTTTTAAATGTCTAAAAAGTTATTATTTAAATTTGACGGAACTTAATTCCGGTTCATTTTTATACATGAATCCTGCTACATTTTTTTATCATCGACTATTGAGAGGCTTTCAGCCCATTGTTCAAGTTCTTTTCTTAAATACATCGGTCGTTTACCGAGTGGTGATCGTGGCTTGGGGAAGCCAGGAGTTTGGAGTAATTCATAAAATTTCGTGGCTTTTACGCCTAAGAATTTTTGAGCTTGGTTCGGATACAGTAAAATCGATACTTCTTTCATAATTAAATCTCCATTATTTATTTCTTCTTCAAATCTTTCTCAAGGATTCGTTCGAGAGAGTATGAATGGAGGTGAGAGGTAGGATAATGCCCGACAGCGTGAAAAATTGAAGCTGTCGGGCAGGGTGTGCTTAATGCGTGGGAAGATGATCGCTTATTTTAGACAGTATGCGCTTGGTAGTGTCACAATTGGGGTTATGTATAAATAAAAGAGGTAAATTTATCTTTTGGTTTTGACTAGCAACATCCAAGGAATTATTTTTTCTAAATTTCATATAATCTTTATTGATGTCTTCATATACTCGCTCTGTCACTATATGAACATATTTGTTCAACTGGGTAGGTGAACCTGTTTCTAATAGTCCCATAGTTTTGCCCATTAAAAACAAGCTATTAATAGCATGCCGTCTGAAGTATTGATGTGAAAACTCGCTACCATTTTTAAAATTCAATTTCAGGAATGATTCAAAAAAAGAAATCAAATCATTCAGGTTTTTTACAAATAAATCAATATTTGGCTCTGAAGAAGTTATAAATAACATAAGGAGTAGAACATGCTCTGAGTTGTGTTGAGTTAATTTCTTTTTCAATTGTTTAAGCATTTTTAGAATATCTTTTACCCATTCTTTTTCATCAGGTAAACGAAGTTGCTCGAACCAATCAGCTAGCATATTTGCTCTATACCATGGTCGTGTCAATATCATTATGACTTCTTTAGGCAAGTCTATTTTCAATAAATTTGCCAGTTTCTCACCAGTTGCATCATTTACGGTTGCTGTAGCCTTAAGGCAATTAATCATCGTTTCATCTAAGCGTTGACTAAGTTTTGTGTGTTCAGATTCCGATTTGTGTTGATATATAATTGAATCCATTGTTATTCTCCTATAGACAATTTTTACTCTGACAAATTGCTTCTTTTTCAAATAGCCAAGTGCTGTACCAATTCATTAATTCTCTACGTTCTTGTTTAAAGTCAGCGCGCAAGTAGACTCCACGTACTCCTTGGACTTTGTGGGCTAGCTGAGCCTCAATGGCATCTGTTCTAAAATGACTTTGTTCATGAAGTACAGTAGAAGCTAAAGCACGAAACCCATGAAGAGTGTGCCGATCTTTATATCCTGAGTTGTGTAATAACTTCCGTGCACTGGTTTCACTAATCGGTTGTAATGCTTTAGATGTGGGGGAGTTGAACAGATATGGGGTAAACCCTGTCAGAAGCCTTAGCTCTTTAAGTAACGTAATCACGTATGGCGATAGAGGTACCCAATGTGCAGATGCCATTTTCATACGCTCAACAGGGATATGCCATTCGGCTTGTTTTAAATTGAATTCAGACCATTGAGCCAGCCTTAACTCTGATGGTCTTGTGAATAAGTGGGCAAGTATTTCGATATATATTTTGTTTATTTTGGTAGCTTGGCTGTTTTTAATGGTTTTAAGCATTTCATGGGCTTCATCAGGTTTTATGGCTGGTTGATTTGATACCCTTGGTTTTGGTGCTAATACTTTCTTTAAACCAATGAAAGGGTAGTTTTCTGTTAATGACGATCCAACGGCAAACTCGAAAATTGTTTGCAATCGATCATGTAATCGATGAGCAATTTCATGGTGCCCTTTTGTTTCATGAGGATGGATAATTTTTAACAGATCATTTTTGGTAATATCATCAATTGGTTTTTCAGAAATAAAAGGATAAACATCACGAATTAGACTTTTATAATGACGGTTACAGGTGACCTCTTTCCAACGGTGTTTGTTCTTTTGATACCATTGTTCTGCCACCATACTAAATGTAAGCTTGTTTTCTATCTCATCTTCATTAGACTTTCTCGGATCAATTCCCTTATGAATAGACTCTCGGTATGTCATCACCTTATTTCGAGCTTCTGCAAGGCCAATTGATGGATAACTTCCTAAGGTGATTGTTTGGGGTTTTTTGTTCCACTGATAGCGAAAGATAAATACTTTCTTACCGCTCGGTCTAATTTCTATGCTTAAGCCATCACGATCTTTATGACGCTTTGTTTTACCTTGTTCAACTTTAAGTCGTTGAATTTTTAAATCAGTTAACATGATCAGTTACCTCAACTAACGGCAACTTTGAAAAGAATAAAAAGTTTACCCAAATTCTTACCCAAAGTATGCACGGTTATTTACGAAAATTAACGAATAGTTGGGAATGAATTTGAGAAGAAGAAACCGCAGTTATTTTAATAACAATCAATAAGTTACGTGCTATTATGGCTCATTGAGAATGATTATAAAATATCTCAATGGTACCGAGGGTGGGACTCGAACCCACACGGTGTCACCACCACCGGATTTTGAATCCGGCGCGTCTACCAATTCCGCCACCCCGGCACAGGATTGACATTATAGCAGAGAACGCTGAACGTACAAGCATTATTTAACGTTACAATTTTTACGGCTTCTTTTCAGTCAGATTGGACAGTTGCTAATGACAAAATAGTCTACATTTTGTTATAATCAATACATAACCTGCTAATTTTTTTGGATTATTATGATGGAATTGAGCAACGGAATTCATACCGGTGACCAGTTACGCAATTACAATAGCTATGATTACCTTTCCAGATTTTATGAGGCTATCCAGAACATAAAGAGGGCGGAGGGGCTTTCAAAGGGGCTGCGCGAGGTCATCGCTGACTATGAGAAATTTTTTGGTCATGAAGACAAACCCCAGGAATATCAAAGAGATAGGGCGTATGGAGATTTATACACCCGATTTCTGGCCGGCCTGCAAACCTCGTTGCCGAAAGATTATGCCAGAAAGCTTAACGATAAAAAAAACGCCCAGGGGCAGGTATTGATCGATGCAGTTATTTCGCAGATTGATAAAAAAAAGCAACCTGAATACTCCGGGATAGCGAAACAGCAACCTATCCAAAAAGCTGAGCATGAGGCTAAACTGGGACAGGCAGAACATGACCTGGCTGCTCTCAATCAATTGATAAAACTAATTTATGTCAATAACAATCAGGCCTTAGAGACAGCAGCAACCATGATTGAAGACTTGGTTGGCCGAACCATCCAGACCGAGCATCAAATCGAAACAGCCGTCACTCAATTATTGGATAATGATCCTCAGCCGGTCAATAAAACCACGCCGCAGGCAGAAGGCTCTGTACTGGGGCGGCTGAAAGCTACGCTTGCATCGACTTACCAACCCATGCTGACCACAAGCCTGCCTCAGCTTAGAACTTACCGTCATACCGAACAGCTTGATTCAGTAGAGTTTCGCACTGGGACGCAGGGTGAGCGGATTGATGGCGAAGTCAGGGTGAACCCTTTATTTGAGCTTTATATCGAACAGCAGGAGGAACCTCAATTAACGGCTGAAGACAAAAAAATTACTCATATCTATTTTAACAATCTTGGTCTTGACAGGGATGATTATGAGGGCAAAAAAGAAAAAGCTTTTTCAGACGCCTTGCATGCCATGGAGGAGAAGCACCCCAATCTTGCGGTGATCACCCTGCCTGCCGATAAAGGCATCATGGCCAAGAGTTTTCTTAATCATGGCCGAAAGTATCCTGTTAAAGAGGCAAAAGAGATTTTCAATGCGATAGCTTCGGCAAAAAAAGATCGCGAGCGTATTCAGGCAATACCTGACGACCGGCGGGATTTTTATCTCAGTGATAATGTAAAAAACCTCTTGAAAGAGGCCGGCGGCTACGATTCTTATGAAGAGATGGTTAACGATCTGGTTAATCAGGCCTTTAAAGAAATGGGCTACGATGGGCATAAAGAGCCTCTCAGCAGCGCGGAACTTCAGGCTGTTTTCTTTCATTTTAGCAAGAGTACCTTTACCAATTATTGTATTGATAAGCTAAAACCAGAGAGTTTTAACATGTCCTGTAAAGATGCCATTGACCGCGGAGGCGTCTCGTCGGCCTATTATAATCTGATGAAATCCATTGAACTCAAAACGCCTATGAGTAAAGAAGAGTTTCACCGCGCTCTTCACGCGGCACCTACCATGGTAAAAGGCCGGGGGATGAATCATCATGCAAAACTGATCTGGAATGCCCTGGACCGATATATCAATGATGAGAACAATTATGAAAATGCACCGGAATGGCTAAGCGAATGGGTTTTTGAAAATGCTCCTAAGGATAAGGCCAAGGATTGTTTAGTACGGCATATTGATAAGATGCTGAATGAGTTAACGGGATTTAAAGGTGAGGTTGCTGATGAAGCTGTCAACGCCCTGAAAGAAACAAAGGCCTTACTGGACAGCAATCCCAATTCCAAAGCCTATGGCCTGGTCTACCAGACCGCGCTGCAAATGAAAAATCTGGTCATGAAAACCCACGCCCTCAATGCTGAGCCAGAAAATCAGGAAAAAGTCGATGCCTTTCGTCTGGCTTATGAACGCTTTAATACCAGTTATCACAAGGCGGAGAAGCACTATAACGGCTTTTTTAAAAAAATGGCTAAGTTTTTTGAACGCATTGGCCGCGTCTTTTCCAAAGCGATTGAAAATAAATATTCAAATCACCAAAAAGCCGAAAATATAAGAAATAAGCAACGGGATTTTAAAGAAAAAATTTGTCATAAAACCCCGGGCACAGATAAAAACGAAATCAAAACGATTGAGGACACTCCACACCATCAAAGATAATATCCGTGGTTATTGATATTTTTCCTGAACCTTGCAATAATTCATCGCCGGCAGATCCAACACTGCCGGTTTTTTTATTAAAGTCCAACAAGGAGAATGGAATGAAAACAAAAATAATCACTTTAATTGCCTCGTTTATAATGACGAGTCTGTTTTGCTTTAGCCTGCCGCTTCATGCAGCGCCTGCTTCTAAACTTAATCCGCCGCCCAAAGTCAATTTAAATACTGTGGATGCCAAAACCTTGTCTAAAATGCTGAAAGGCGTTGGCAGGAAACGGGCAGAGGCGGTGATTGCCTATCGTCAGGCACATCATGGCTTTAAAAGCATTGATGAACTGGCTCAGGTCAAAAGCCTTGGAGCGGCATTCGTGAAAAAAAACCGCCAGCAGCTTGATACGCTATTTTATCTGGAAAAGAAAGCTTAGTATTTGAGCAAACCTGCTGGGTTGGCAGCAGGTTTAATGCATACAGTCTACACACTGTTTATTAGGAAAACAAAAAAATCTCTGATTAAAAAATATCTAACCTTATGGGGAATTTACTGTCGATTTATCCTGAAAATTAGGATAAAGTATCCAAAAAAAATCCTATGAGGAAATGGCAAACATGTTAAGAAAACTAAGAGGAGTCTTTTCAAACGACCTGTCTATTGATTTGGGTACGGCGAATACGCTGATTTATGTCAGGGATAAAGGGATTGTATTGAATGAGCCCTCGGTCGTTGCTTTGAGAAATGAGGCCGGGCAGAAACGTGTTGCCTCGGTTGGGCTTGAGGCGAAAAGAATGCTGGGCCGAACGCCCGGAAACATCAATGCCATCCGTCCGATGAAAGATGGGGTTATTGCCGATTTTCTTGTTACTGAAAAAATGCTGCAGCATTTTATTCATAAAGTCCATGAAAACCGTTTCTTACGCCCCAGTCCAAGAGTGCTGGTTTGCGTACCTTGTGGATCTACTCAGGTAGAGCGGCGTGCTATCCGCGAATCAGTAATGGGCGCCGGCGCCAGGGAAGTTTTCCTGATTGAAGAGCCAATGGCTGCAGCGCTGGGTTCCGGTATGCCGGTTGAAGAAGCCAGCGGTTCAATGGTGGTTGATATTGGCGGCGGAACCACCGAAGTCGCAATTATTTCCTTAAGCGGTATTGTTTACCACCAGTCCGTGCGTATCGGCGGTGATAAATTTGATGATGCCATTGTGTCTTATGTTCGTCGAAATTACGGTACCCTGATCGGTGAAACCACTGCCGAACGCATTAAACATGAAATTGGTTCTGCTTTTCCAAGCCGCGATCTTTACGAGATTGAAGTCAGGGGTCGAAACCTGGCTGAAGGCGTGCCAAGAAGCTTCACTCTGACCAGCGCTGAAATTTTAGAAGCGCTGCAGGAACCGCTTTCTGGTATTGTTGGCGCCGTAAGGGCCGCTTTAGAACTGGCTCCGCCTGAACTGGCTGCCGATATTGCAGAAAGGGGTATGGTGTTGACTGGCGGCGGTGCTTTATTGAAAAACATGGATACCATGCTGATGGAAGAAACCGGCCTGCCTGTTCTGGTTGCCGAAGAACCATTGACCTGTGTTGCCCGAGGCGGCGGTAAAGCTTTGGAAACCATGGATATTCGTGGCGGTGATTTTTTGTCGACTGAATAAGGTATCCTGCCTTGTTTGCCCGTCAAAAACGAAGTTCATTCGCCTTTGCCTGCTGTCTTGGCCTGTCTCTGGCGCTGATGTTTTCAGATTATCATTATCGATATCTTGCGGCCATGCGAAACACGCTGGCCGTTGTTGTTTCGCCGCTGCAATATGCCGTTGACTATCCAGTCCATCTTATTGGCGGTTTTCGGGCCAAATTTAAGGCGAAATCGGAATTGATTGATGAAAACCTGAAATTACGGCATCAGCAGGCCATGCTTTCGGCAAGGTTGCAAAAACTGCTGGTGATCAAAGAAGAAAATTCCCAGCTTAAAGAGCTTCTGAATACCTCATCCAAAACCAATATGAAAACCATGGCCAGTCAGATTCTGGCAGTGGATACCAGTAGTTCCAGACAGATTCTGGTGATTAACAAGGGAAAACGGGATAAGGTTTATATCGGTCAGCCCGTTCTTGACGCCAACGGCGTGATGGGGCAGGTGATTGATGCCGGCTATATGACCAGTTCCGTGTTATTGGTTTCTGACGCAAAAAGCGCTGTTCCGGTTAGAAATTATCGGACAGGGGAGCGGGCTATTCTTGTGGGGACCAATAAAATTGATCAGCTCTCGTTAATCAATTTACCCAGAACATCTTCGGTGCTCGTAGGCGATTTGTTAGTGACCTCCGGACTGGCACGGCGTTATCCAGAGGGCTATCCTGTAGGGCGAGTCAAATCGGTTGAGAATATTCCCGGCGATGCTTTTGTCAAAGTGGGGGTTGAGCCTTTGGCGTTATTGAACAGAAACCGGCTTGCGCTGTTAATCTGGCCGGGTAAAACGGAACTGGAATGGACGCGCCAGGTAAGCAAGCGTTTGGCCATGAAGGAGAAAGAATCATGAAATCCCGCGTATTACGTTTGGTCGCCGCTGTTTTACTGGGGTTGATTGTTGCTATTTTCCCATTGCCGGAAACGTTGACTGCTTACCGGCCGCCATTTTGCCTGTTAATCTTTTTATATACGCAGTTTTTTCTTCCCTCGCATTTCAGTTTGATATTGATAACCTTGACCGGATTATGCCTTGATGCCTTATTAAGGGACGTACTGGGCGCTCATGTTTTTGCGCTGGCGCTGGCGTTGTGGCTGGCAAACAGCAAAGCGCTGCGTTTTCGTTTTTTTAGCATGCCTCAGCAAATGGCGCTGACCGGGTTATTTTGCTTTTTCTATGAATTGCCTTTGCTGTTCGTCAGTCTGATGACAGGATTTCAGCTACAGCCCTGGAGCCTGCTGATAAACAGTCTGCTGGGGATATTATGCTGGCCGTGGATAAAAATTTTGCTGGATGATTTATTGCATCCGGCAAGCCTACTGCCGGGGGCAAAAGCTCATTGCCGTTAAGTTAATTGGGTATAGTTCAAACCGTAAAGGCATGATATGATGTTTAATTTTAAGTTGAGGGAGTTGATTGATGTCTTTTGAAAAAATTCAAATACCGGAACAGGGTCAAACGATTAAAGTTGCCGCAGATAATTCACTGAATGTGCCAAATCAGCCTATTATCCCTTTTATTGAAGGGGATGGAATAGGTGTTGACGTCACTCCTGCCATGTTGAAAGCGGTCGACGCCGCAGTTGAGAAAGCCTACGGCGGCCAACGTAAAATTGCCTGGATGGAAATTTATGCCGGTGAAAAGGCTACCAAAGTCTACGGCGAGAATGAATGGTTGCCGGAAGAAACCCTCCAGGCCATTAAAGAATTCGCCGTTTCAATTAAAGGCCCCTTAACAACGCCGGTCGGCGGCGGTATTCGTTCACTGAACGTCAGCATTCGCCAGCGGCTTGATTTATATACTTGTTTAAGACCCGTGCGCTATTTCAACGGCGTGCCTTCGCCTGTGAAAGAGCCGCAAAAAGTTGACATGGTCATTTTCCGGGAAAATTCAGAAGATATTTATGCCGGTATCGAATGGCAGGCTGACACTGAAGAAGCAAAAAAAGTAATTCGTTTCCTTCGCGATGAAATGCATGTGAAGAAAATCCGTTTCCCCGAACATTGCGGAATCGGCGTGAAGCCTGTTTCTAAAGAAGGTACTGAACGGCTGGTCAAAGCTGCGATTCAGTACGCTATCGATAACCAACGCGACTCTGTTACCCTGGTTCATAAAGGGAACATCATGAAATTTACTGAAGGCGCTTTCAAAGACTGGGGCTATGAAACCGCGAAAACCTGTTTCGGCGGAACAGAGCTTGATGGCGGTCCCTGGCTTGAGGTTAAAAACCCTAAAACAGGAACGCCTATTGTTATCAAAGACGTGATTGCCGATGCATTCCTTCAACAAATTTTACTAAGACCGGAAGAGTATAGCGTTATTGCTACACTGAACCTTAATGGTGATTATATTTCTGACGCCCTGGCTGCCCAGGTCGGCGGAATCGGGATTGCTCCTGGCGCAAATATTGGCGATGGCGTTGCTGTTTTTGAAGCTACCCATGGTACGGCGCCAAAATATGCCGGACAGGACAAAGTCAATCCTGGCTCACTGATTCTTTCTGCTGAAATGATGCTGCGTCATTTGGGCTGGTTTGAAGCTGCTGATCTGTTAATTAAGGGGATGGAAGCTGCAATTGCCGACAAAAAAGTCACTTATGATTTTGAACGCCTGATGCAGGGAGCAACGCTGGTCAGCTGTTCTGGCTTTGCGGATGAAATGATCAAAAGAATGTGATCAAAGAGTATGAGCGCATGCTCACTCATTGATGGTACAACCCCCTGTCTTTAAGGCACTGGCATTAAGTTAAGAGAGCCTACGTCCCGCGGCTTGTCCGCGGGATCCATGAATCTTTCTACATCGCTGGATCCCGCGGACAAGCCGCGGGACGTAGGTGAAGAAAATGGTCTTAACTTAATGGCAGTGGGCCTTTAGGCCGGGAGGAACCCAGGTTTAACACGCGAAGCGTTGTTGAAATAACATCTGGGTGGGTTTGGGCACTGCCAAGCAATAAAGATAAAATCGAAGTGCTAAACTTAAAATAACAGCAAGTTGCAAATAAAAATATCAAGGATGGATAAATTAAGAAAATTTAGTGAAAATTGACTGGCTAAATTCCTCTGACCAGTCTATAAAATTAGTATAGGGGTAAATTAAATGAGCGGGCATTCATTAGAATATTTTGTTGAGCATAAACCAGAAGCACAACAGAAGACAGAAGTAAAAAAACCCAGGAAATACCGGGTTGTCCTGCTCAACGATGATTACACGCCCATGGATTTCGTGGTAGAAGTGCTGAAACGGTTTTTTTACCTTTCGGAGGAAAAAGCAACACTGATTATGTTGCAGATACATACACAGGGAAGCGGCGTATGCGGGGTTTTCACGAAAGACATTGCAGAAACTAAAGTGACCCAAGTCAATGAATACGCCCGAGCAAATGAACATCCACTGTTATGCAGTATGGAACCCGAATGATTGGCGGTGGCGGCTAGAGGAGTAAAGACCATGTTAAATAATGAACTTGAATTTACCTTAAATATCGCCTTTAAGGAAGCAAAAGAAAAACGACATGAATTCATGACCGTTGAGCATCTCTTATTGTCTTTACTGGATAACCCTGCTGCCGGAAATGTGCTCCAGGCATGCGATGCCAACATTGAGAATTTAAGAAATGATTTGGTTGAATTCATTGATGAAACCACGCCGCGCATCCCGGAAGACGAAACGGAGCGCGAAACGCAACCTACGCTGGGTTTTCAAAGAGTTCTTCAACGCGCTGTTTTCCATGTGCAGTCGGCAGGAAAAACCGAAGTGACCGGAGCCAATGTTCTTGCGGCCATATTCAGTGAACAGGAAAGCCAGGCAGTGTATTTCCTTCGACGTGAAAACATTACACGGCTGGATGTGATTAATTACATCTCTCATGGCGTTTCTAAATTCCAGGCTGATGATATGCAGGATGTCAATAGCCCTGCCGATGATGATATGCTGGATTCCAGCGAATCACCTCTTGAAAACTATTGCCTGAACCTGAACCGTCGTGCAAAACAGGGTAAAATCGACCCTTTAATTGGCCGTCATGAAGAAATTCAACGAACCATTCAGGTGCTTTGCCGCCGAAGAAAAAACAATCCGCTTTTAGTTGGCGAGGCCGGTGTAGGAAAAACGGCTATTGCAGAAGGGCTGGCCAGACGTATTGTTGATGAAGAAGTTCCAGAGGCCATCAGCGACTGTGTTGTTTACGCACTCGACCTTGGTGCATTGCTGGCCGGTACTAAATATCGCGGCGATTTTGAGAAACGTTTGAAGGCGGTGTTAAAACAACTCAGCCAGCATGAAGGCGCCGTGTTATTTATTGACGAAATTCATACCATCATCGGTGCAGGTGCTGCTTCCGGCGGTGTGATGGATGCCTCTAACCTGATTAAACCTTTGCTGGCCAACGGCGAACTTAAATGCATTGGTTCAACCACCTATCAGGAATACCGCGGTATATTTGAAAAAGACCGCGCTCTGGCACGACGCTTCCAGAAAATTGATATTTCCGAGCCAAGCGTTGACGAAACCTTTGAAATTCTTAAAGGCCTGAAAAGCCGGCTTGAAGAACACCATGGGGTTAAATTTACCATCCCTTCATTAAAAGCAGCCGCAGAACTTGCCGCAAAATACATTAATGACCGTTTTCTACCTGATAAAGCCATTGATGTGGTCGATGAGGCCGGCGCTTATCAGAACCTGCTGACTGCGAACAAGCGTAAAAAAATTATTTCTGTCTCTGAGATTGAAGAAGTGGTTGCTAAAATTGCCAGAATCCCTATCAAGAAGGTTTCTGCCAGCGATAAAGATACCTTGAAAAATCTTGAGCGCGATCTTAAATTACTGGTTTATGGACAGGATGAAGCCATCAGTTCGCTTTCTTCTGCCATCAAGCTTGCCCGTTCCGGACTGAGAGAGCCTCAGAAACCCGTGGGTTGTTTCCTCTTTGCAGGTCCTACCGGCGTTGGTAAAACCGAGGTAACACGGCAGCTGGCCAACGTTCTTGGTATTGAACTGCTTCGATTTGATATGTCGGAATATATGGAAAAACACACCGTCTCCCGTCTGATAGGAGCACCTCCGGGCTACGTGGGTTACGATCAGGGTGGATTATTGACGGAAGCGGTCACCAAGTCGCCTCATTCAGTATTACTGCTCGACGAAATTGAAAAAGCGCATCCTGATGTGTTCAACCTGTTGCTGCAGATCATGGATCACGGAACGTTAACCGATACCAACGGTCGTCAGGCGGATTTCCGTCATGTTATTCTGGTCATGACTTCTAACGCAGGTGCTGCAGAAATCAGCCGTACTTCTATTGGTTTTAACACCCAGGATAACAGCAACGACGGAATGGAATCGATTAAACGTCAGTTTTCTCCTGAATTCAGAAACAGACTTGATGCCATTATCAACTTTGCACCGCTTGAGCCAGATACGATTGGCCTGGTGGTTGATAAGTTTATCATGGAACTGGATGAGCAGCTGAATAACAAAGGCGTCAGTTTTACCGTTGAAAAAGAAGCTCGTGACTGGCTGGCTGAGCATGGCTATGATAAAGCCATGGGCGCTCGCCCCATGGCACGGTTAATTCAGGAAAACGTTAAAAAACCATTAGCTGACGAGTTGCTGTTCGGAAAATTAGCCAATGGAGGTCATGTGACCCTCAAAGTTAAAGATGGCAAACTCTTTTTCGAAAGTCATGATCACCGTGAAGGGGTTTGCTAAAGGCATACCCTATTGAAGTTAATTGGCCATATACCAAGGCGTTTCGCGAAGAACTTGCGAGACGCCTTTTCTTGTTAAGGGTTTTGAAAGCTATACGCTTCGTCTGAAGACTCCGAATCTGAATACTCCGAATCTGAATGTTCCGAATCTGAATATTCTGAAAGAGAGGAGAGAGACTCATCATCATCTTCTTCTGCTCGTTTGAACATGCTCATTGAAGACGAACTCGAACTTGATGCTACTCTGTTTGGGTTTTGATTTTGATTTAGGGTGGATATTTTAGAATAATGTTTATTAAAAAAATCGATGGCCTGGCCGATATTGAACCTTTCTTCAGGTTTTCTGCAAACCATCTTTGAGGCAAGCTCAATAATGAATTGGAGATCTTTATAGCCAGAAATCATCACAGACCTCTTCAGCAGATCTTCTAAATTATCAGGATACGGCCGTTGTTCTGGTTCATTTAAAAAACAGTCTTTCAATGATGGTTTTGCACTGCAGAAAATATACCTTAACCAAAGCTCAACCAGGATTTTCCCCAGTGCGTAAATATCGCAGGCGCTGGTATATTTTTTTTTCTTTCCATCATCTTTGGAAAATAATATTTCCGGTGCCATATAAAACTCGGAGCCAACATAGTTGCTGTCTTCATCGCCTGCTTCTAACGCCAATCCGAAGTCGAAATAATTGAGTTTGCCTTTTTTTAAATCATAGCGGATGTTTTCACTTTTCAGATCCCTATGAATCAATTGATGTTGGGCAATTTGATTATTATATTGAATTAACAGTTGTTCCGTAATATGAAGTAACTGAAATTCAGTTAATTTTAGGCCACCGTTCCGATTGTTATTTATGATGTCAAATAAATCCTGACCTCTTAAATAATTCATAACAATGATGATATATTGATTTTTCTCCAGTAATGGCCTGACTTTCAGGTGGCCTGCCTTCTCCATGATTCTATGTTCTTTCTTTATCAACTCTAGTTGAACATGAGCTTCTTCTGGATCCGTTTTTTTGATGAAGATTTTAAAAGCTTTTGCCTGATTTGCCGGCATGTTAGATGATTTTTTTATATCGTTTCGAGAGGAAAAAAATACTTCACCATAGCCCCCTCGCCCTAACAGGCTGTCTGTTTTAAATTCAGCGGTATGGATTTTAGATGAATCCGTTTTGAAGTGTAAGCCATAAAAAGTCAGTGGGCTAAGTTGGTTAATATCAACGCGTTGCTCCTTCTCAAAAGGAGAAAACTTCATGTTTGGGAGGCTGCAGTGTCTACGCTTTTTTGGCTTGCCACTTTGCGAGGCAAGCACTTGATTTATTGATTTGTCAGGCATGGATAATCCGTTATCAGCACTATGAAATGTCAACAGATCTTTACTATATTATGGTTATATTTTTTTTAAAAGTCCTTTTTATCGCATGGAGGAAGACATCGAACTGGACGCTGCTGCGCATTCGTTTTGATTATCGCATTCGAGTATCTCGTCAGATTGGATGATCTTTTTATAATGCTTATCAAGCATAGAAAGATGCTCGCCAATAGATTTTCGATCCTCTGGCTTAGGAGCAATCAGGTTTTCTATGAGACTGAACATTGGCTTCAATAGTTCAGGAAGTTGTTTCACTTTAAATAAGTTCTGAAATTCTTCTGCGGTTTTAATCAGCGTTTCAGAAAAATACTGTTCATAGATTGAATCGTTTTGATAAATCATCTCGAGAGCATCAAGCCAAATGAATGCAATCGTTTTCCCCAGTGAATAACGTTGACTCAATTCATCATCCAAAGCCTGTGGGTTATTTATAAGCTCAGGGGCACGGTACATATTGGAGACGCTTCTATTGAAACTGGGTTGTTGGCCTTTTTTAAATGCCCATTCAAAATCAATAAAATTAACCGCCCTGATCTTATCTTCCTTGATTTTGACAATGATATTTTCAGGTTTAATATCCCCATGAATCACGGTATCGGAAATTTGCCTGTTAAACTGCTTTAATAATTGATACATCAGATTAATCCGAAACTCAATGCTAAATTCTTTTGTGCCGTCAAATAAACTAAAAAGATCTTTTCCGGGTTGTTTATTCATGATGAGCATCGCATAAGGATGATTGGGAATATTGTTGTCCACAATGGGTTTTGAACAGTTTAAGTGAGGCGCCAGCCTGGAATTTTTATATTCCTGTTTTATGGTTTTAAGCTGTTCCTGTTTCTTTGAATTTTTAGAGCTTAGCGGAAATCGTTTGACCACTTTTTTTTCTGGGTTATTTTTATTGGCAGATAATATTTGGGTTTTATAAACCTTGGTTTCTCCTTCTTCAGAGCTGCGTCCGCCCTGAATAAAATATTTTTCGTTGCTGAAATCAACTTCATATTCCACGCCGTCAAGAGTAAAACATTTTCTACCTTGCATATTGCAGATGACCGCCGGGCTTTCCATATTGGCAGCCAGCGTTGAGGAGTCGAGATAGTCCTTATATTTTTGCTCAAAATACTGAATTAATTGATCGATATCAGGTCTTTTTTCAGGTTCGATCTCAGTCATATCTTGAAGCATTTGTTTGATAAAGGGCAATTCACCGACCAGGCTTGCTGAATTCAGTATTCGCTTAAATCCCTGAAAATAATAATTAAGTAATTCAGGGTCAGGAATTATTGTAGAGCCAGAATTGAATGGGGAGTAATACATTAATGGAATGTTTGGACCACCAGCGAGCCATAGCAGGAATAGAGCTTTACCTGCGGCATAGATGTCGATGGTAGTTCTGTAGTTTTTGGCTTCAATAAACTCGGGTGCAAAATAGATAATGGTGCCATAGGTCCCATCTTTTTCTTGATCGTCTATTTTTGCACTTTCATAATCAATAATGGATAACGTTGCTTCTTTAGGCACACTATTATCGGCCATTGTTTCATCAGACGGGATAAAGAGCATAACATTTTCAGGCTTAAGATCACCATGAACCAGCTTGATCTCCTGTTCTTCGCCGGGTTTTTTTAATGAATGAACCTGATGCTTCAGAGCCAATAAAAATAGATGCGTAATTTTTAGTCGTCCGGCAACGCTAAACCATATCTTCCCGTCAATATTTTCACTAATCCAATAAAACAGATCCTTACCGTATTGTAAATTCATCACCATGCCGTAATGCTCGGAATCAATTTTGACAGGCTGTCTGACTCCTGTATGTGGGGCCTGGTTGGCGTGAATAAATTCGTTTTGGATTAATTCTATGCTTGTATCTTTTGAATATATTTTAATACATTTTACATGATTGGAAGGTGCATTATCTTCTTTTTCGACTCGTATTCGATAAATAGTACCATGCGCTCCGCCAGCAATAGGCGGATGAGTAAAATCAATAAAGCCATTATGGACTTTACTCATATCTTTGCAATGACGTTTACCAAAAAAACGGAAGCCGTAAGCCGGATGGTTTTGGCTTTGTAGCATTCCCGGATTATTACGGTTGATATTTTCGGTTGTCAATGGTTCACTTTTTTCGATGGTCATGGTTACCTACGGTCAGTTTATATCAGGGGCTGTTGACATTTCATTTTCGCTTTGCAAAAGGAAATGTCAACAGCAACTTCGGCGCTTTGACAATTCCTCATGGTTTTTCTTCAAAAAATTAACGAGTGAGATATCTTGGAAATTGAGTCGGCAGCGATGATGCTATTTTGGTATTTTCTATGTTTTCAATGGGAGAAATACAGTTGGGCTTTGAAAAAAGCGTGGCTCTGTTTTCTGAGCAGACGGCAGCACTCCGAGCTTTCTTTTCGTTGCAGTATATCTCATAATTTGAGTTGAAAAATTCGATTGTTTGATCGATAGTCGGCCGTTTTTCTGGGTTGGGATGCATCATGTTCTTCACTATAGTATAAATAAATGGGATCTGTTTAATATTATGTTTTTTATCAACGCTCCAGAACAAGTAAAATACTTTACCCAAAGAAAAAATATCATAGGCGCTGGTATACTGAAATTTTTTTTTGCCCATAGTAACTGCCTTTGAAACTTCTGGAGCAGCGTACTGTAGAGTTCCACGAATAATGCACGGCTCACTTCCTTTTTCAATCGCCATCCCGTAATCAGTCAGGTTGATTTTTCGGAGTTCAGGGTCATCACTATTTAAATGAATTAATATATTTTCTGGCTTAATGTCACGGTGAATTAGCCCTTGAAGGTCAACTTGAACTTTGTACATGTCCAAAAGCTTTTTGCTAATCTCCATTTTCATATCTTCGGAGAGTTCGAGCAGGTTCTCGAGGATATCGTCGAGAATATAAAAAAGCTCTTGCCCGGGCAGGAGTTTAGATATGAGCGCCGGGCTTCCATTAATATCATCGTGGACTGCTTTGGTTTTTAAATGAGGTAGTGAGCTTCCAACACGACATTCTTCCAGAATTTCTTTTTCTATTAATCTTGCTTTGCTCGGGTCTGCATTTTTATCAAATAGTTTTAAGGCTCTAGGTGAGCCCTCAGCTTTAAACATTTTTTTATACCCACCAAACTTAGGGTAATATTGGACAGGGTAGACGTCTACTTTATACACATTGCCGAAACTTCCATCTCCAAGATGGTTCTCCATTAATGTTTTGCCTTCCTTGAGGAATAGAGAACCTTGTTTGAGGTGTCTTTTACCCCTGTATTGGAATGTAAAGCGGGTACCAGGGGCAGGGATTTCTTCAATTTTTTTAACCATGTTTTTCTCACAAGCATTCAAATTTTATTGAGCATATTTTATGCTATAAATCTTAAGGAAAACTTAAATGCCAGCGAATACCTTTGTTTTAAGCGTGGTTTTATCTGGTTTCGCGAGCTGTTCGAATTTTTTCAATGATTCTGTGCAGGAGAGGTTCTGTCAGCAGGATAAAATATTGAAGCGGACAGGATAAGCTTATATACCCAATTAACTTCAAAATGCTATGTTTTATTCTTTTGCTTTTTCCGCCAGGACAGCGTTTAAAGATTCGCAATAGGCTTGCTATTACTCATCTTTAAACGCTGTCCTGACAAAAAAATCAACTTGCCTAAAACATAGCATTTTGAAGTTAATTGGGTATACAATAGCTTTTTTAATTGGGTATACCTCATTGTATTGTTTGAGCTTAAAAATATGAAAAAACTGAGTGTTATTGTTATTGCCAAAAATGAGTCTGCGAATATTGCCCGTTGTCTGGCCTCGGTTCGTTTTGCCGATGAAATTATCGTTCTGGATTCAGGCAGTTCCGACGATACAGTGGATATTGCCCGCCGCTATACTGAATTGGTTTATGAAACCGATTGGCAGGGTTATGGTATACAAAAACAAAGAGCCTTATCGCATGCCAGCGGTGAGTGGGTTTTGAATCTGGATGCAGATGAACATGTTTCAGAGGAGCTGCGTCAGGACATTATCCGAGCCGTGAACCAGAAGAATTTTGATGGCTTCCGGGTTCCGATTCGAATGCAGTTTTATGGCAGAGCGATGAAATATTCTTCAAGCCCTTCCCGTCATATTCGATTGTTTCGCCGAGAGGGCGCACGATTTTCTGATGACATTGTTCATGAGAAAATCATCATGCCGGCGAGGGCAAAAATATCTCAGTTTAAAAACGCTATTTTTCATCATTCCTATCAGGATGTGAGCCATGCGCTTTATAAAATCAATAAGTATTCATCTTATACCGCCAAAATAAGATTAAAATCCGCCAGGTTTAAAAAACCCAGTATGCTAAAAGCATTAATTAGTGCCGGCTGGATGTTTTCTCGCTGTTTTTTTCTTCAACGAGGCTTTTTAGATGGTGAGGCTGGTTTTCTTTTTGCAATGTTTAATGCCCAAAGCTCATTTTACAGAGCCATAAAGCAGATGTATCCCGACAGGGGATTTATTGAAAAATTACCGGAGCCGGGTTTCAGCAGGGAGAACAACGGTGATAACGAGAATAAAACAAGGTCTTGACTCATTTAGAGACAGTTATCTTTTGATGCTAATCACCGGGTTTATGTTTTTTGCGCCCGTCAGTTCCAGCATCAAAACGGTATTTATTTTTTTACTGCTACTGGCTGTATTATGGTATCAGCCTTTCAGGTTTTCTTTTTTTAGACAGTTTCGGCAACCTGTTGTTATCCTGGCTTATACCCTTTATGCTCTGCTGTTACTGGCCTGTTTATGGTCACCGGCCTCGTTTTCCCAGCAGATGCTGGTGTTGAATAAGTATTCGAAGCTATTGTTTTTCCCTGTTTTAATCGTCGCTTTTGAGCCTGTAAAAAATCGCGTGTTTGCAATCAGAGCCTTCCTTGCTGCCATGTTCATTACCGGTGTGCTTGCCTGTCTGCAAAAATTTTCTTTGCTTGATATCCATGGCAATGGCTATAACGATCCGGCTTTTGTTTTTCAGTCCCATATTATGACGAGCTTTTTGTTTGCATTTGCTGCTTTTTTATCTTTTTGTATCTATATGAAACAAAGCGAGATCCGCGCCACCCGGATGTATTTGTGGCTGACTCTATTTTTTAGCTGTTGTGTTTTTTTCTTCAATACGGGTCGAACCGGGTATTTTATTTATTTGTTGCTGGCTGTGTTTTTCTGCTTTCAATATCTGAATTTAAAACGGGCATTGCTGGCCGGCATGGTTTGTCTGGCCGCTTTTAGCCTGTTGTACTGGCAATCGCCATTAATGAAAAAAAATATTAATCAGCTGGCTTCTTCATACCAGCATTTTAACCAAAATAAAAAAGATACCTCTCTGGGGTTTAGAATCCAGTTTCATCAGTTTGCCGCAGGTCTTGTTAAAAAGAGTCCCTGGATTGGAGAGGGCACCGGCAGCTTTGCGTACTGGTATGATAAAGATAAGCCTATAAAAAACTGGAAGGAGCCGCTCCGAGAGCCTCATAGCGAATATTGGATGATTGCCGTTCAGACGGGCTTAGCCGGCTTGATTGTATTGTTGGGCTTATTTTTTACATGTTATTCATTCGCCTCGAGATTAAAACAATCCTCAATCGCGGCCAAGGCGATGGTTTTGGCATTTATGGTGGGTTGCTTGACCGACTCGTTACTGTTTTATGGCGGCCCGGGTTATTTCTTTATCGCTTTTACCGCATTGTTTTATGCAGAGCATAGAGCCGCCGTCACTAAGTTAAGACCATTTTCTTCGCCTACGTCCCCCGTACAAACCGCGGGACGTAGGCTCTCTTAACTTAATGGCAATGAGCATAGGGCCTCCGTCACTAAAGCGCTGAACCAAAGCCTTGATAAGCGCAGCGCATCAAGGGATAAGGTTTTGGAATGTTCCCATGCTGCTGGAACGGGATAGCGGTTTGATGACAAAAATTTATCATTTCATTTCGATGTTATCGATCTTCGTGAATTCTATTTTGTCCATTGTATCTTCCATAAGCCCCAGTTCCTGTATACTACTGACAATGTCCACGGCTTTTTTCTGGCTGACAGGAGTAGCTACAACTCGGAAAAATGATCCAAAATACTGTGAAATTCCGGCGTCATTATTGGCAATCAAAATTTCATCTTCATCAATGGAACGTTCATCAAAATCCATGCTATCTTCCTCAGTATAATCATCCGGGTTGTTGTCAGGCTCATCTGAATAAGATTGGTTGAGTGAATTTTCCGCTTGAACATCCCTTTCCTCCAGGATGTCTTGCCCATGGTCATCTTTGGGTTTAAACGTTCTTCTTAAGCCCAGCTCCTGATACATTCGATCTCGGGCCTGGTTCAGATTGCTATGATAAGACTTAAATTCCTTGAAGATCGTTTTAAAGGTCTTTTTAAAACTATCGTAAGGCAGAGCTTTACCTGCGAGTGTAACGACTTCATTTTCGAGCTGCTTTCGCTTGGTGGATGCTAAACGAATTTCTCCTCTCGAGCGGCTGTCTATACCGGCTTGTGCGTATTTATTGTCGCTTGCTACCAGTATGATTTCTTGCAGTCTCGGGATGTTGTCAAACAACTGTTTTGTCATCTTATCAACTGATTCAGTTGAGGCCGAAGTGATATCAATGATAGCAATGACCGGTGAGCTCTGCTCGGCGAGTTTAATGAAGTTCTGTTGCTCATCGCCGGGAACGGATTGGGGAAAGGGGCTTAAATCACCAATGAGAACATCGACGGGGTGACTGACTTTTTTATCACTGTTTTCAATGGAGTCCAACAGCTGAAATACTGGTTTTTTTAAGGCGTTAATATTTTTGAAAAAATATTCAAAGTAGACTTCTGCCGGCTGCGTGACTAGAGGAGCAAGTTCCATCATGGCGGAAAATTCCATTAAGACCTTCAATGCGATATCATAACTTTCCATACCGTTTAAGGTGCTGAATGCATAATATTTCCGGCTTGCTTCATCATCGACTGAATCCAGACTTTCTTGCGTGACAATAGAGTTTTCACTATAGTTTGAAGCTTCATCGTCCTGGGTATAGTCAATGCAGTTGCCGTTTTTATCAAACAGTTTATACAATGTTTCGGATAGTTCATAAGCAAGAGTCAGAATATTCATCCCTTGCTCAATAAAAAAAATACTTTCATTCCATCCTGATGGATCCATCTCCGTTTTGAGAAATGTTTCAGACATTGAAAATAATCTGCTGATCAATAAACGAATCTCTTGAGGGATGTCACAAATTTCATAGGCTTTGTGAATCTCCAACTGCCTGTTCAGCAAGAATTTAATTTGCGATAACCAGGGATATGCGATATCCAGTGGCATGGGGCCTTTAATATCCGAGTCAGGTTCGGTTAGCAATGCCTGGATTAAACCAGGTCGGGTGGCGGAGGCGTACTGGTTTCCATGGATATTTAACGTTTCAAATTCAATAATCCCGTTCATGATGTTTTCAAGATTGCATTCATTCTCGCAAGATGCTTTTAATACAACATATTCAAGGAAAATCTGAAAATGTTTCGCGTTAGAGTTTATACGTTTGAAGCTTTTTGCGTTCTCAAGTTGTTTAGAGGATTTTTTTCCAGGAGGGTTTGAGTAAAAGACCCGAAATATTTGTTCAATAATTAAGCTGCTGGATTCTTTCGATAGCTCGAATTGAAGTTGTTCAATGGCATTTTTAAAAGCCTCATGATAATCCTCCGGAATCATTCCGGCTGAAAATCGAATACTGTAGCCCGTATCTGTAAATGTCGGACGCAGGCTGCCGAAACTGGGCTGAAAGTCAGTCCAGATCCAGTCTGAACCCATCAGTTTTCGGCATTGAAAATTCACCAGTCCTGCCAGATAAGCACTTAAAAAAGCGGTTACTGCCCTAATTTCTTCACCGGGTAGATGGAGAGGAGTAATGGCGGCGTTTTCCACTTTTTTCCTTCCTTTGGAGTTGAATTGGCCAACTTTCTCCATAGTTTTGATAATCATTTTAAAATGGTCATGCATTTCAAGAATGAGGCAGGGGTAGCCTTCGACAGGCGCTGTTATTTTGATAGGGGTTTCTACATGGGTATCGTGATTTTCGAGGCATTTATGATGAATGCTTTGCACAATATATAATCTTCTATTATGCAGTAAATCATAGTCAAGAGGGCATTCCGTGAACATTTCCAATGCATGTTCTTCATTGCCTGCCGGGCTAATATGTTGAAAATCAAAAAGAGAGTCAACAGCAAGCTCGTTGACCAGATATCTTACCGTTTTCACTCCTACTATTCTGCTCATGACTCGAAGCAGATGCGCTAAAGTTTTCTGTTCACTGCGGTCGTGGTTCTCTATTTTTTGCGGAGGCGTTAGCATTGCAGCAAAAACCTCATCAAGTTCAGTGATGCGTTGACGATATTGTATTATATCACTAGCACTGAAGTCCTGGGGGTAGTCCAATTGATTCAACAGGGTTTCAATTTGTTGTTGATTTTCAGAATGAAGAATCTCAAGCATCAATTTCAGTTTATCAGCAAAAATTGAAATAAATCGCTCATGGCGATTTGGATGCCGATGGCTGGGTCTTTGATAAAGGCCAATGTCATTCGGATCGCTGTTCGTCAATGGAAAGCGCAGCGACAGATTACCCATCGGGCGGCGGACTGCAGTGTAATTTCCTATAGTCATGAAACTGCTCTGCATGCTGCTTTCTGCATAATTCATGATATTCCTATCCTGGCCATCCATCGCATCGGAATGGCTATCAGGATGCTTCCTGTTTTTTTTGTTTTTTGACAAGATCTTTTTGATGCCTAATCTGCTATAAAATTTAACTATTTGTTTGTCTAATTGCTCAAGAAACATGAATACCTTCGAAATTTCTATTGGAGAGAAATGTGTTTAAATGTGATCCTTATTTAATCATGAAAACCATGTTTTAATCAATTAATTTCTGAGGTTTTTTAATGTTCTATGTTTGTTCCAGTGGCTTGCGTTGATAGTGCTGTTTGCAAATCGATGGGTGTCTATATATAATGCGCATTAATCAAAATTAAAGCTTTTGGAAAATTAGCCGTTTGAAACTGTTAAAACAAGCAAGCAAACAGACGGTGTGTGAAAACTAA
>FYBJ01001634.1_pt1 | contig 24702 bp, 24 predicted proteins | sample 1134611 | NCBI WGS metagenome assembly FYBJ01 (sample SAMEA104116008, study PRJEB20421) | marine metagenome | isolation source: marine | reverse complement strand
ATTGCGGAGAGATTTCCACGATGGTCTTGGTGCCCGAGGTGGTATCAGTGGCCAAAGGTACGCCGGTTCTGGCCGCCGGGGGCATTGTCACGGGCGCTCAGATGGCGGCGGCCATGGCTATGGGGGCAGCGGGGGCCTGGTGTGGGTCGGTCTGGCTGACAACGGCCGAAGGCGAGCCGCCGCAGCAGATCAAGGACAAGATGCTGGCGGCGACGTCATCTGACACGGTTCGGTCCCGCTCGCGCACGGGCAAAGGGTCACGGCAGTTGAAATCCGCCTGGACTGATGCGTGGGAGGCGAAGGGACCGACACCTCTGCCGATGCCGCTTCAGACGCTGGTGTCCGAGCCTGCGTTGCGCAAGGTCGAGAAGCTGGCACAATCCGGGCACGATGGTGCGGCCAAGCTGTCGACCTATTGGGTCGGTCAGGGTGTGGGGTTGATGAATCAGGCCACATCGACCGCGGCCGTGGTGCAGGATTTCAAAGAAGACTATCTGACTGCTGTCGAGCGGTTGATGGCGACATTGGCGGAGTAGGGGGGAATAAATGGAACAGGCAACGGATTTTCTGGCCGAGAGTGAAGCGCTAAATGCCGCATTTGACGGTGTCTCGGGAGATCAGTGGGATACCGCGACCCAGTTCAAGGGATGGACCCTGAACGATGTGCTCGTGCACTTGCATTTCTGGAACCAGATGGCGGATCTGTCTTTGACGGATGAGGCGGCATTTCAGGCGCGATTGGCCCAGACCTTTGCCGGGATCGGCAAGAAAGGGTTTCGAGCGACTGAAAACAGCATGATCACATTGCGAGGGGAAGAACTGCGCGCGGCATGGCAGAGCCTCTATCGCGATATTGGTGCCCGCTGGGTCGATCTGGACCCCAAGCAGCGCGTAAAATGGGCGGGGCCGGATATGTCGGTCCGCTCGTCGATCACCGCGCGTCAGATGGAAACCTGGGCTCATGGGCAAGAGGTGTTCGACTGTTTGGGCTTAACGCGTCAGGAGCACGACCGGGTGAAAAACATCGTTGTGTTAGGGGTGAACACCTTTGGCTGGGCTTACAAGGTCAACGGTCGCGATGTACCGGCTGCCATGCCCCGCCTGGAACTGAGGGCACCTTCGGGCGCGGTCTGGGAATTTGGCGTCCCCGGAGAGAACAAGATCGCCGGTTCTGCGGTTGAATTCGCCCAGGTCTCGGCCCAGACCCGCAACATCGCTGATACGGAACTGCACCTCGAAGGGCCGGTTGCCATCGAATGGATGTCGATAGCTCAGTGTTTTGCAGGCGGCGCAGAAACGCCCCCGCCCAAAGGCGCCCGCCATCGCAAGATTTAGTCCGGCGGACTGCGAGATGTGTCTCGAAGTGCTCCCGCCCGTCGTTGACGTTTCTGGCGAAACGCCTCCTCCGGTTGGGCCAGGCTCCCGCGGGCTTTGCCCGCGCGAGCCTGGCCCCGTGGCCATCCGCAGGATGCAAGGCCGACAGGCCGCGCAGATATTTGAAACGAGGTCGACAACCGCAGGTCGCTTTGTTGCGCCAAAGAGTAACCTCATTTGAAAAAGGACGTTGCGTTGCGGAACCAGGACGCGGCGTCACCCAGATTGGTTTGAATCAGCAGCACGGGTAACGTGCTGGAAACTTGAGATTTGGAGGACGCACGAGATGACGCTCTTTACGCCTACGGCCAATTGGATCACTGACGAACACACAATGTTTGCTGACATGTCCGGTCGGTTCCTTGACGATCATTTGGTTCCGAACATTGAAACTTGGAACGGCAACGGTGCAGTTGATCGCGCCTTTTGGAACCAAGCGGGTGAAGCCGGGCTGATGGGCGGTGCCATTTCCGAAGAGTATGGCGGCGTTGGCGGCGGGATGGGCTTTGACTCGGTGCTGATGTATGAGCAGGCCGCGCGAGGGGACAGTGGCTGGGGCTTTGGCATCCAGTCCATCGTCATGCACTATATTGCGGGTTACGGCAGCGAAGAGCAAAAACAGAAATGGCTGCCCAAACTGGTCTCGGGCGAAATGGTCGGCGCAATTGCGATGACCGAGCCCGGTACGGGGTCTGACCTGCAATCGGTGCGCACGACGGCCGAAAAAGACGGCAACCACTACAAGATCAACGGGTCCAAAATTTTTATCACCAATGGCCAGACTGCGGATCTGATCATTGTCGTGGCAAAGACCGACAAGAATGAAGGCGCCAAAGGTGTCTCTTTGATCGGGGTCGAGACGGAAGGGACCGAAGGGTTCCGCCGTGGCCGTAACCTCAAGAAACTGGGGATGAAGGCCAACGACACTGCAGAGTTGTTCTTTGAGGACGTGAAGGTGCCAATGACCAACTTGATTGGCCCGGAAGAGGGACAGGGATTCTATCAGTTGATGAAGCAGCTGCCCTGGGAACGTCTGACCATCGGGATCATGGCCTTGGGTGCCATCGATTTTGCGATTGCCGAGACCGTGAAATACACTCAGGAGCGTACAGCCTTTGGGCAACGGGTGATGGATTTCCAGAACACCCGTTTCAAACTGGCAGAATGCAAGACCAAGGCTGAACTTCTTCGCAGCTTCGTCAACGACTGCATCGCCCGCTTGGAGCAAGGCAAATTGGATGCGACGACGGCGTCGATGGTGAAGTATTGGGGATCGGAAGTGCAGAACGAAGTTATGCACGAATGTTTGCAGCTCTTTGGCGGCTATGGCTTCATGATGGAGTATCCAATCGCCCGCCTTTATGCCGATGCGCGTGTGCAGATGATTTACGGCGGCACCAACGAGGTGATGAAAGAACTCATCGCCCGCTCACTGGACGTCTAGACCGGGGGCGCTCCCGCCCGTCGTCAAGGTTTCATACGAAACCTCTCCTCCCGTTGGGCCGGGCAGGTGCGGGCAAAGCCCGCACCTGCCCGGCCCCCGCCGTCCGCAGGACGCAAGGCCGACAGGCCGCGCAGATTGCAAGCCGCCCGCAGCTCTGTAGCATCATCCTTGCACCAACGCAGACCGGGGCGGGCTTGTGTGAAAAAGTGCAGCGCTAATCTTTTGGGGGTTCAAATTGCTCGATGACCTTGGTCCCGATAAAAATATCCGGCCTGCTGCCCCAGGATTGCAGACTGGAATTGCTCGCCGCGGTTGGCGGCCCAATCCCGAGCAATCAGGGTCCGGCGGTTCACGCAGCCGCCACCACCGCGGACAAGTCTGGCTATGATATCCTGTTCGTGCTCGTTGGCGCGGGCACACGTCAAGTGGTCGATAACACTGGCCTGCTCGACTGATCCGCTCAACTGGCTCGTGCAACCGGGCTGCCAAAGCCTTGGACAGGCGTTCTGGACAATCGCAAGGCGGCCACCAACTGGGCCGCGTTAGCCCGGGCCGCTTCGCAAACGCTGCGCGAAATATGGGTGCACATGGCGCGGTGGGTCCAGGATGGGTCGATGCTCTTATCTTCTGGTGTTTCGGCGGGTACGGACAGGGCGATTGGCGCGATCCCATTCATGCATGGTCGTGACCGCGCACTGGAAGTTGCCTGGTGGTGTGAATACACATGGCATAAAGACCGCGATCATGATCCATTGGCCTAAGTGCATGGTTTGATCTGACGCCAAGGGAGGCAAGATAATGTCCAACAAGGAGCGTATTCGAGCCCTGCTCAAGAGCATCGAAACTGGTGATCCCGAACCGATTTCCGTTGTTAACGAGGCGAAATACATCCAGCACAACCCGCAGACCCATGAAGGCAGCGAAGGGCTGGCTGCGCTGTTCAAGCGGCTGTCGCAAACCAACCCCAAGGTCAACATCGTGCGCGCGTTTGAAGACGGTGATTTTGTTTTCGCCCACGCCGAATATGATTTTTCGCGCCGCAACATCGGATTCGAGGTGTTTCGATTTGATCAGGGGCAAGCCGTCGAGCACTGGGACAATATTCAACCCCGGTTGGGGCCAAATGCTGCGGGCCATGACATGGTGGGCGGGCCCACCGAAGTCAGGGATCCAGAGTTGACCGAAGACAACCGCGCCGCCATCCACGAATTTGTTCAGTGCGTGCTGATCGCCCGGCGGGTGGATCGGTTGGGTGATTGGATCACCCCGGGCATCTTTACCGAGCACAACCCGCATCTGACCGACGAATTGCCAAATCTGGCACGGCATTTGTCCAATGCCGGGGTGATCGATTATCAAATCATTCATCGCGTTCTCGCCGAAGGGGATTTCGTCCTATCGGTCTGTGAGGGGCGCAACAGCGGTCAACACAGTGCGTTTTATGACCTGTTTCGCCTCTCGGGCGGGCGTATTGTCGAACATTGGGACACGACTGAGAAAGTGGCGCCAGCCTCGGAATGGAAAAACGATAACGGCAAGTTCTAGTGCGAATTCGATATTATCCGCATCAGCATGTATCATCCAAAATGTTGAAATCTTGGGTTTCAGGCAGCATTGGATGATTCAGATTTACCGATTTTTGCTCTAACCTCTGTCAAGGCGCAGGCGTGTCTAGCTGCATGTTCAGCCAATCGCGAAAGGCTTGCAATGGCGCCGAAGCAGATGTTCCTTGAGGCCAGACCAGATAGTATCGCCCAAGGCTGACGCGCGGACCATCCCAGGCCGAGACCAACCGCCCCTCCTGCAAGTCCTGTGCCACCAGGTAGCTGGGCAGCAGTGCCACGCCAAGCCCGTGAACCGTGGCCTGGATCATGGTTGAAAACTGATCAAACAGCATCCCGCGTACACCGAATGCCACGATCCCCCGTGTCGCAAACCACTGCTCCCATGCGTCGGGTCGGGTGTCGAGGTGCAAAAGCGAGGCGGACAACAACCAGCTCGGGGTGTCAGCGGATTGGTTCATCAAAGCAGGCGCGCAAACCGGGATCACCTCTTCGCGCATGAGGTCCAGGTAGTCCACACCGGCCCAGTCCCGCGCGCCAAAATGGATGGCTGCATCAAACCCTTCGGAGCTGAAATCAAACGGACGCAGGCGGGTGTTCAGGTTCACGGTCACGCCGGGGTTCTTGCGGGCAAAATCCTGCAAACGCGGGGCCAGCCAGTGCATACCGAAGGCGGGCAAAATGGCCAGATGCAATGAGCCACCCTGCGGATTGGCCTTGAGCTTGAGGGAAGCCTGCGCCAGTTGCTGCAACAGTGCCCGTGCAGTTTCTACGTATTCTTGTGCGGCAGGCGTCAACGTCAGCCGCATCTGCGAGCGTTCGATCAGGGCAACGCCCAATTGCTCCTCCAACACCTTCAGCTGACGGCTGACAGCGCTTTGCGTCAACGACAGTTCACCCGCCGCTGCCGAGGCGCTGCCAAGCCTGTCGACGGCTTCCAGTGCCAGAAGAGAGTTGATCGAGGGAAGAAAGCGCCGGGGGGCAATCATATGAGTTTTCCTCATGTGTTTTGAAATTAATATCATTCGCTCTTTCCATGATCCAGAGCGATATAGGATCGGTACAACCCATCATGCGGGACGCCGCATGAGCATTTCGCACGCGACCAACAGGCGTGTACCCTGAGGTCGAAGCATCGCTCCGCCCCTGCAAGAGAAGGCCAACATATGGATCGCGCCCAGATCGTTCACGAAAACTTCCTGTCCCGCGTGGCTTCGGGCGAGTTGCCCAAAGGCGCACCACCCTGCGACGGGTTGAGCAAGACGGATGCGGTTGGGCTCTTTCATGCGCAGGTTCTGAGCCGGGCCTTGGATCGCACCAGTCGGGCCATGCAGAAAGCGGGAGAGGGGTTCTATACCATCGGTTCATCCGGCCACGAAGGGATGGCGGCCGTGGCCCATGCGCTGCGGCCCGATGACATAGCTTTCCTGCACTACCGCGATGCGGCGTTTCAAATCGCGCGGGCCGATCAGGTTCCGGGACAACAAATCGCCTGGGACATGTTGCTCAGCTTTGCCTGCTCGTCCGAGGATCCCACATCTGGCGGCCGGCACAAGGTGCTGGGCTCCAAGGCGTTGATGATCCCACCGCAGACCTCGACCATCGCAAGCCACTTGCCCAAGGCGGTTGGCGCGGCCTATTCGCTGGGTTCGGCCCGCCGTCACGCGCCCGAACATCGTGAGTTGCCCGAGGATGGCATCGCGGTTTGTACCTTTGGCGATGCCTCTGCCAACCACTCGACGGCACAGGGGGCGATCAACACGGCTGGCTGGACCTCGATCCAGTCGGTGCCTTTGCCACTGCTCATGGTGTGCGAAGACAACGGGATCGGCATTTCCACCAAGACCCCCAAGGGATGGATCGAGATGTCGATGGAGCATCGTCCGGGCATCAGATATTTCCGCGCCAACGGTCTGGATATCTTTGAAACCTTTGCCGTGACACAAGCGGCGGCGGAGTACGTCCGCACCCGCCGAAAGCCTGCATTTCTGCACCTGAAAACAGTGCGCCTTTACGGTCATGCCGGTGCCGATGTACCAACCACTTACCTCAGCAAGTCCGAGGTCGAGGCCGATGAGGCCAACGATCCTCTGCTGCATTCTGTGCGCCTGCTCGATCAGGTCGGGGCGATGACGCCTGAACAGGCGCTCAAGGTCTATACCGACACCTGCGCGCGTACCGACCGGGTCGCGGCAGAAGCGGTCAAACGCCCTCATCTGGCGGATGCACAGGCCGTCATGGCCAGCCTTGTTCCGCCCAAACGCAAGTGCAAACCCACAAACGGCCCCGGCACGGCCGAACGCGCCGCCGTCTTCGGCTCGGACATGCGGGCGATGGCCGACCCACAGCCGATGAGTCGCCTGATCAACTGGGCATTGACCGACGTGATGCTGGAGCACGGTGAAATCGTCATGATGGGCGAAGATGTGGGTCGCAAGGGCGGTGTTTATGGCGTCACCCAAAAGCTGCATCAGCGGTTTGGGCCTGACCGTATGATCGACACGCTGCTGGACGAACAATCCATTTTGGGGCTCGCTATCGGTATGGCGCACAACGGGTTCCTGCCGATGCCCGAGATCCAGTTCCTGGCCTATCTGCACAATGCCGAGGATCAGTTGCGGGGCGAGGCGGCGACGCTCTCTTTTTTCTCAAACGGTCAGTTCACCAACCCGATGATCCTGAGGATCGCAGGGCTGGGGTATCAAAAGGGTTTTGGCGGGCACTTCCACAATGACAACTCGTTGGCGGTTCTGCGCGACATACCCGGCGTGATCATTGCCTGCCCATCAACTGGTTCAGACGCGGCGATGATGATGCGTGAATGCGTGCGGCTGGCGCGCGAGGAACAGCGCGTGATCGTGTTCCTCGAACCCATCGCGCTATATCCGATGCGAGATCTGCACAGCGCGCAGGATGGCGGCTGGATGACGACCTATCCCTCTCCCGATCAGCGGATCGGCCTGGGAGAGGTGGGCGTGCACGGCGACGGAACTGATCTGGCCATCGTGACTTATGGCAATGGGCACTATCTGTCGCAACAGGCGTTGCCCGAGTTGCAGGCGGCAGGTGTGAACACCCGCATCATTGACATGCGCTGGCTGGCGCCGCTGCCGGAACAGGCACTGCTTGAGGTCACAAAGGGCTGCAAACATGTGCTGATCGTGGATGAATGCCGCCGCACCGGTAGCCAGTCCGAGGCGCTGATGGCCCTGTTCGCGGAGCAGAGCGAACAACCGGTTGCCCGCGTGGTGGCCGAGGACAGCTTTATCGCCACCGGTCCGGCCTATGCCGCGCCCTTGCCGTCCAGGAACGGAATCGTGACCGGCGCGCTTTCGCTGACGGGAGTACACACATGACCCGGACCGCCGTCGTCATCTGTCCCGGACGCGGGACATACAACAAACCGGAACTGGGCTATCTGCAACGCCACCACGCAGGGCGAGTGGAACTGTTTGGCAGGTTCGATGCAATTCGCGCCGAGACCGGGCAACCGCCCGTGACCGGGTTGGACGGGGCAAACCGTTTCACTGTCAGCACCTATTCACGCGGCGATGTAGCTTCGCCCCTGATATATGCTGCCTCGCTCGCGGATACGCAGGTGTTGGCCGAAGACATCGAAGTGGTGGCCGTTACCGGCAACTCGATGGGTTGGTACATCGCTCTGGCTGCAGCCGGGGCACTGTCGCCTGAAGATGGGTTTCGCGTGGTCAACACCATGGGCACGTTGATGCAAGAGCAACTTATCGGAGGGCAGCTTGTCTATCCGTTTACCGGTGATGACTGGGGCAATGACCCGGCGCGCAAGGCTGAATTGCTGGCCGATGTCAGTCGGATCAATGCGACCCAGGGTTGCGAATTGGCGCTGTCCATCGATCTGGGCGGAATGCTGGTGCTGGCCGGGAATGAGGCCGGGTTGAAGGCATTCGAAGTCGCTCAACCTATTGTACAAGACCGGTTCCCGATGCGCTTGGCCAATCACGCGGCGTTCCACACCGCCCTGCAAGCGCCGGTTGCGGCCGAGGGGCGTGCGCGCCTTACAGCCAGCCTGTTCACCCAACCTGACCGACCGATGATCGACGGACGTGGCAAGATCTGGTGGCCGGGGGCCTGTGATCTGCGCGCGCTTTGGAACTATACTCTGGGCTGTCAAGTGACCGAAACCTACAACTTCACGTCCGCGATTCAGACTGCCGCGCGTGAATTTGCCCCCGATCTGTTTATCGTCACTGGCCCGGGCGCAACCCTGGGGGGGGCCGTTGCACAATCGCTGACCCTGGGCAACTGGCGTGGCATGGGTGACAAGGCGGCGTTTCAAGCACAGCACGTCGAGCAACCGTTTCTGATTTCGATGGGCCGCGACGACCAACGCGCCCTTGTGACCTCCTGATACCTGATTGTCTTAAAGGAGAGACAAGACATGACACACACCGATATTCTGACCGCCGCTGGATTGAACCAGGCCGAACTGACCGGCGGCACACTGTCTGTCACCACGCCGATTGACGGAAGCGAGATCGCCCGCCTCGAAATGCACAGTATCGTGGATGCAAACGCACAGATCGGCGCCGGTAAGATGGCGTTTGACGCCTGGCGCAACGTACCTGCTCCCAGACGCGGCGAGCTGGTACGCATGTTGGGCAATGAGCTGCGTGCGCAGAAAGAATCCCTGGGGCGCTTGGTGACGTTGGAATGCGGCAAGATCTACCAGGAGGGGCTAGGCGAGGTTCAAGAGATGATCGACATCTGCGACTTTGCTGTCGGTCTGTCGCGGCAGCTTTATGGCCTGACCATTGCCAGCGAACGTCCGGGCCACGCCATGCGCGAGACTTGGCACCCCATGGGGGTGTGCGGCGTCATCACCGCCTTCAACTTTCCCGTGGCACCCTGGTGCTGGAATGCCGCGCTGGCCTTGGTTTGTGGGGACCCGGTGATCTGGAAACCGTCGGAAAAGACACCGCTGACCGCGCTCGCGGTGCAAAAGATCTGCGACAAGGTCGTGGCAGAGTTTGGCGATGAAGCTCCTGAGGGTCTGATCCAGACCCTGATCGGAGAGCGAGAGTTGGGTCAGGCGCTGACCGCATCGAAAGACGTCGCCATCGTCTCGGCCACGGGTTCGGTTCCCATGGGGCGGGCCGTGGCGGGTGATGTGGCGGCACGTCTGGGGCGGTCTATCCTGGAGTTGGGGGGCAACAATGCGATGATCGTGGCGCCCTCGGCCGATCTGGAAATGGCGCTGCGCGCGATTGTCTTTTCTGCCGTTGGCACCGCCGGGCAGCGCTGCACGACCCTGCGTCGGCTGATCGTGCACGAGGACGTCTATGACCAACTGATCCCGCGTCTGAAGGCGGCCTATGACAGCCTGCCCATTGGCGATCCGCTGGATGCGGGTACGCTGGTTGGTCCGCTGATCGACGCGGGCGCCCTGACCGCAATGAACCGTGCTCTGGAACAGGCACAGATCGAAGGTGGCGCAGTTCACGGGGGCGGCCAGGTGCTGGCGGACAGCTTTGGGAAAGCGGCCTATGTTGCGCCCGCGATTGTTGAGATGCCCCAGCAATCGGCGATCATGCATCATGAGACCTTTGCCCCGATCCTTTATGTCGTGAAATACACCGCCCTGGACGAGGCCGTCACACTACAGAACGCCGTGCCGCAGGGCCTGTCGAGTTGCATCTTTTCCACGGACGTACGCGAGACCGAGACATTCCTGTCCGCCGTTGGCAGCGATTGCGGCATCGCCAATGTCAATATCGGCCCTTCGGGGGCCGAGATTGGCGGTGCCTTTGGTGGCGAAAAGGAAACCGGAGGCGGACGTGAGAGTGGATCGGACGCCTGGAAAGGGTATATGCGTCGTCAGACCAACACCGTGAACTACTCACGCGAGCTTCCTCTGGCGCAAGGGATCAAATTTGACATCTGACAACGCCCATAACCTGTGGCACCAGACCTGCACCGAGCAGTTCGCTGGCCCTGTCCTGTCCGGTGACGTGACCGCCGATCTTGTGGTGATCGGTGGCGGCTATACCGGATGCTCGGCGGCGTTACACGCGGCGCAGATGGGGGCCTCGGTCTGCCTGCTTGAGGCCGAGGAGATCGGGTTTGGCGGTTCAGGGCGGAATGTTGGACTCGTCAATGCGGGACTCTGGTTGCCGCCTGCGGACATTCGCGGACACCTGGGCGACGGGGCTGGAACCAGGCTGGTAAACCTGTTGGCCGACGCGCCGCGTTTGGTGTTCGACCTAATCGCGCGTCACGGTATCGCGTGTGAGGCGGTGCAAAACGGCACTCTGCATTGCGCCCATTCGCCCGGCGGTTTCAAGGACTTGCAGGTGCGGCGCGCGCAGCTCAAAGCTTAGGGCGCGCCTGTTGTTCTGCTGGATACTGAAGAGGTCGCGGTCCGCACGGGATCAGATGCCTTTCACGGCGCGCTCTTTGATCCGCGCGCGGGTACGATCCAGCCCTTGGGCTATGTGCGCGGCCTTGCACGGGCCGCAGCACAAGCACAGGCAAAGGTGTATCAGCACAGCCCCGTGCGCCACATCCGGCACGACGGGGATGTGTGGCATGTAGAAACGGCGGGTGGAACCGCGCGGGCCAGGATGCTGATCCAGGCGACCAACGCCTATCACCGCAACCTGGAGCAAACTGCGCCGGAATATGTCCCGGTTCACTATTTCCAGTTCGCGACTGCCCCGCTGCCGGACACGCTGCGCGCGAGCATCCTGCCCGCGGGCGAGGGATGCTGGGACACTGGCCTTGTCATGACGTCGTTCAGGATGGATCAGGCTGGTCGGCTGATCGTCGGTGCAATGGGTGATCTGGGCCATTTTGCCAGTGGCATTCACCGCACATGGGTCAAACGCAAGCTGGCTGAGCTCTTTCCAGAGCTGGAGAGTTTGCCACTGACCCAGGGCTGGCATGGGCGGATTGCCATGACATCGGATCATATTCCAAAGGTCACGTCGCTTGGCTCCAACGCGTATGCCGTGCACGGGTTTTCCGGGCGTGGGATCGGCCCGGGGACGGTCTTTGGCAAGGGACTGGCCGAAGCGCTGTTGAGCGGCAACGACATCAGCCTGCCGATCCCCGCGGTCGACGCGCACCACGAGCGGATGACACGCGCAAGACAGCTCTACTTTGAAACGGGCGCGACCCTCACGCATTTGATCAAGGCCCGAGGGGGGCCTTGATCAGAACACTTTTCACCAACTACGACACTTAGACCGAGCGTGTAATACCGCCGTCCACCCGAATGTTCTGTCCGGTGATATAGCCGCCTCCTTCAGACGCCAGCATGGCCACGACTGACGCGATTTCGTCATAGCTGCGCCCGTAGCGACCCATCGGGATGCGCGAGCGGAACTCTTCTTTTTCGGGCAGGCTGTCGATGAAGCCGGGAAGGACGTTGTTCATGCGGATGTTTTCGGCGGCGTATTTGTCGGAATAGAGCTTTGAAAAGGCGGCCAGCCCCGCGCGGAATACGCCAGAGGTCGGGAACACCGGATCGGGTTCAAAGGCCGCAAAGGTCGAGATGTTGATGATCGATCCGCCGCCCTGGGCCTGCATGATCGGGGTCACAAGGCGGGTAGGGCGAACTGCATTCATGAAGTAGACGTCCATGCCTGTGTGCCAATCCTCATCCGTCAGGTCCAGCACGGCGGCCCGGGGGCCATGCCCGGCAGAGTTTACAAGAACATCCACACGCCCCCAATGGGACATCGCCGCATCGACCAGCTTTTGCAGGTCGTCGACGGATTGGTTCGAACCGGTGATGCCGACGCCGCCCAGTTCGGCGGCCAAGGCCTCTCCTTTTCCCGAGGATGACAAGATCCCCACCTTGAACCCATCCGCTGCTAGCCGCCGCGCGCTGTCGGCACCCATGCCGCTGCCCCCGGCCGTTATCAGTGCCACTTTATCAGCCATTTGAACTCTCCTTGGTTTGTTGATTCCAATAATGGGGGCGCGGGCGGGAATTGACCAATGAGTTTACCTGGCATAATGCTGTAGAAAATCTACTGGATTGTGAATGTCCCGACTGCCCCCACTGAACGCCCTGCGCGCATTTCATGCTGCTGGCCGACACCTGAATTTCCGCTTGGCAGCGGAGGAGCTGGGAGTGACCCAGGGAGCCGTCGCACAACATGTACGCGGTCTTGAAGCGCGTCTTGGGGTGCAGCTTTTCGACAGGGTCACGCGTGGGTTGGAACTGACCCGAACGGGGCGGGCCTACCTTGCACCGGTCAGCCGTGCCTTTGCATTGCTGGAAGAAGCGACAGAAGGCGTTGGGGTGCAATCGCGGACTCTGACCATCAGTGTAACACCGTCTTTTGCGTCGAAATGGCTGGTGCCGCGCCTGGGGCGGTTGACCGAGACGCATCCCGATCTGGACGTGCGCGTGGATGCGCGCCCGGGTTTGGCAAATTTTCAAAGCGACGGGATTGATATCGCTGTACGGCAGGGGACGCCGCCTTTTGGTCCGGGGCTTGTGGCCCAACCATTGTTTGCGGCCTCGTTCATTGCGGTTTGCAGCCCGACGCTGAAGGATATTGCGGGGCCCCAGGATTTGCAGAGGCATGTGTTGCTGCACGACAGTCACGGGCTCTGGCCGCTGTATCTGGAACAGTTGGGGATCAGCCCGGGGTCCAAGGCGATCAGCTTCAACCAGACGAGCCTGGCTATTGATGCGGCTGTGGCAGGGCAGGGGATCGCGCTGGCAGATGCGCCACTTGTCACGGATGAGATAGCGCGCGGGCGGTTGCGGCAGGTGTTCGATGCCGGATTGAGTGCCGATCCCGGTTTCTACATTGTCGCACCGCGCCATCCGCGCGTACCGGAACCGGTCAAGCTCATGCGGGAATGGTTGTTGGCCGAAGCAGCGAGCGTGTGACCCGAAATCCAAGGGTGCTCCCGCCCGTCGTCCATGTTCCTGGCGGAACACCTCCTCCCGTTGGGCCGGGCAATGCGCAAAGCGCATTGCCCGGCCCAAGGCCGTTAGCAGTGCCGACGAAGTCGGGACTGCTCGGGCGCGGGAGCACCCCCGAACTAACAATGTCGGAACTGTCAGATTGGCCGCAGTCCCAGGATTTCACGCGCTTGGGCTGGTGTTGCCACCGGACGTTCGTATTTCTCGCACAGCTCTGCGGCTCGGGCGATCAGGGCGGCGTTTGATGGGGCCAGTGTCTGCCGGTCCAGCCGCACGTTGTCTTCCAGCCCGGCGCGCGTGTGTCCACCTGCTGCAATCGCCCATTCGTTCACTATGATCTGGTTGGGCCCGATCCCGGCAGCGCACCATTCCGCCCCTGGAGCGCGGTCTTGCATCATCTTGACGTAGAACTCGAACACTTCGCGGTCGGCGAACATGGCGTTCTTCACGCCCATCACGAATTGCACGTAAAGCTTGCCATAAAGCCGACCCTGTTCGCCCATCTTGATGGCGTGCAGGATGTGACTCAGGTCAAAGGCTTCGATCTCGGGGGTGATCTCGTATTTGATCATCTCGGACGACAGCCAGTCGATCAGGTCCGGCGCGTTCTCATACACCCGCGTGGGAAAGTTGTTCGACCCCACCGATAGCGAGGCCATGTCGGGTCGCAGGGGCAGCATGCCGCCGCGGTCCTTGCCCGCACCGGACCGCCCGCCGGTCGAGAACTGGATGATCACGCCGGGGCAATGTTTCTCCAAACCCTCTTTCAGCAGTGCAAACCGATCCGGGTCGGAGGTCGGTGTTTCATCTTCGTTTCGAACGTGGGCATGGATGATCGAGGCCCCCGCCTCGACCGCGGCATGGCTGCTTTCGACCTGTTCGCTGACCGTGGTTGGCACGGCCGGGTTGTCGGCCTTGGTGGGCACCGAGCCGGTGATGGCACAACACAGGATGCAGGGTTTGGTCATTGGGAAGCCTCAGCTGTCAGATGTCAAAGAATACGGTCTCATCCTCGCCCTGGATGCGGATGTCAAAGCGATAAACCGGTGTGCTGTCGCGCATCGATCGCGTTGCGATCAGAGTTCGGCGGCGGCGCTCCCATTCGATGGTGTTGATCACCGGGTCGGCGGCGTTGGCGCTTTCTTCATCGTCGAAGTAGAGCCTGGTGTTGAGGCCCAGGTTGATGCCGCGCGCGACGATCCAGAGGTTGATGTGGGGTGCTTGGGTGGCCCCGTTCGGCCCCGGTGTGGCACCGGGTTTTACCGTGTCAAATCCCCATTCGCCGGTCTCGAAATCAGTGATCACGCGGCCCCAGCCGCGAAAATCCTCTTCGACGTCGCCGGGGTGTTCGGGATGGGCGTGGACGCCATCGGCGTTGGCTTGCCAGACTTCAAGCAGCACGTCCTTGATGGGCGAGCCGGTGCCGTCGATCACCAGCCCCTCGACCCGGATGCGCTCACCCCTTGCATTGGGGCCTGCGATGTCGCGGCCAAGTTCCTGGGTGTAGATCTGAAACCCTGCGTCACCCGGAGCCAGCCCGATGTGCACATATGGTCCGGCGGTCTGAGAGGGGGTTTCCTTGAGATAGTCCAGACGCTGTTTCATGTGCTTTTTCCTTGTGCCTCTTCCGGGCGGAAAACCGGCTCCCACTTTTCCTGAAGATGCATCAATTCCCCTCCAAACGATTTTCGAACAGGGTCGAGCGTCTCCCGCGCAGCACGATGTCGAACTTGTAGGCGATCGTGTCGAGCGGGATGGTCGCGTTCATGTCCAGCACCGCGATCAACTGCTCGACCGCCTGCGGGTCGGGAATGGTGTTCACGATGGGGCATTTTGCGATCAGCGGGTCGCCTTCGAAATAGAGCTGCGTAATCAACCGCTGCGCAAAGCCAGAGCCGAAGATCGAAAAATGGATATGCGCGGGCCGCCAGTCGTTGACCCAGTTGCGCCAGGGGTAGGCGCCGGGTTTCACGGTGCGAAAATAGTAATACCCATCCTCATCCGTCAGGGTCCGGCCACAGCCCCCAAAATTGGGATCAATCGCGCCCAGATAGGTGTCTTTCTTGTGCCGGTACCTGCCGCTGGCATTGGCCTGCCAGATCTCGACCAATGTATTGGGCACAGGGCGTGCGTTTTCGTCCAGAACCCGCCCATGCACAATGATCCGCTCGCCGATGGGGCTTTGGCCCGCTTGGGCAAAATTCGACAGCAGATCGTTGTCGATGGGATCGATATCACCGTGGCCAAAGACGGGGCCCGTGATCTCGCCAAGGGTGTTTTCCAGACTGATGGCGGCATATTGCGGCGACCGGGCCACAGATGTCTTGTAGTCCCGCGCATAAGCGGGGGGGTGCCAGCGGCGGTCGCGCTGATAGAATTCTGCGGGTTTCTTCATGTCTCGGCTTCCATCTCGGCATAGGTGGCCTTGGCCAGTTTCAGCGCGTGGTTGGCGCGGGGGACGCCGGCGTATATGGCGACATGCTGGAATGCTTCCAACACATCGGTTTTGCTGGCCCCGGTGCGGGCCGTGGCTCGGATGTGCATGGGGATTTCGTCAAAGTTGCCCGTGGCGGCCAACAGGGCCAGCGTCAGCATGGAGCGTTCGCGCAGTGAAATTCCGTCGCTGGCCCAGACCGTGCCCCAGGCGCCTTCGGTGATCAGGTCCTGAAACGGCGTGTCCAGATCGGTTTTGGCGGCCTCGGCCCGGGCCACATGTTCGTCGCCCAGAACCTGACGGCGGATTTCCAGCCCCCTGTCGCGGCGGCTCATGCGGTGACACCGCCCAGAACCTGCCCCTCAACCGTGACGCGGTGCATCAGGCGGCGCGATCCCTGGTAGTCGGCGACGGCATAATGCTGCACCAATCGATTGTCCCAGATTGCCACGCTTCCGGGCTCCCAGCGAAAGCGACAGGCAAAAGCGGGCTGAGTGCAATAGTCGTAAAGATAATCAAGCAGAGGTTGGGATTCCGCCCGGCTCCAGCCTTCAAAATGGGTGGTGAAATCGCCGTTAACATACAGCGCCTTTTGACCCGTCTGCGGGTGGCGGATTACGGCGGGGTGCAAGACCGGCTGGCTGACGCCCTCGTCGGACAGGCGCTCATCCCGGATGCCCTCGCTGAACGAGGCATCCGAATGCCAGGCATTCAGCCCCTCAAGCGTGATCTTCAGCCCGTCGGACAGATGCTCGTAGGCTGCGGTTTGCGAAGCAAAAAGTGTGTCGCCACCAAAGGGGGGCAGTTCGCGTGCGACCAGGATCGAGCACATTGCCGGAGCTGGATCATAGGAATGATCGGTGTGCCAAGTGCCACCGATAACCTGCGCATGATGCGCCTCGGTCCGCACTTCGGCGATTTGCGGGTGTGTGGCGACCGGGGTGAAAAAGCGGTTGACGTCGATGGTACCAAACCGCTCGGCCAGGGCGATGTGCCCTTCGTGAGACAGGTCCTGATCGCGAAAGAACACCACGCCATGGGCAAACAGCGCGTCGCGCACAGTTGCGAAACCAACCTCGTTCAGAGTGTTAAGCGACAGGCCCGCAATCTCGGCCCCTACATGGCCTGCGATCGGCCGAACGGAAACTTCGGTCATTTCGATTCCTCCCCAAGCCGACTGTTCCCGAAATCCGCCCGCAGGTCGAGTCGGTCGGTGCCCGCGCGAACAATCAAACAGAACATTCTGGCGCTGGGGCGATTGCCTATTGGACGGGGAACCCGTCAGAACCGTATTCCAGCCATTCGCGCTCTTCTGGTGCCAGTTCTTCATTCATCAAGGCGTCATAAGCCGCCCATTCGTCGTCCGTCAGCCTGCCTTGCCACTTGCCGCTGGTGCCGCTGTGAAAGAATCCGGAATCTGACTTGAAGAATCCCTTGCCACCAGACGGTGCATAGCGTTCCGCGTTGTTCTTCATGTTGTCAAAAGTCGCCGCCCGCACCAATTGCGCCATGAGCGTTTCGGAATGCGAAATATTCAGCAATTGGGACAATTTGGAAAACGTTCCCGCCAGATCCCGTGTCATATCTGCATAGTGAAACAGCGATACGTTCGGTAGATCGGCCAGAGTTTTGGCTGCTTTGTAGTGCCGCAGGATATGTGCAAGCGGCATCGCGTCGGCGTCAAACCCTTCGGCGCCACCATCCAGAAACCGGCGGAACGTGGTGCCGTCGGTATCCTCCTCTGGATACCAGGTGTCGAACCACGAGACCGGGATGTTGCGCACATGCTTACGGTACGAAAAATGCGCATCCAGAGGGTGGCGAAACACACAGATGTAGTGCGCCTGGTCATCCAGGGGCAGGCCGTCCATCGGTGTGTGGCTTTTCATGCTGCGGCGGTGGCGCATCGCCTCCAGCCGGTCTGCCACCTCTGGCATCTCGCGAATACGGATGTCGACCCAGGGCATCTTGACGGATAACTCGGTCTCGACCTCGGGATCTCCTGACAGCAGCAGAGCAACGATTGTCTGCATCCACGTTGTTCCGCATTTGGGGGGCGTGACGACAAAGACATCGTCGGGCCGGATGTTGACCATATCCCACCGCCTGTTGTCGGTCAGGGGGCCAAGATAGAGCTTTCGGTTCGAAATGATGGGTTGCTCCCGTTGCGACCGCTCACAGAAGATGAAATGCCGATGAAAAAAGCAACAGTTAGGTCACGGCTTTCAATCGATCAGGGCTGTCGCCTCAATCTCCACAAGGGCTTCATCCTCGATCAGACCGGCCACCACGACCATCGCCATGGCCGGGAAGTGCCGCCCCAGAACCTTGCGGTAGACCGCGCCGATCTCGGCCTGGCGGGCGAGGTATTCCTTTTTGTCGGTCACGTACCATGTCAGGCGGGTGATGTGTTCGGCGCGGCCACCGGCGGCCTCGACCACATCCATGATGTTGCGCAGGGTCTGTTCCATCTGTCCGATGAAATCATGCGTCTCAAAAACCTGATTTGCGTTCCAACCGATTTGCCCCCCCACGTACAGGTGCCCGTCCTTGGACAAGATGCCATTGGCATAGCCTTTGGCTGGAGCCCAGCCTTCGGGTTGGATGATTTGATGGGCCATTGGTGCCCCTCCGTCTAGTGCAGGTCCGAGCGCAGGCGAAAGCGCTGGATCTTGCCGGTTTGTGTTTTGGGCAGGGCGTCGATGAACTTCACACTGCGCGGGTATTTGTAGGGGGCGATGGTGGCCTTGACGTGATCCTGCAATGCCTTGACCATCAGGGCATCGCCGGTCTCGCCCTCGGCGAGGACCACATGTGCCTCGACGATGTTGCCGCGTGCCTCGTCCGGGGCGGCGATCACACCGCATTCACTGACCGCCGGATGAGACAGCAGCGCGGCCTCAACCTCGGGTCCAGCGATGTTGTAGCCGGAGGAGACGATCATGTCGTCGCTGCGGGCGGCAAAGTGCAGATAGCCGTCACCGTCCATCACAAAGCTGTCGCCGGTGACATTCCAGCCGTCTTGCACGTAAGTCGCCTGCCGGTCATCGGCCAGATAGCGGCAGCCGGTTGGGCCGCGCACGGCGAGCTTGCCGACCTCTCCGGGCGGCAGTGCGTTGCCGTCGTCATCCAGGATCCGCACCTCATAGCCGCTGACGGGTTTTCCGGTGCAGGCCGGGCGGTGATCGTCAAAGCGGTTCGAGATGAAGATATGCAGCATCTCGGTCGCGCCGATGCCGTCGAGCATTGGCTTGCCGGTTTTCTCGATCCAGGCGTCATAGACGGGGGCGGGGAGGGTTTCCCCAGCCGAGACCGCGGCGCGCAGCGATGACAGGTCCGCGCCGTCCTCCATCGCTTGCAGCATAAAGCGATAGGCGGTCGGGGCAGTGAAACAGACGGTGGCTTTGTACTGCTCGATGATTTCGACCATGTTGGGTGGGCTGGCCTGTTCCAACAGCGTTGCCGCTGCGCCGAACCGCAACGGAAAGACCGCCAAGCCACCCAGTCCAAAGGTGAACGCCAGCGGCGGGGACCCGATGAATACGTCATCCTCGGTCACGCCCAGGACCTCTTTGGCGTAGCCATCAGCAATGATCATCAGATCACGGTGGAAATGCATCGTGGCCTTTGGGTCGCCCGTGGTGCCGGATGTGAACCCCAGCAGGGCCACGTCGTCGCGGCCCGTATCCACGGCGTCAAAGCGCACGGATTTTTCCAGTGCGAGGCGATCCAGTTCGGCATCATGATTTGACGTGCCGTCAAACCCCACCACGGATTTCAGGAACTGCGAACCCTTGGCGCAAGTCACCAGATCCTCCATCAGCCGCGTGTCACAGAGCGCATGGGAAATCTCGGCTTTGTCGACAATCGCTGCCAGCTCACCGGTGCGCAGCATGGGCATGGTGTTGACCACCACGGCACCGGCCTTGGTCGCAGCCAGCCAGCAGGCGACCATCGCGGGGTTGTTGGCCGAGCGGATCAGCACACGGTTGCCGGGCTTCACGCCCAGATCCTCGACCAGCACATGCGCCAGCCGGTTGGTCCAATCCGACAGCTCCTTATAGGTGCGCCGCCGCCCGTTCCCGATCAGAGCGGTGTGATCGCCAAAGCCCTTGTCGACCATGGCATCGGTCAGTTCGACGCCGATGTTCATGTGATCGGGATAATCGAACCCGTCCAGATGAAACTCTGGCCACATGTCAGCGGGGGGCAGATTGTCCCGTGCAAATGTATCGCTATGGGCTGTTGGTCCCAGCATGATCAGTTCCCTCCCAGAAACGCTCCCATCGTTTGGCGCGCGATCACCATGCGCTGCACGTCTGACGCACCCTCGTAGATGCGCAGGGCGCGGATATCACGGTACAGCTCCTCAACCTTTTGACCGTGTTTGACGCCGTCGCCACCATGCAGCTGCACAGCCTTGTCAATGACGTGCTGGGCCTGATCGGTGGAAAACAGTTTGGCCATGGCTGCCTCGCGGCTGACGCGCGCAGCGCCTGAATCCTTGGTCCAGGCCGCGCGGTAGACCAGCAGGGCGCTCGCATCCACGTCCATGGCCATGTCGGCAATATGGCCCTGAACCATCTGCAGCTCGAACAAGGCTGCACCTTGGACCTGGCGTGCATTGACCCGCGCCAAGGCCTCATCCAAAGCGCGTCGGGCAAACCCGAGTGCCGCCGCCGCCACCGTGGTGCGGAACACGTCCAATGTGGCCATCGCGACCTTGAACCCTTGTCCCGGCGCACCCAGAAGGGCTGATTTTGGTACTCGTACATCCGTGAACCGTAGTGTCGCCAGCGGGTGAGGCGCGATCACTTGCAACCGTTCCACCACCTCGAACCCGGGCAATCCGGCAGGCATGACAAAGGCACTCAACCCCTTGGCGCCCGGGCCCTCCCCCGTACGGGCAAACAGCGTGTAAACATCCGCAATCCCCCCGTTCGAGATCCAGGTTTTTTCGCCGTTCAGGACGAAATCGTCGCCGTCCAGCGTCGCAGTCATGGTCGAGTTCGCCACATCCGACCCCGACTGCGGCTCGGTCAGAGCAAAAGCGGAAATCGCCTTGCCTGCGCGGGTCAGCGGCAACCACTCGGCCTGCTGCGCCGGGGTCCCGAACAATGAGATCGCCCCGGTTCCCAACCCCTGCATCGCAAAGGAGAAATCCGCCAAGCCATCATATCGCGCCAAGGTCTCACGGATCAGGCAAAGTGTTCGCACATCCAGCACATCGCCCGCCGTCGGTTGCAGCCATCCAGCCGCACCCAAATCCGCCACCAGCTTGCGACAAGCCGCATCGATATCGGAATGATCCACATTCAGACGATCCGCGCACCATTCCTCCAGAGCACCGGCCAGTTCCCGATGACGAGCCTCAAAAAACGGCCACTGCAAAAAGCTCCGATCAGCCATTGGAACACCCCATCTTCACCCTTGCACAAATACTCCCGCCGGAGGCATCTGAGCTCAACCACATGTGCAAACCCATCGGTTCAATCCCTATCGAACACAGGGCGTTCTTTTGCAACAAAGGCACGATAGGCGCGCTCGAAATCCCCGGTCTGCATACAGATCGCCTGTGCCTGCGCCTCGGCCTCGATGGCCTGTTCGATCGACATCGACCATTCCTGTGCCAGCATCGTTTTGGTGATCATGTGACCAAAGTTTGGGCCGGCGGCGATCTGCTCGGCCAGCTTGCGCGCCGCACCGTCCAGCTCCTCCGCCGGAACCACCTTGTTGTGAAACCCCCAGGCGGCGCCCTCATCAGCCGACATTGACCGCCCTGTATACAACAGGTCCGCCGTGCGACCCTGACCGATGATCCGGGGCAGGATGGCGCAGGCACCCATGTCGCAGCCTGCCAACCCGACGCGGGTGAACAGAAACGCCACCTTCGCCTCGGGCGTGGCGATCCGCAGGTCGGATGCCATCGCGATTATCGCGCCAGCGCCAACACAAACCCCGTCGATAGCGGCGATGATTGGCTTGCCGCAATTTATCATCGCCTTGACCAGATCGCCGGTCATCCGGGTAAAGCGCAGCAGTTCCTTCATGTTCATCTTGGTCAGCGGGCCGATGATGTCATGCACATCGCCACCCGAGCTGAAATTGCCGCCGTTCGAGGCAAAGATCACCGCCTTCACCTCCTCGTCATAATGCAGATCGCGGAACCAGTCGCGCAGCTCGGCGTAGCTGTCAAAGGTCAGCGGGTTCTTGCGGTCGGGCCGGTTCAGCGAAACCGTGGCGATGCTGTCCGTGATGGAGCATTTGAAATGCGTCGTATCGGCGTTCATTGCGCCTCCTCCCTGATAATCCGGTCAAGCTGTTCGATCATTGCGGTGGCCTCGTCGGTCTCCAGCGCGCCCAAAAGCTCATTCACCCAATGTTCGTGCTCTGATGCCTGGCGCGCGAATTCTTCCGCGCCCTTGCGGGTCAGGCGCACGCGGCTGGCGCGGCGGTCGCCCGGAACGGCCTCGCGCAGGGCGATCCCGTCCTCGACCAGTCGCTCGACGATGCCGGTGACATTGCCGTTCGACACTTTGAGCAACCCTGATAGTTCGCTCATCTTCAACCCTTCGCCGTGGCGGCTCAGCGCAGACATCACGTCGAACCGGGGCAGGGTCGAGGTGAATTCGGTTCGCAGGTTCTCGCGCAGATCAGCCTCGACCGCGCGTGTCACCTTGAGCAGCTTCAGCCACAGCCGCAGGCGGGCCTTGCTGTCGGGTTCAGGTGTCATTTCGGGGTCGGGGGATGTCATATTTCACCTCCGCTAAGGGTCAGGGTGTGGCCGTTGACCGAGCGCGCGGCGTCCGAGCAGAGCCAGAGCGCGCTGCCCGCAACCTCATCGGTCTGGATGAACCGCTGCTGCGGGTTCGACTTGTAAAGCGTTTTGGCGGCTTGCTCGGCACTCATCCCGGTCTTGTCCACGATGTTCCGGATCGAACGATCCAGCAAGGGGGTCTCGATGAAACCGGGGCAGATGGCGTTGACGGTAATTCCGCCTTGCGCCAGTTCCAATGCCAGCGCGCGTGTCAGCCCAACTACACCGTGTTTGGCGGCGACATAGCCCGAAACATAGGGGTAGCCTTTGAGCCCGGCGGTTGAGGCGACGGCGATCATGCGGCCCCAGCCGTTCGTCTTCATGTCCGGAAGAGCAGCTTGCCAGGTGTTGAAGACACCGGTCAGGTTGACTTGCAGCATCGCCGCCAACCGGTCGGCGGTCATCTTGGCAAAGGGCACGCTGTCGGCGGCACCCGCGTTGGCGATGGCCACCTCAACCGGCCCGTTCAATCCGCGCGCTTGGGTGAAAGCCGTGCGCACGGCCTCTGCGTCGGACACATCGCAAGTGATCCAGCCGATGAACTTGTGTTGCTTGGCCACCTCGCGCAGGGGCCCCTCGCGGCGGCCCAAGATTGTGACCTTGGCACCCGCATGGGCCATCGTCTGCGCAATTTCGGCGCCGACGCCGGTGCCGCCGCCGGTTACGACGACATGTTTGCCGTCAACGCTCACGCGCGGATCTCCGCCTCGGCTTCCCGGTCTGCCAGACGCCAGGCCTGATCGCGACCTGCGAGATAGGGCAGGGGCCAATCGGCATGGCGGTCTCCGATGCGCGCGGCCTCGTGCAGGGTCCAGTAGGGATCGGCCAGATGGGGGCGGCCCACACAAATCAGATCGGCGCGCCCCGCCATCAGGATCGAGTTCGCGTGGTCGGCCTCATAGATATTACCGACAGCCATGGTGGCGATCTCGGCCTCGTTGCGGATGCGGTCGGAAAACGGCGTCTGGAACATGCGGCCATAAACCGGCTGTGCCTCGGTGGAGGTCTGACCGGCAGAGACGTCGATGATGTCGGCACCTGCCGCGCGGAATAGACGCGCGATTTCGACGGCCTCTTCCGGAGTGACGCCTGCCTCACCCACCCAGTCGTTGGCCGAGATACGCACCGACATCGGTTTCGCCTCAGGCCAGACAGCGCGCATGGCGGCAAACACCTCCAGCGGATAGCGCATGCGGCTTGCCAATGACCCGCCGTAGTCGTCAGTGCGAATGTTCGACACGGGCGAGATGAAGGACGAGATCAGATAGCCGTGCGCGGCATGCAGTTCGATCATGTCAAAGCCTGCACGCTCGGCCATTTGCGCCGCAGCGACGAACTGATCCTGCACCTGGTCCATGTCGTCTCGGGTCATTTCGCGGGGCGTGGTGTTGTCACCCGACCAAGGCAGGGGTGAGGCTGACATGACCTCCCAATTCCCACTTTTCAGGGGTGCGTCCATTTTCTCCCACCCCAGTTGGGTCGAGCCCTTGCGGCCCGAATGACCGATCTGACAGCAGATTTTGGCGGGGGTGTGCTCGTGCACGTAATTGGTCAGACGAGTCCAAGCGACCTCATGTTCCGGGGCATAAAGACCGGGACAGCCCGGCGTGATGCGCCCCTCGGCCGAGACGCAGGTCATTTCTGTATAGACCAGCCCGGCGCCGCCCTTGGCGCGTTCGCTGTAGTGCACCAGATGCCAGTCGGTTGGGGTGCCATCTTCGGCCTTGTATTGCGCCATCGGTGAGACGACGATGCGGTTTTGAAGTTCCATCTCGCGCAAGCGGTAAGGGGCGAACATCGGTGCGCGCACTGGGTTGGCCATGCCGCCAGTGCGGGTCTGAAACCAGCCCTCTGCCGACTTAAGCCATTCTGCATCCCGCAGGCGCAAGTTCTCATGGCTAATGCGCTGCGAGCGGGTCAGCAGGGAATAGTTGAACTGCACCGGGTCCATGTCGAGATAACGTTCCACCTGCTCGAACCATTCCAAAGAGTTGCGCGCCGCTGATTGCAGGCGCAGCACGTCCAATCGACGCTCGTCCTGATAGCGGACGAAAGCCTGTTCCAGCGTCGCTTCCGAATGCAGGAAGGTGGCCAGCGAAATGGCACTGTCAAAGGCAAGACGCGAGCCCGAGCCGATCGAGAAATGCG
>FYBJ01001599.1_pt1 | contig 24902 bp, 22 predicted proteins | sample 1134611 | NCBI WGS metagenome assembly FYBJ01 (sample SAMEA104116008, study PRJEB20421) | marine metagenome | isolation source: marine | reverse complement strand
TATAGGAGTCCGTCTCGTGGGCTCGGAGATGTGTATAAGAGACAGGCCCCCGATACCTCTACCGTGCCGGACCGCTTCCGCTGGCGGGGACGCGATTGGACCTTGGTCGAGGCGCGGGGACCGGAACGGATTGCGCCCGAATGGTGGCTGGATGATCCCAACTGGCGCAGCGGGGTGCGGGATTATTGGGTTGTTGTGACCGAACAGGGACATCGGTTATGGCTCTATTTCGGGCATGGGGGGGCGATGTCGTCGGGATGGTTCTGTCAGGGCAGTTTTGCGTGACAGGGCGCGCTTTGGGTCACAGATGCGCGCGGAAAAACGCGACGGGCTTGATTAACCGATCATTTGCGGCAAACTAGGCGCTATGAACATGCAGCCTCCTAGCCCATTTTCGCCGGGGTCGGCCGACACACAAGTCGCCTTTGACCGGCGCGAGTTGTCTGTCATTCTTTCTGTTTATGGCCGGATGGTCGCCGCGGGAGAGTGGCGCGATTACGGCATTTCCAGCCTGCGAGAAATGGCGGTCTTCTCTGTCTTTCGCCGCACCGCTGAACATCCGCTTTATCGGATCGAGAAACGCCCCAAACTGCGCAACCGGCAGGGAATGTATTCGGTTGTGGCGATGGATGGTCAGATCCTGAAACGGGGTCAGGACCTGAAGACCGTATTGCGCGTGCTCGAACGCAAGCTGATCCGCGCCGTCAAATTGGACTGATCCCAATCACAACCGTTTGTGCGATGTCACAGCGCCATCGCCCTGCGCCTCGATCCGCTCGATGGCCGGTGCCAGCGGTTCAAACCTGACTGCCATATGATGTGCGTTTGCATGCAGCAAAGTCGTCGCATCATAGACCCAGGCCACATGGCCGTTCCAGAACAACAGGTCTCCGCGTTGCGGGGACGTGCCTGCGGGCAGCGTCTGACCAACCGCGTGTTCCTGATCGGTACTGTCGCCAGGGCACGGGAGGCCACAGGCCAGCAGTCCGGCCTGCACAAGCCCCGAGCAATCGAGCCCCAAACGGCTGTTGCCACCCCAGAGGTAGGGCGTGCCCAGAAACATTTCGGCCACTGCAACCGGATCGCGTTCCAAACTGTCCACGACGGCAAGATGCTGTTTTGGGATGTGCCCGAAATCGGTTTCGACAAAGGCGTCGGTCTCGTCCCGAGCCGTGACCAAGCTGCCAAAGCTCAACGACAGAATGTCAGGCGATTTCATGTTGGCCTCGGCATAGGTGTGAGTGGCCAGTGCCTTGACCCGATGTGTTGCCTCTTGTGTCCTGGTGATGGCATTGTGCGGAACGAACCCCACGTATCCGTCCTTGGTCGCTCGCACTTTGAGCCAATCCCCTTCACGAACAACCACATCGCACGCGTCGCCCAGCAAGAGTTGACGATCCCGCGGCCCGTTGGGGGTGCGCAGCAGATCGACAACTGGCTCTGCAATCTGAACGCGCTTGGTCATAGGTCCAGCATCTGGGGCAGTGCTTCGATCAGGGCGCGAGGGCCTTGGCCGAACCCGCCCTTGGTACGGCCAGGGGCCGCTGTTGGTTGCCAGCTGTAGATATCGAAATGCACATAGGGCGCATCCGAGACGAAGCGGCGCAGAAACAGGGCCGCCGTGATCGAGCCAGCAAAACCACCACCAGGCGCATTGTCCAGATCGGCATAGGCCGGTTCGATCATCGCCTCGTATGGCTCATGAAACGGCATGCGCCACACCGGGTCAGCAGCCTTGGTTGCTGCCCCGGCCAGAACAGAGGCGGCTGTATCATCGTCGGTGTAAAACGGCGCAAGATCGGGGCCGACCGCCACGCGTGCTGCACCAGTCAACGTGGCCATCGAGAGGATCAAATCCGGCGCGTCCTCGTCCGCCAGCGCCAGGGCATCGGCCAGCACCAGGCGACCCTCGGCGTCAGTATTGTTGATCTCGACCGTCAAACCCTTGCGGGATGTCAGGATATCGCCAGGTCGGAAAGCGTTGCTTGCAACCGAGTTTTCGACTGCCGGAATCAGGACCCGCAGCTGTACAGGTAGATCAAGCGCCATGATCATTCGCGCCAGACCCAAGACATTGGCGGATCCGCCCATGTCCTTTTTCATCAGCGCCATCGCCGCGGCCGGTTTCAGATCGAGCCCGCCAGTGTCGAAACAGACCCCCTTTCCAACAAGCGTCAATTTGGGACCCGTCATTCCCCACCGCATGTCTATCAGGCGCGGGGCCTGATCGGATGCGCGGCCGACGGCGTGAATCATCGGAAAATTCTGTTCCAGCAGCGCCTTGCCAATAACGGTGTCACAACGTGCGCCGAACTCGCTTGCCAAGACTTCGGCGGTTTGTTGCAACTGCTCGGGGCCCATGTCTGATGCAGGGGTGTTGACCAGATCCCGGATCAGAACTTCGGCCTGAACAAATGCCTCAACCCTGCGGGCATCCACCGCGGATGGAGCGACCAAACTGGCTTTGGCGCCTGATCCATCCTTGTACCGATCAAAGACGTAGCCGGTCATCAGCCAGCCGAAACACTCGGTCGCGAGTGTGTCCGCATCAAGATCTGAGACCAGATCATATGTCCCTTCGGGCAGGGTTTGCGCAGCAGCAGCCAAAACATACCGCTTGCGGGCCCGCGCCCTGGCCGTGCCAAACCCTGCGACGGCCATGTCTGGGCGCCCGTGCGAACCGGGGACCAATACCGCCTGTCCGATCGCGCCAGTAAAGCCCGACACCGCCAGCCAGCCCCCGGTCATGGCCGGTTGTTCGGCCAGCCAGTCATCCAACCCATCCTGATCCACAACATGCAGCGGCAGGGTCGTTTCGGTGCGGGTGGCAAAGTTCAAGGACATAACGGGCTCTTGCGTTGGGGATGGTTCGGGCAGAGTACCCAGCCCGGCCCCATCCGCAAGACCTGTCAGACCGAAAGATCCTGCAAATCCCACACCGCAGTCAAAGACCGTTCACCAACCCGGATCAGGCGAAACAACGTCGCACTGTTGGCCACATAGTCTTGCGCGTCGACTGTTGCAGTTACATCCCCGGCGACCCGCGCCAAAGCGGTCATGCCGATCTGTTCCGAGATCGCGATTAAGGAACGCGCGCTTTTGCGCAGGCCTTGCCAATCCTGTTCACGCCACAGCCGTTCGCAATGAGACAGGCGTACGGCCAGTTCTTCAATGGCGCGGCACACCACATCCTCGGCACCGGCATCGCCCAACTGACGATACAGATGCCCCAGGCGATCCGGATCCAGACGCACGGATTCAGTTTGTACTAGCGTTGTAATTTTTTCCACCACAGTCACCCTAAAGTCTTTGTGCCCCCACGGCACATGGACCATCCTTCGGCGACAGAAGTTTTCAAAAGGTTGCTGCGGCGTTTGTTAATATTTCGAATTTTGTTCAACTCAAACGCCCGATCAACGGTGGGGAACTTTGACAAGACCATGAAAATACCGGCTCCGATATTATCCGATAACTCTCTTTCCTGACAGTTCAGTCTGTATCGTTCCTGTTGCGGGTACCTTGCTCTGAGACTGATCAACGTATCTCATTGGCCCCTGTGGCCCCTGTGGCTGTTTCATGTCTCTTACTCGGTCAACCTCGTGGCATAAGTTGAAAAGTCCAGTTAACGCAACTCCATTCCCTCGGGCCAGTTGATCGATGTGTTCAGGCGGATCTTTTGTTTGGATCCGGCTTTCACATCGATATCCCACGCCAGAATTCCACGGTGGTTGTCCACATTCTGCTCGCTTGGGGTGGGGGTCGCGGACCAGTCGATCACCAGGTCCTCTTGTTCTGAATAGGGAACCCGGTCGGTCAGACGCAGAGCCCAGTCCTGGTCGGTGAAGTTCTCGATCTCGATTTCAACCTGTTCGACGCGTTGGTTCGAGCGTGAAATCAGACCGGTATCTCCCTGGCTCCGGTTCAGGATAGACCGATCAAGGCGCAAGCCATCTATCGGGCCAAAGCCAAGTTCCAGTTCCTGTCCGGGAACCCGACCTGGAAAGTCCCGGGTGCCAACAAGAATTCCGTCCACGTAGAAGGCAGCCAGATCAGATTGCAGTATCTCTTCGTTACTTGTGTTCGTACCTGTCGCCACCCGGAACGCGGTTTCATCGTAGCGAGGTGTCGCCGTTGCGGTCACTTCAGCATCGAACGTAAGACGATCCAATTCGAGACGCAGGAAATCTGCACTGGACGCGACTGAAACGGGGCGGCTGTAGGTGTAAGTCACGCCGGGACCCTCGGCGGCAACCGCCCATCCGGTTGATGCTTCTTCGGCAATAGTCGGCGGTTCGATTGAGGGTTCAGCCAAGTTGGCGTAGTTGCCCGCACTCAAGTCAACTGATGAGGTCTTTCGACGTTGCTGGGCATCGAAAACACTTAACCTATTGGATGTAAGCCCTCGTGATTCCGTCTGCCCAATCGGTTCGACCGTGGACAGATGTAGCGTGACGTCTTGCCAGTTTTCGCCGGTGTACTGCTGAACCATGGCGTCCCGCTTAATGTGGATCTGCGGCGTGTCTACAGTAACCAAATTGATATCATAGACCGGGGTCCATTGGCTCGCCCCGTCGGCGAGATAGGTCAGTGTGATCCGAGCAGTCGATGCTTCAGTCGCGTTGGCATCAAGTGTTAGATACAGTCTGTCCTGATCCTCCAGCGACACAGCATTCAGGGCGGCCTGAGCGTGCTCTAATTCTTCTTCTAGTTCCTCAAGCTGACGCTCGATTGCGCGGGCTTCTATTTCCGCTGCCTGCGCGGCCTCTCCAGCGGCCAAAGCTTCCTGTCCGATCATCTGGGCAATGTCGCGAAGCGTATCGGGGGCAACTTGCGCCAAGCCTTCGTTCTTACCCAGATTGCGCAGAAATCCGATCGAGGTTTCGGATGCAGCCGCCGCCAATCTTGCGCGTTCAGCTTGATCACGCACTGCCTGGATCTCAAGCTCGACGGCACGCACCGCGTCTGTTGCTGCCTCAACTTGCGGTGATGTGTAGTCACGAGGGGGAGCAAATTCGTCCCGATAGGTCAGCCCCAGACGTTCGATGCCTTCGACGTTGACCCGAAGCGATTCAAAAACAATGTTACTTGGTATTCCCAGCAGGATTAGGCGGTGCTGTCCTGCTGGTACATCCAACGTGGCTGTCCGCAGGATCGCCACACTGTCCGGGTGCATGGTGACTTCGGACACGCGGGTTTCGACTGCGATGTCGGCCGCGAAGGCGCTGAAAGGAACGGCGGAAAACAGGGCAATTAGAAAACGCATGAAACCTCGCACATGCAAACCTTAATTGCCCAAACATTGCAGCGCACGCACAAACAAAACAAGGGCGCCCGAGTGGACGCCCCTGGAATTGGTCAATTGTCGCTTGCCCCTAGCCCTTTTTCAGGACCTCACGGCCCAGCAGTTCTGCGATCTGGACGGCATTCAGGGCCGCGCCCTTGCGCAAGTTATCGGAGACGCACCACAAGTTTATGCCGTTCTCTACCGTGCTGTCCTGACGGATACGGCTGATGAAAGTGGCGAAATCGCCAACGCATTCCTTGGGCGTGACGTAGCCACCGGCCTCGCGCTTGTCGATCACCATGATGCCGGGGCTTTCGCGCAGGATGTCGCGGGCCTCGTCTTCGTCTAGGAACGCTTCGAATTCTATGTTTACGGCCTCGGAGTGGCCGACGAACACGGGAACGCGAACGCAAGTGGCAGTGACCTTGATCGACGGATCGACGATCTTCTTTGTTTCAGCCACCATCTTCCACTCTTCCTTGGTCGAGCCATCTTCCATGAAGACGTCGATGTGCGGAATGACGTTGAAGGCGATTTCTTTTTGGAACTTGTTCGGCGGTACGTCCGAGGTTGGATTGTAGACCGCTTTGGTCTGATCCCACAGCTCGTCCATGCCCTCTTTGCCCGCGCCCGAAACCGATTGATAGGTCGAGACGACAACGCGCTTGATCTTGGCGCGGTCGTGCAGCGGTTTCAGTGCGACAACCATCTGCGCGGTCGAGCAGTTGGGGTTGGCGATGATGTTTTTCTTGGCGTAGTCGTGGATCGCCTGCGGGTTGCACTCGGGCACGATCAGCGGAATGTCCGGGTCGTAGCGATAGAGCGAGCTGTTGTCGATCACGGTACAACCAGCCGCCGCCGCCTTGGGTGCATAGACCTTGGTTGCCTCGGAACCCACGGCGAACAGCGCCATGTCCCAACCAGTGAAATCAAAGGTATCCAGATCCTGAGTCGTGAGTGTCTTATCGCCAAAGCTTACTTCGGTACCCAGCGAACGGCGGCTTGCCAGCACGGCGAGCTCGTCCACGGGAAACTGGCGCTCGGCCAGGATGTTCAGCATTTCGCGGCCCACGTTGCCAGTGGCGCCGACGACGACGATGCGATAACCCATTTTCTTTCTCCAGATATCCCGGTCTTGTGACCGGCGGCGGTTCCATACAGCGAAAGTGACCGAGGGGGAAGAGGTCAGGGGGCAAAAGCGCGGTGTCAGTCCACACTGTCGCGGCTGAAAAGATAGATCACCAGACCAGTCGCCAGTGTGACGGCAAAGAACCCGAATATGATCACATAAGGCCCACCCGGTGTGGCGGCGGTGGCCCCCTCATGCAAACGGCCCGAAACAATCTGCAGGACCCCAACCCCGCCAATGCCAAAGAGGTTGAGCAACGTCACGCCGCGCCCGACCAGATGTGCAGGTACAAAGGCGCGGCCATGGGCCATGATGACAGGGAAGGTGGCGCCGGTGAACCCTATCACTGCAAGAAGAATGACTGAGGTCCAGACACCTTTGTCTATCCACAGGCACAGCACGGCCAAGGCAATGGCGGACAGCAGGTTGCCGCCAAAAATCACCCATTTGCGGGTTCCCAGGATGCGGTCGAGCGGGCCATAGACAAAGGTGCCTGCGATCATCGCGGCCCCCATGACCAGAGTGGCCTGCCCGATCTGCCCGGTCGTCAGGCCAAAGACGTCCGACAGATACGGCCCCGCCCACAGGCCCCGGATTGCGCCGGATGGGGCGTAGGCCACAAACATCAACGGCAGGAGGGCCCAAAGCGCGGGCAGCTTGAGAAGATCAAGAAGCGAGCCTTTTTCTTCTGTTCCAACGGGTTCTGGATCCTTCACCGTCATCCAGATGCCCAAGGCGACAACCCCTGACAAGACCGCCAGCCCCATAAGCGTGCTGCGCCAGCCGATAAGTTCCACAGCCAAAGCGGTTGGATAAGATGCAACCAGATTGCCACTGGACCCCACACCCAGCATCAGAGCAGCCAGAGTGGCAAAACGCGCCGGGGGATAGTTTCGGGCAAAGATATAGTAGGACGCCATGAGCACGGGCGAACACCCAACCCCGATCAGGACCATCGACAGGCTTACGTGCAGCGGGGTCGTGGCCAGAGCAAACAAGATAGCGCCGCCGCTGCCTCCGGCAAACAGAAGCACCGCCGCCGTGCGCCGTGGTCCGATCTTGTCCAGTGCCAGACCAACGGGCAGTTGCATCGCGGCAAACGTAAGAAACCACAACCCCGAGGCAAAGGCCAGGTCGTCTGGACTTGCTCCGATGTCCTGATTCAAAACTCCGGCGAGAACGGCCAGAAAGGCGCGAAAGAACTGGCTCAACACATAAGCCAGACACAATATGATCAACCCTGCCTGCATGCCAATGCCCCTCAAATGACTCCTTTGGGTGATGGGTGACAGGTTAACCAGTCGTGCACAAGCCCGTGTATTTTGTTGCAATTGCGCGACAATGCGGGCCTGTGCGTTAGCTTCGGTGGATGAGCATGCCCGAGCAGACAATCAAAGAACCAAAGGAAACCAGCCAGCGATTCTATGAATCGCTCGAGGTCACGGCGAGCTTCGACGTGCTGACAGAGCCTTCTTGCTACGTTCCGGTTCCAGAGGATTGGTTCGTGGGTACAGCTGACATTGTCAATTCCACGCGCGAGATTGCCGATGGTCGGTACAAAACGGTCAACATGGTAGGGGCCGCGGTGATCTCGGCAGTGGCGAACGCCATTGGCACCAGTGTTTTCCCATATGTTTTTGGCGGTGATGGGGCCTCTTTTGCGCTGCACCTCTCACAACGCGATATCGTCGAGCAGACATTGGCCGACCTGCGGCGGTGGGCGTTCGAGAAGTTTGATATCGAACTCCGCGCGGCCGTCGCTCCGATTTCTGCCATTCGCGACGCCGAAGTCGACGTGCGGATCGCCCGGTTTGCCGCCTCTAGCGGCGCCGATTACGCAATGTTTTCTGGTGGTGGGTTGGCCTGGGTCGAGGGGCAGATGAAGGCTGGACACATGGCGGTCGAACTTTCCGGTCCGGGAGGTGAGCCTGATCTGACCGGGCTGTCTTGTCGTTGGACGAACGTGCAAGCCGAACATGGAGAGATACTGTCCATGGTGGTTCAACCTTCCCTCAGCGCGTCCGAGCGGGACTTTGCTGATATCGCTCAAAGGGTTGTTCAGGCCATTGGCGGGTTGAACCGGGCGGGACACCCCGTCCCGATCGAGGGGCCGCGGGTCGGCTGGTCCACGCCGGGTCTGAACCTTGAGGCGCATTCCCTGCGTGGGAATATGCCGGTCTGGCTGTTCAAGGGTGTCTTGTTCTTCAAGACGTTGTTCAGTTGGACACTGTTTAAGACACACCTGAACCTGGGCGCATTCGATCCGGTGCATTACAAGCGCATGCTCAGTGCGAATGCTGATTACCGCAAATTCGACGACGGACTGAAAATGACACTGGATTGCGATCAGAACACGCGCGCTCGGATCGAAGCAATTCTATCCGAAGCCAAAGCGCGCGGCAAAGTCAGATATGGGCTGTTCACCCAGTCCGAGGCCATGGTGACATGCTTTGTACCATCGGCCATGCAGGACGATCACGTGCATTTCATCGACGGCGCAGCGGGCGGCTATGCAAAGGCGGCGGCGCGGTTGAAAACCGGGCACTAGGATTTGGCTTTGTCCTTCCAGTGCGTTGCCAGTGCACGGGAGTGGTTTGCCAGGATCAGGACGTCGATCCCAACTGCCAGGAACTGGGCACCCATGTCTAGGTAGGATTGGATAGACTCCTCGGCCACACCCAGAATACCCGGCGCTTTGCCTGCCGCATTGATCCGGGCAAGGGCATCAGCGATTACGGCGCGCACCTCAGGAGCGGAGCTGTCGCCCTGGAAACCCATGTCCGTGGACAGATCCGCGGGCCCGATAAAAACACCGTCGATGCCGTCAACGGTCAGGATCTCGTCCAAAGCTGCAATCCCTGTTCGGTTTTCGACCTGCACCAACAGGCATATCTCCTGGTCTGCGGTTTGAATGTATTCAGATGTCGAACCGAACATTGTGGCCCTTGCCGCCATTGCACCGACGCCGCGCGTGCCTAGTGGCGGATACTGACATGCGCGCGCCAATTCGCGGGCTTGTTCGGCGGTCTCGACTATGGGCACCAATACGGTTTGTGCCCCTGCGTCCAATACCTGCTTGATGATCCAGGTCTCTCCAATGGGGACACGTACAATCGGATGCGACTGACTGGCCGCCAAAGCGGTCAACTGCCCCCGAATAGAGCGGATATCGTTGGGGGCATGTTCCCCATCAACAACCAGCCAATCGAAACCGGCGGTTCCCATGATTTCGGCGCAGGTCGGTTCAGCAAGGCTCATCCAGCACCCAATCTGTGCCTCCCCTCGGGCCAGGGCCTGCTTGAACGGGTTTGCGGGTGCTGACATGGAATGACCTTTCTTTGGCGTGACGACAGGGGTGTCGCCGACAAAAACATGGTGGATATGGGCGACGTTAGACGTGAGCGAAAGGCACTGTCCAGAGAGCGAATTCTGGCTTGGGCGAACAGACGTGGAACATGGCATCAATTGCGTATAGCGGTGATCGAACTGGCGCGGCACACTCCACAGTTGAATTGGATCGCCGGATCGGTGACAGTTGTGTATGTCCAGTTCCGACCCGAAAATTTCACGTTCCCTGCCGATCATGCTGTTGCGTGGGCGAGAGAAGGTGATGGGACCGATCCGCGCCATGCTGGCGGATGTCGGCATCACCGAACAGCAATGGCGTGTCCTAAGAGTGCTGACCGAGCAGGGCGCGCAGGATCCGACGCAAATTGCCCATAAGGCCTGCCTTTTGCTGCCCAGCCTGACCCGCATCCTGCAGAAGCTGGAGGAGAAAGGGCTGATACACCGACGTCCTGACCCCGAAGACGGGCGCAAACAAATTGTTGAAACAACTGACGCGGGCGCAAGCATCATCCGCGAGAATCTGGGTACCAGCATCGAACTGACCCGGCAGCTGCGCGATCAGATGGGTGAAGACAGGTTCGAGCTGCTGCTGGATTTGCTCAACGAGCTTGATGATCTCAAAGAAACGTGATCGCCAAATTGGCTTGTGGCGAACGATCGGAAAAACGTGACCGGGTATGGTAATTCCGGTCCACGCATTTTTGTTAGCATAGGAATGATTGCTGGGTGATTCCCGGACCCGAGATCACAGTTTCAAACCGCAGATTTCAAACGCCTCGCGCGTGGCGGCCTTTTCGGCGTCGGTCAGTTGCAACAAGGGCGAGCGCACCGGTCCACCCACCTGACCCAGCAGTTCCTGCCAGTATTTGCCATGCGCTTGCGGCTTGCCCCCGGGTTTGGTGCGTTTGATGGCTTCGCGCACGGGCTCCAGGCTGTCGCGGATCTTGCGGGCCTCGGCAAATTTCCCCTCAAACGCCAATCGGGTGTATTCGTTCATCCGCTGATCGGTCCTGGTCTGGATCTGATAGGGGGGCGACGAGCAGAGGTAGAGCTTCCAGTCCAGCTCCTCGATGTTGTCCAGCCATTCGGCCTCGGATGCGGTCGAGACGTGGATCTTGTCGCCCACCAGATGGGTCAGCTTCACGTACATCTCGCGCGGGACCGAATATTTGATCGCCACGATGTTGGGCAGATCGGCCACCCGAGCGCAAAGCTCGGGGCTCATCAGATAACCGCTGTCGGGGTGGCTCCACATTGCGATGCCGATGTCGACGCGGTCGCAAAGCTCCTTGTAGTAGTTGAAGACCGTGTCGTCCTGATCGGTGACGAAATGCAGGATCGGGGCGTGGACCACCACATAGTCGGCACCGCAGTCCTGCGCGTGTTTGGCGAGCTCAACCACTGTGTCAAAATTTTGGTCCGAGGCCGACATGATCGTACCCGCCTTGCCGTCACATTCCTCGACCGCGATTTCGAAATTGCGCTTGCGCTCGTCCAGCGACATCGAAAAGAACTCACCCTGTTTGCCTGCAATGAACAGGCCCTGGATGTCCAGATCATCTACCCAATGGCGGATGTTCGATCGCAGACCGGTCTCGTTGAATGATCCATCCAGGTTGAACGGGTTGAGCGCGGCGGCCCAGATCCCTCGCATGTTCTCGCGGGCGAAATCCTTGGCGTCGAGTTTCGAATAGTTCATGAGCTAGGTCCTTGTTTGGCTGCTTGCATTGCCTGCCAGAGGGTATGTGCAGTCAGCGGCATGTTCAGGTCAGTCACGCCCAGTGGGCTGAGCGCATCGATGGCGGCGTTCAGAATGGCGGGTGGGGCACCGATGGTTCCGGCCTCGCCCACGCCTTTCGCACCCAAGGCATTGAGCGGGCAGGGGGTTTCGAAGGAACGCATGTCGAGGGGCGGAACATCACTGGCGCGGGGCATTGCGTAATCCATGAACGATCCGGTCAGCAACTGCCCGTCTTCGTCAAACACCACCTGTTCCATCAGTGCCTCTCCCAAACCCTGGGCAAAGCCGCCCTGGATCTGCCCCATGACGAGATCGGGGTTTATGATGCGGCCGGTGTCATCCACGCAGGCGATCTTTTCCAGCGTGGGTGTGCCGGTGTCGGTGCAGACCGACAACATAACCAAATAAGCACCATAACCCCAAGCCTGGCCTTGGTTTTCATACCGGATTTCGGATGTCAGCGGTGGCAGTTCACCATTGTTCATCCGCGCCCGGATGTCTTCGCAGGCTTTCAACACCGCGCTGCCCCCGATCGCGGTCGACCGGCTGGCAAGGGCTCCGATCCCTTCGGGACACGTCCCAGTGTCGCCGCAGCGCACCGAGATCTGATCCAACTCCAAAGTCAGCATATCTGCCGCGATCTGAGCAAACGCTGTCTCGCGCTCGTGCCCTTGCGAAGAACTGCCACTGTCAACGTGCACCGAGCCGTCCGCATTCATTGTGACCCGCGCGCTTTCCCAGCCTGCGCCGGACGGTTCGACGTAAAAGCAGATTCCAAGGCCCACCATTTCACCCAGGGTGCGGCGCCGGTCGCGCTCGACCACCAGAGCGTCATAGCCCGTTTTTTCTTTCAACAGGTTCAGGGCGCGGTGGTAGTCACCTGAATCGAGCAGGTTTCCAGTGGCCGTGGCATGGGGCAATTGATCAGAAGACAGCAGATTCTGCATACGCAGGTCGATCTGATCGCGCCCAAGCGCTTTGGCTGCCTTGTCCACCAACCGTTCCATCAAACAGTTCGCCTCGGGTCGTCCGGCGCCCCGATAGATGCCCGTGGGGCCGACCCGCTGCTGTGTGGCTTTGGTCTCAACGTCCAGCGACTTGACCCTGTAACCGGTGGGCAGCAAGCGCGCCGCATTCCATGCCGTGATCAAGCCGCTGTTTGGCAACCACGCACCAACGGGTGCGTCGGCGCGGGCTTCGAGTGCAAGGAAGTTGCCATCTGCGTCCACAGCCAATCGACCGGTGCTGCGCACGCCGCGACCGTGGGTGGCGGACAGGAACTCTTCGGACCGTGTCGCAGTCCATTTCACGTTGCGTTTGTGAGCGAAAGCGGCCCAGACGGCAAAGACCTCTTCGGGGTAGATCGATCCTTTCATCCCGAACGCCCCGCCGACGTGGGTGGCAATAACCCTAATCCGGGTGGGATCGATATCCAAAATGCGGCCGAGTTCTGAACGAGACCGGTGTGGCGTCTGGGTGGAATGCCACGCGGTGACAGTATCGGTGTCGCTATGATATGCCACCGAGATTGTGCGCGGTTCCATCGGGTTGGGCGCTAGGCGCGGGTGCTTTAGCGTGACTTCGACCACATGCGCAGCAGTGGCAAAATGTTCTGCCGCATTGCCACTGATCCAGCGGTCGGCGGCAACGGTCTGCAAAGGTTTGGCGTCTTCTTCGTTTATGTCGACAAAGACAAGTTCGGCTGCGTCCGCGGCTCGTGCGGGGCTGTCTGCCACCACCGCAACGATGGGCTGTCCCACGCTTTCAACCCGCGACTCAGCCAGGATCGAGTAGTCGAGTGGATGTAACAGGGGGATTACCTGATTGACGGCTAGGGTGCCCAGACCTGCCACGTCAGCACCGGTGTGCACCGCCAGAACCCCCTCACTCTCGCGGGCGTCATCCACATCCAGGGACATGATCTGGCCAAAGGCCATGAGGCTGCGGTGAAACGCTACGTAAAGCGGTGCGTCCAGCTGGACGTCATCGGCATACTGTCCTTGCCCGCGCAACAGCACCGGGGCTGTGCGGGTGGGGGCTGAGGCTCCGATATGTTTGGACGTGAACGCGGGCATACGCACCATCAGGACCAGGGTTTCGCTGTCGCGACCTGACCACGAAGGAGCGGGCTGATAAAATACAAAGATGAAAAACAGATATAACTGGAATGGATAGCAAGGCACCTTGACTGAAAGTATATAAGGATTCGAGAGGTAACGGAGGCCAGACATGAAAGTCGCACTGATCGGGAATGGCGCGATCTCGCAATTTGTGCAGGTGGCGCTGAAAGAAAGCGATGTCACGCTTGCAGCGCTGATTGTGCGCCCGGAACGGTTGGCGCGAGCCGACCAGTCGGGTGTAGACATGGTTGCCTCGGTCGAGGATCTGCCCGACGGCGTTACACATGTGATTGATTGCGCAGGCCACGCCGGACTGCGCGCGCACGGGCCTGCGGCTTTGGCCGGTGGGCGGCATGTGATCACCGTTTCGATCGGGGCTTTGGCGGATGAGACGTTGATGTCTGAACTGGGAGGCGCGGCACGATCAGGCCATAGCCGTTTGCATCTGGCCAGCGGCGCAATTGGCGGTCTTGACGCTTTGCGCGCGGCGCGTGCGGGGGACTTGGGGACCGTGCGGTACGTGGGTCGAAAACCGCCCGACGGCTGGAAAGGATCTCGGGCTGACGAGGTTCTGGATCTCTCAACTTCGCTCACTCATCCACAGATTCACTTCATGGGCAATGCGCGTGACGCTGCCTTGATGTACCCCAAGAACGCCAATGTCGCCGCCGCAGTGGCACTTGCCGGTGTCGGGTTTGAACGGACCGAGGTTGAACTGGTGGCAGACCCCGGGATCGACACCAATGTGCATGAAATCCACGCACAGGGCGATTTTGGCAGGTTCACCTTTACGATCTCGGGCAAGACACTGCCGGACAATCCGCGCAGCTCTGCGCTGGCAGCGATGAGCGTTGTTGCGAGCATTCTGGACGCCAATCAACCCATCGGCAGTTGAGGGAAGGAATCATGCGCCATTCACGTATCGTGGAACGTGTGTTGACGCGGCTCAAGCTGCGGCAACTGCGACTTTTGGTGGCCGTTGGAAAGCACGGGAATATTCAGAACGCCGCGCGGGAATTGAATGTCTCGCAACCGGCGGCGACCAAGATGATCAAGGATCTTGAGCTCGATTTCGAGGTGCAGCTTTTCACACGCACCAACCGTGGGGTGGTGCCGACAGTTTATGGCGACGCGCTAATCCGGCACGGCAAACTGATCTTTGCCCAAGTGTCGAATGCCGCGCAGGAACTGGATGATCTGAACGAGGGCAACAGCGGCCGGGTTGTTGTCGGCACCCTTTTGGCGGCATCGCCACAACTGCTGCCAGCAGCCATCGAACGGGTGATCCACGCACGCCCCAACGTGGCGATCAAGGTGGTGGAAGGCACCAATGAGGTTTTGATGCCGGCCCTGCAATCCGGAGAAATCGACCTGGTTGTTGGCCGCTTGCCCACGCATCGCTATCGCGACGCACTGGAGCAGCGCACTTTGTTTGACGAAAAGATCGTGCTGGTGGTGGGGTCGGATCACCCTCTCAGCACAAGGAGCGACCTGACGTTTGAAGACCTCAAGCCGTTCGGCTGGATTCTGCCGCCGGTCGAAACGACTCTAAGGCGGCAACTGGATCAGTATTTCGTTCGCAACGGACATTTTTCACCCAGCACTTCGGTCGAGTCGGTGTCATATCTGACCAACCGGGCCCTGTTGCAGAATAACGTTCTGATTGGCTTGATGCCTGCCCATGTCGCAGTGCAGGATCTGGCCGCGGGCACGTTGACCGAAGTGCCATTGACCTTGCCGTTTGGTACCGGGTCGGTTGGCGTGTCTTACCGTGCCAAGACGCAGCTTTCGCCAGCAGGCGCTGCATTTCTGGAGGCGTTGATCGAAGTCGCCGAAGGGCTTTAGCCACGCAATGCCTGATCCAGGTCGGCAATCAAATCCTCCACGTCCTCGATCCCGACCGACAGGCGCAACAAGTTCTCTGGTATACCGGTATGCGGCTCGATGGTGTGGCGATGTTCCACAAGGCTTTCGACACCACCCAGAGACGTCGCCCGGTGGAACAGGTTCAGGCGTCCTGCAACTGCCAGTGCCTCTTGCGCTCGGCCTTTGACCAGTGCGGATAACAAAAAGCCGTATCCGCCGGTCATTTGGCGGGTCGCTATGTCATGGCCTGCGAATCCAGGAAGTCCAGGATAGAAAACATCCTCGACTTGGTCATGCGCGGCCAGGAACTCGGAAATCTTCTGGGCGTTCTCGCACATTCGCTCGACCCGCAGAGGCAAAGTGCGCATGCCCCGAACCAACAGCCAGGCGTCAAATGGGCTCATGACGGCGCCGGCCCCTTGGCGATCTATCTCGATCTCCTGCCAGATCTCATCAGTTCGAGCAGTTGACAACACGCCCCCCAGAACATCGGAATGTCCGTTCATGGCCTTGGTAACGGAATGCATTACCAGATCAGCTCCAAGGGTGATGGGTTTGCACAGGATCGGAGTCGCGGCTGTGGCATCCACCATAAGTTTGGCCCCGGCACCATGCGATTGGCTGGCCGCTTCCGCGATGTCCACGGTCAACAGCCAGGGGTTTGAGGGCGTTTCTATAAGCACCAGCTGAGCAGGCGTCGCGCAGGCTCGCGCCAATCCCTCGGGTGTGCGTGCGTCGAACTCGTCCAATGTGATCTGACGGCGTCCACAGAACTCACGTACCCATTTCGTGGTGCCCCAGTAGATTCCGGATTGCACGATTGCCCGCCCGCCGTTGGGGATAGTGCGAAAAGCTGCGGCAATCGCGGCCATGCCCGATGGAAACAGCAACGAGGCCCGGGCGCCTTCAAGTCTTGCAATCAGCTTCTCGGCCAGGCGCGTGCCTTCGTTCTGGTCCCGAAGATAGACGTTGTCGCTGTTCAGCGGCTGGTAGCCGCGATCCCGGGCAAAGGTTGTCGCGGGCTGGATCGGTGGCACCACGCCCCCGCTTTGGTGATCAAGCGCGCCCAACGCCTGAGCGGCCAGAGTTGCGGGTTTCAGCTTGGGGTCATCCATTGCGGATCCTCGAGTTTGGGCATGCGTGCGCCATTGGTGTCGCTTGCCGGGTGCAATGTCCAGCCCGATTGGGTTTGTCGGATGCCTTTGATCGCGGTAAGCTCTGCTCAAACCCGCGTGCACGTCAAATGCGTTTGAAGGACCGCATGTGTTCCACGGGCCAGCATGTTCCGGTGAAACGTAATAACAAGATTCTGTGGAACTGAAGTGACAGACGATACAAGATTGAATACCGCCCATTTGGACCAAGACGGGGCGAAAATGCGTGAATGGAAGCCCTCAGAGACCACGTTGCCTGTGAAGAGGCGATTGACCGCGACGCAGATTTTCCTGCGCGGCCTGGGGCGGATTATCATGACCGCGTTCTTCAGCAGAATCGAAGTTGTCAACGCCGATAGGTTTCCCACCAATGGCCCCGTTCTGGTGGTGTCCAATCATGGCAACAGCCTGGTTGATGGGGTTTTGGTCAGTTGCTACCTGCCCCGAATGCCCCGCCTTTTGGCGGCGAGCACATTGTGGAACTACAAGCCCCTGATCCCGCTGTTAACTGCGGCAGGCGTTGTTCCGGTCTTTCGGCAACAGGACGTCGGGGTTGCAGAGGCCAAAGAGAAGCCGCTTTTTGATCGCTCTTCCGAGGTTCTTGCAAAGGGGGACGCTCTGTCCGTTTTTCCCGAGGGGCTAAGTCACAACGAACCACATCTGCTGCCGCTCAAAAGCGGTGCTGCGCGCATCGCGCTTGAGGCGGAAGCGCAGGGCGAGATGATTGGTGTTCAAGTTCTGCCAGTCGGGCTGACATTTGATGAAAAAAACAAATTCCGGTCGCGCGTTCTGATCCAGGTTGGGGAACCTCTTGATATTTCACGGCAGGCGAAGGTTTTTTCCGCGACGCAGGATGTCGCAACCCGGCGGGCTGTAGCGCGTGATTTGACCGGCTCGATCTACAATAGCTTAACGCAAGTGACCCTGAGTTTCAGCTCGTGGGAAGATGCACAGTTGATCCGCCTGGCAACGGAAATTTGGAACGACGCGTCGTTCGACGCCGATGCCGAAAATGACATGATGGGCCAGGTGGATCTGCTGCGGTCATTTTCCGAAGGCTACGCCTGGCTCAAGCGGAACTGCCCGAGTGAGGTGCAGCATGCGCGCGAGGGCCTGAAGCATTACAGCGAAATACTGGAACTCGCCGGAGTAGAGGTCGAGGGAAATGCCCCGCACCCCTCTCGTTGGGATGGTCTGATTCTGTTGGCACTTCTGCCGATGTGGTTGATTGGATCGACGCTGAATTTTGTCCCTTTCCACATTTCGCGTTGGGCTGCTCATGGCAAGGACGAGGACAAGATGGCGACCTGGTCACTGTTTTCCAGCCTGCTCCTGTTTCCCGCCTGTTGGATCATTCAAGCCTTGGCTTTGGGCTATATTTCGTTCAATCAGGACGGCTTTGGGTGGGGGCTGTTCTGGGCCGCGGTGATTTTATCCCCGGGGGCTGGATATCTTGCATTGGAATTTCTGGACCGACGTCGCCGGTGGCTGGGTCGGCTCAAAGCGCGTCGGGCGCAAAAGAGCGTGCCGAAATCCGCTGCGACCCTAAAAGAAATGCGGGCAGATCTGATGAGGCAGATCGAAGATCTCGTCGAAAAATATGTGGCAGGGACAGGTCAACGGGCGGCCGATCGAAGCGACAATTCCGTTGTGACGGAAAAAAATCCGTAATACGAAAAATCCTCTATTTCGGAATTGTTTCCGCTATGGTAGAAGGTGACTCGAAATCAGGAGCTCACCCATGTCCCATGCGTTTTTGTCCCATGTCTCCAGCACCCTTGATCAGATCGAGGCCGAAGGCCTGTACAAACGCGAACGAATGATCACCTCCCCGCAAGGGGGTGAGATCACCGTGGGCGATCGCGAGGTGATCAATTTGTGCGCCAACAACTATCTTGGCCTCGCTGACCACCCGGCCCTGATCACCGCCGCCCAGGGCGCGATGGGGGACAAGGGGTTCGGCATGGCTTCGGTCCGGTTCATCTGCGGCACGCAGGATATACACCGTGAGTTGGAGCAACGTCTGGCAAAATTCCTGAACAAGGATGACGCCATCCTGTTCGCGGCCTGTTTCGATGCTAACGGCGGACTGTTCGAACCGCTGTTGGGGCCCGAAGATGCGATCATCTCGGACAGTTTGAACCACGCCTCGATCATCGACGGGGTGCGGCTGTGCAAAGCGAAACGCTATCGCTATCTGAACAATGACATGAACGATCTTGAGGCTTGGTTGAAACAGGCCCGCGAGGACGGCGCGCGGCATATCATGGTCGCGACCGATGGCGTCTTTTCGATGGATGGTTATCTGGCCAATCTACCCGCCATCCGGGCGCTGGCGGACAAATATGATGCCGTGGTGATGGTCGATGACTGCCACGCGACCGGCTTCATGGGGCCGAACGGGGCCGGAACGCCGGATCACTTTGGCGTTGATGTGGACATTTTGACGGGAACTTTGGGCAAGGCACTTGGGGGGGCAATCGGCGGTTATATCGCCGGGCCGCAGCCAGTGATCGACCTGCTGCGGCAGCGGGCGCGGCCCTATCTGTTCTCAAACTCGCTGCCGCCAGCCATCGTCGCCGCGGGGATCGAGGCGATCCGCCTTGTCGAAGAAGGTGGCGCCCTGCGCGCGCAGCTGTTCGAAAACGCGGCTTACTGGCGCAAAGGACTGTCAGAACTGGGGTTTGATCTGCTCGAAGGTGAACACCCGATCATCCCTGTGATGCTGGGCGAGGCGACCTTGGCACAAGAGATGGCGTCGCGGTTATTTGACGAGGGGGTCTATGTCTCGGGCTTTTTCTTTCCGGTTGTTCCACGCGGCAAGGCGCGCATCCGCACGCAGATGAATGCGGCCCTGACACGCGAGGATCTGGACCGTGCACTGGCCGCCTTTGGCAAGGTAGGCAAAGAGCTGGGAGTGATCTGATGCGACCAAATACGATGAAGGCTTTGGAGAAGTCCCATCCGCGCGAAGGGCTGTGGCAGGTCCGTGCGCCGGTACCCGAAATTGGCCCGGATGAGGTTCTGGTGCGGATCAACAAGACCGGGATCTGTGGCACGGATATTCACATCTGGAACTGGGATGAATGGGCGTCACACACGGTGCCGGTCCCGATGATCACGGGGCATGAGTTTGCGGGTGAGATTGTCGAGCTGGGGCGCAATGTGACCGGCCTGAACGTCGGCCAGCGCTGCTCAGGCGAAGGGCACCTTATCGGAACCGACAGCCGCCAAAGCCGTGCGGGCAAGTTTCACCTCGATCCCGGAACACGCGGGATCGGTGTGAACGAGCAGGGGGCCTTTGCCGAATACCTGCGCCTGCCCGCGTTCAACGTTGTCCCCCTGCCAGATGACATTCCCGATGAGATCGGTGCCATTCTGGACCCGCTTGGAAATGCGGTTCACACGGCGCTGAGCTTCGATTTGCTGGGTGAAGACGTGTTGATCACGGGGGCAGGTCCTATCGGGATCATGGCCGCAGCGGTGGCGCGTCATGCGGGTGCGCGCAACGTGGTGATCACCGACATCAATGTGGACCGCTTGAATTTGGCCGAACATGTGGTGCCGACGGTGCGGGCGGTCGACGTGTCGAGCGAGGACTTGAACGATGTGATAGCCGAGCTTGGGCTGACCCAAGGGTTTGATGTTGGACTTGAGATGTCGGGTTCTCAAGCCGCGCTGGATCAGATGGTCGAGGCATTGGTCATGGGCGGCAAGATCGCGTTGTTGGGGATTCCGCCGGGCAAATCTCCGGTGGATTGGAGCCGGATCGTGTTCAAGGCGATCACGATCAAGGGTGTCTATGGTCGCGAGATGTTCGAAACCTGGTACAAGATGATCGCGATGTTGCAAAACGGGTTGGACGTAGGCCGCGTCATCACGCATCGTTTTGGCGTGGATGATTTTGAAGCCGGGTTTGAGGCGATGAAGTCGGGGCAGAGCGGTAAGGTTGTTCTGGATTGGACCTGACGGTAGGGGGCGCTGCCCCCGTCGCTGCGCGANNCCCCCGGAGTATTTGAAAAAGGGTGAAGATGGTGGCGCACAACTCGATTGTCGATGTAATCGGCGGCACGCCGTCTGTGTGGTTGGACCGGATGGTGCAGGCGCGCGGGCTACAGGGGCGAATATTGGCGAAGCTTGATTATATGAACCCCGGCTTTTCCAAGAAGGACCGCGCCGCCAAGGGCATTATCGAGGCTGCGGAAGCTGAGGGGAATTTGGCGCCAGGGCAGACTGTAGTAGAACTGACCAGCGGCAACATGGGCACCGGTTTGGCGATTGTCTGCGGGATCAAGGGCTATCCCTTTGTCGCGGTCATGTCGCGCGGCAATTCGCAAGAGCGGGCGAGAATGATGGAGGCGCTTGGGGCCGAGGTGGTGCTGGTCGACCAGGCGCCAGGCAGTGTTCCGGGTGAAGTGTCTGGCGAAGACCTGGCTTTGGTTGAGGCCGAGGCAGCACGGATTACCGCCGATCGAGAGGCCTTTCGAGCGGATCAGTTTAATCACGCGGGCAACGCTAGCGCACATTCAGCCACGACAGCACCTGAGTTGTGGGCGGATTCGGATCACACGCTCACGGCATTTGCGGATTTTGCAGGCTCAGGTGGGACATTTTCGGGCACGATGCAGGGGCTGCGTCGATTGAACGCTGACGTTCGTGGATATCTGGTGGAACCCAAAGGGGCGGCGACTTTGGCCGGGCAGAATGTCACTCAAGCGGGGCATCCCATTCAGGGCGGCGGATATGCGATGTCGGATCTGACATTCCTTCGAGGCGTCCCTGCCGATGGATATTTGACCGTTTCAGGCGAGGCGGCGCGGCAGACGACACGCGCACTCGCAGGCGAAGAGGGGATCTTTGCCGGGTATTCAGCAGGGGCAAACGTGGCTGCCGCGTTAAAGCTGCTGAAGGGATCAGAGGCCGGGGGCGTGATTGGCGTCGTGATCTGTGACAGTGGTCTAAAGTATCTTTCAACCGATCTCTGGGGCTAGCCGGACGCGGCCTTGATCGGTCAGCAGCCAGCAATCTCCGTTCTCGAAAACAGCGGCCGACAATGGCCCACCAAAGGCGGCACCGGAATCCAGGTTGACGCGGTTGCCCATGTGTTCGGCCTGTTTGGCAGGGGTGTGGCCATGAACCACCAGCCACGGATGCGGGTCGCGATGGTTCAGAAACGTCTGCCTGATCCACACCAGGTCGTCTTCGACTTGTTCTGTGAGTGGCACTCTGGGTCGGACACCGGCATGAACGAACAACAGTCCGTCTTGTAGATAGGTCGTTGGCAGATCGTTGAGAAATTCCACATGCTTGGCCGGGATGGCCTTGCGCGCGGCGGTGTGGACGTGGTGGATGCGGGTGCGTTCGGGCACAGCGACGCCGTATGAGGCCAGCGTTTCGATCCCGCCCAGCCGTTCGTGCAGCCAGTGGTAGCCGACCAGAAGTTGAGCGTCGTTCGCCGGATAGTCCTGCATGAACATGGCAAACATCCGGTCGTGATTGCCCTTGATGGGAAAGCAGTTCCGCCCTTGCGCTTTGCCACGCACCAACAGGTCCAATACGCCGCGACTGTCCGGGCCGCGATCGGTGTAGTCGCCCAGAAACACGACACGTGCCTCCTTGCCGCCGTCTGCCTCGATCCGCTCCAGTGCGGATTCGAGCAGCTCAAGCTGGCCGTGCACGTCGCCAATGGCGTAGATCGGGGTGGTCATGAAGTGCTCCGAATTAAATTGCCGCTGCTTCGTCGTCTCAGGCTGGTCGCGACGGCAATGCCTGCAAGGGTTTGCTTAGCAGAGTAATCATATCTCGCAACCAGCGATGAGCAGGCGAATCGTTTGTCCGCTGATGCCACGCCATAACAAGGTCGATCGGCTCGAGAACAATTGGTGGTTGAAACAGATCCAAACCGATGCGCGGAGCCATGTACTCGGCCATTTGGTGTGGCATGAGAGCAATCATATCGCTGTGCGCCACAGCGTTGCCGACACCGGAGAAGGTGGGCAATGTCAAGGCAACGGTGCGACTGCGGCCTGTATCAAGAAGGGCAGCATCACTATATCCATGAAATTTCCCTTCGGGGGAAAACAGTACGTGTTGCGCGGCGCAGAACGCATCCAATGATATGCGATCCGACTTAACTGCGCCTGTGCCTGACAGCAATGGGTTATTGCGACGCGCGATGACAATGAAGTGGGACTGAAACAAGAATTGACTTTCCACCCATTTGGGAAAGGGCGCTGCGGGCAGCAGTGCCAGGTCTGCGCCGTTGATCAACGGGTCTGCATATATTTCGGCGGCTACGGCTTGCATCCGTATGCGTACAAAAGGTGCATGTTGCGTCATGTGATCAGCGAGGTGCGGTATCAGGAGTTCGCCAAAAAAGTCACTGCCTGAAAACAGAAAATCATGACCGTCTGTTTTGGGGTCAAAGGTCTCAGGCCCTTTCAACAAGACTTCTGTCTGATCCAGTAGATCAATCAGTGGTTCGCGGAGTGTTTCGGCATACTCGGTTGCAATCAGATTGCGTCCTTGTCGAACAAACAATGGATCATTTAGGGCGTGGCGCAGCCGGGCCAAAGCCGCAGAAACCGCGGGTTGGGAAAGACCTATCTGTTGGCCCGCTCGTGTCGTCGAGCCAGTTTTCAACAGGGCAGCCAAGATACGCAAAAGGTTCAGGTCGAAGTTTTTGAAATTCATGGATCAGATAGATACCATATTATCTATCAATTTTCGATATGTCTGGGTGTGAGGCAAGATAACCAAATTCATTAGAAAGAGGGGGAACAGTATGCGCGGTTTGGCTTTCTGGTTCATGGCTTTGGCTGTGGTGTCGGCTTTGATTGGTATGATCTGGGGTATTCAGATGTCAGCCACACAGGATCACACTCTGGCACCAGCCCATGGGCACCTGAACCTGTTAGGATGGGTAAGCTGTTCTGTGTTTGCGTTTTATTATACTTTGGTACCTGAGGCGGGCGAAGGACTGTTGCCGCGTCTTCATCTGGGACTGACCGTCGTGATGCTTGGGATTTTGCCAGGGGGGATCTCGTTGGCTATCCTCGATCAGAGCGACGTTTTAGCCAAATTGGGATCCGTTCTGGCGGTGTTGGCGATGTTGGTGTTCGGCGTGATTTTTCTGCGCAGTTCTCGAGCACGTTCCTTGGCGGAGAGTTGAAACGAAAGACGCCGCCCCGGTGAAAGGGCGGCGCTTTGAGCGTCGTCACAGATGTTCGGGTCGTTAGACGACGTCAAATTCCAGCGGTTTGATCTGGGTGAACAGGCCGGTTTCGGCCAGCTTGGCGCGGGCTTCGGCCGGGACAGGTTCGTCCACATAGAGCAGTGCGATAGCTTCTTCGCCTGCGCCGGCGCGGCCCAGGGTAAAGTTGGCGATGTTCACGCCGTTTTCGCCCATGGTCTGACCCAAGGTTCCGATGATGCCCGGCACGTCTTCGTTTGTTGTATAGAGCATGTGACGGCCGATTTCGGCGTCGATGTTGATGCCCTTGATCTGAATAAAGCGCGGCTTGCCATCGCTGAACACGGTGCCGCCGATCGAACGCTCGCGTTTGTCGGTGACAACAGTGACCTTGATGTAGCCTTCAAACGCGCCAGACTTGTCCTGGTTGGTGGTCGAGATCTGGATGCCACGTTCCTTTGCCACGACGGGGGCGGAAACCATGTTCACTTCGGGGTTGAACTTTTTCATGATTCCCGCGACCACGGCGCAATTGAGTGCGGCCAGGTTCATCTCGGCGGCGACACCGTCATAAAGGATGTTGATCGCCTTGACGGGTTCGTCCGTCATCTGGCCCACAAAGGAACCCAAGTGACCCGCCAGCTTGATCCATGGGCCCATGACCTTGGCTTCTTCGGCGGTGACAGAGGGCATGTTCAGTGCGTTCTCAACGGCGCCGGTCAGCAGATAGTTCGACATCTGCTCGGCCACCTGCAGGGCGACGTTTTCCTGCGCCTCAGTCGTTGCAGCACCCAAGTGCGGGGTGCAGACTACGTTGGGTAGGTTAAACAGTGCGTTTTCCTTGGCCGGTTCAACGGCAAAAACGTCAAAGGCTGCGCCCGCAACATGTCCCGATTGCAGCATCTCGGCCAGCGCCTCTTCATCGACCAGACCTCCGCGGGCACAGTTGATGATGCGAACTCCTTTCTTCGTCTTGGCCAGGTTCTCACGGCTCAGGATGTTGGCGGTGGCATCGGTGAACGGCACGTGCAGAGTGATGAAATCGGCGCGCGCCAGAAGGTCGCCGAG
>FYBJ01000182.1_pt1 | contig 24929 bp, 20 predicted proteins | sample 1134611 | NCBI WGS metagenome assembly FYBJ01 (sample SAMEA104116008, study PRJEB20421) | marine metagenome | isolation source: marine | reverse complement strand
AAATGTCAACAGACTCTAGCATTTGATAAGTAATTAAGATGACAGTTATAACATCTCATGCTAATATGTTTTAAAAATAGACAGGATAATATGAGGACATGCCTTAAATGACAACTCGATGTGGATATATCGCTATCGTCGGTCGACCCAATGTTGGTAAATCGACTCTAATGAACTGTTTGGTTGGGCAGAAATTATGCATCACTTCGCGAAAGCCGCAGACAACCCGGCACAGTATTCTTGGTATCATGACCGAAGGAGATGAACAATTCATCTTTGTTGATACGCCCGGAATTCATCAAGGGCAGAAAAAAGCCATGAATAAAATGATGAATCAGTCTGCGATAAACAGCCTGCGTGATGTTGACTTGATTCTTTTCCTTGTCGATAGAAATGTCTGGAAAGAGGAAGATGAAAGGGTGCTTCAGATCATCGAACAGAGTGATACGCCCTGTATTCTGGTGGTCAATAAAGTTGACAGGATGGATGATAAAAATCAGGTCTTGCCGGTTATTGAAAAAATGAATACCCGTTACAATTTTATCGGAATCGTGCCGATTTCTGCCAAAACCGGCCGTGGTGTCGAGGAGTTGAAACAATTGCTTCCGGCCTATCTCAGCGAAGGCCCTCATCTTTTTCCCGAAGATCAATTTACCGACCGGCCGGTGAAGTTCCTCTGTGCTGAATTAGTGCGTGAGAAAATTTTCAGGCTTTGTGGACAGGAATTGCCTTATTCAACCAGCGTGGACATAGAATCGTTTAAGCAGGAAGGGAATTTAATTACCATTCATGCCCTGATTCTTGTCGATAAGGCCAGTCATAAACGAATGATTATTGGTGACAAGGGTTCCAAGCTAAAAGAAATCGCTACCAGCGCCCGTAAGGATATGGAAAAGCTGCTGGGTGAAAAGGTATTTTTACAATGCTGGTGTAAGGTCAAGGAGGGCTGGTCCGATAATGAGCGCATGCTCCGCCAGTTGGGATATGACCAGTAAAATAGAACGCGCCTGGCTATTGAGCAGAAAACCGGCCGGAGACAGTAGTTTCCGGGCGGTTTTTTTCACTGAAAACTCAGGGATTGTCCACTGTTATTGCAAAGGCTGGCGAAAAAACCGGAAACAGGCCATCCTGCAGCCTTTCACTCCGGTTTATCTCGGTTACGTTGAACGGCAAGGCTGGTATTATGGCCGTAGTCTGGAATTATCGGGGCCGGTACTGAACCTGAATTCAAACGCATTGTTTTCAGCCCATTATCTCAATGAAATTATTTATTACAGTTTAAAACCATCGCAGCTGGAACCCCTGCTGTTTCAACATTTTGAACAAAGCCTCAACGCACTGCAGCATGTCGAAACCAATCAGCAAATCGAGCAAATACTGAGGCGTTTTGAACGCCATTTGTTGCGTGTCTCTGGATATGACTATGCTTTTGATAAGGATATCAACAATCAACCGGTTATCGCCGAACAGCACTATCAGTTCATCGCCGGCGATGGATTTTCTGTCGGTCAGGAAGGCTTGCCCGGCGAATTACTGTTGGCAATTTCCGAGGAAAATGATGATCATCTTCAAGCCATGAAGGCGCTGAAAAAAATTATGAGAATTGCGATTGATCATATGCTGGATGGCAGGGAAATAAAATCAAGAAAGCTTCGAATTTGCTGAGAGAGAAATACCATCATCTGCCTCAATGCCACATTCAGGAGGCTCTTCGCATTGCTTTGAACGACAGGAATAGCTGATTTTCCTTTAAAAATTGATTATTATTAGCGAAATTTTTTGCTGGAGCTTTTATGAATCCAATTTACTTAGGCGTTAATATCGATCATGTTGCTACTTTAAGGCAGGCCAGAGGGACTCTTTATCCTGATCCCGTGCAGGCAGCGATTGAGGCGGAAGAGGCAGGTGCCGATGGTATTACTCTTCATCTTCGAGAAGACTTACGCCATATCCAGCCGCGTGATGTTGAATTATTGAGTCAGATTTTACAGACCCGGATGAATTTTGAAATGGCAGTCACTGAAAATATGCTGGCTTTTGCCGAAAAAATTAAGCCTGCCCACAGTTGCCTTGTTCCTGAAAAACGTGAGGAGCTGACCACCGAAGGCGGCCTTGATGTGGTATCTAAATTTGATGAAGTGCAACAGGCTGTTATCCGTTTATCAGCATTTGGCAGCGAAGTTTCATTGTTTATTGATCCGGATAAATCGCAAATTGATGCCTCGGTTGCTGCCGGTGCGCCGGCCATCGAACTGCATACCGGCTGTTATGCGGATGCATTGAACGATGAACAACGGGCAAAAGAACTGAAGCGGCTTGAAGAGGCTGCACGTTATGCAAAGTCAAAGAACCTTTGCGTCAATGCCGGTCATGGGTTACATTATCATAATGTAAAGCCCATTGCGGCCATACCTGAAATTCACGAACTCAATATAGGACATGCCATTATTGCCCGGGCGGTATTCACCGGTTTAAAGCAGGCAGTAAAGGATATGCGGCAATTAATGCACGAAGCGAGATATCATGGCGGGAAATGAAGCCTTAGTGATTCGAATCAGCGGCGATTCCGGAGATGGAATGCAGCTGATTGGCGAGCAGCTGACCATCACAGCTGCTTTAACAGGGAAAGATGTCAGAACCTTGCCGGATTTTCCGGCAGAAATCCGCGCTCCGGCCGGAACAGTTGCCGGCGTGTCCGGCTTCCAGCTTGCGATGGCGGAGCAGGCTATCTTTACCGCCGGCGAAACGCTGGATGTACTGGTGGCCATGAATCCGGCAGCCCTCAAGCAGTCCCTGCCGGCTCTGAAAACCGGCGGCCTGTTAATCATTAATGAAGAATCCTTTACGGACAAGGATTGGAAAAAAGCCGGAGTGGACAGTGAATTTCTGGCCGAACGTCAGGAAAACTATCAATTATTAGCCGTCAATCTTGTATCCCAGACCCTTGAGGCGGTCAAACGCTTTGATCTGAGCCAGACGCAGGCAAAGAAAAGCAAAAACTTTTATGTGTTGGGTCTGATTCTCTGGTTGTTTGATTTTTCAACCGAGCCTTGCCGGGAATTTTTAAAACGCAAATTTGCCAGAAATCTGGAACTGGAAGCAGCTAACAATGCGGCGCTGATGGCCGGCTATAATTACGCCCTGACTCTTGAACTCAGCCGGAAAGATTTTATGATGGGCCGCGTTGAGCGTCCAGCAGGCCAATACCGCCAGATCACTGGCGTTGAGGCTATTTCTCTTGCAGCCGCAGCGATATCAAGCTCCTGCAGGACGCCGATGCTGGTATCAGGCTATCCCATTACCCCTGCATCAGCCATTTTGCATGAATGTGCGCATCTGGCCAGTTTTGGTTTGAGACTGTTTCAGGCCGAAGATGAAATTGCAGCGCTTTGCGCCTGTCTTGGCGCGGCCTTTGGCGGCCAGCTTGCCATGACCTGTACCTCAGGCCCTGGCATGGACTTAAAATCAGAAGCTCTGGGGCTTGCAACAGTGACTGAACTCCCACTGGTGTTAATTGATGTTCAACGCGCCGGGGCGTCAACCGGTCTGCCAACCAAAACCAGTCAGAGCGATTTAAATCAGGCGATGTATGGTCGACATGGCGAAGCGCCGGTTCCCGTATTGGCGGCCAGCTCGCCGGCAGATTGCTTCAATACATTAATTGAGGCTTTTCAAATAGCGGTGAATTATATGACGCCGGTGATTTTACTCATGGATGCTTTTCTGGCCAATGCCGCCGAGCCATGGAAAATACCTGATTTGAACGACATTAGATTTCCTGAAATCAACTATAACAGAAACAACGAACCCTTCGCGCGCGACGAAAATCTCGCCCGAAGCTGGAACCTTCCCGGCAGTAAAGATCACATCTATCAATTGGGGGGACTGGAAAAATCCGGCTTGATGGGCAAGGTCAGTTATGATGCAGATAATCACCAGCAGATGGTGAATTTAAGGGCTGAAAAAATAAACGGTATCGCCAAAAGCTATCCTGCCCTTTCGCTTGAAGGGCGCGCGGACGCAGAGACTCTGGTTATTGGTTGGGGCAGCAGTTATGGTGCGTTAAAATCCGCCTGTGAAAACATTAACCGTGAACAGGGCGCTATTGCCCATCTGCAATTAAAACATCTCAATCCTTTACCGCTGGAATTAAAAGATATTTTAAAATCCTATTCGAAGGTGATTGTTGCAGAACTAAACAGTGGTCAACTCTGGCGCCGCATTCGTGCAGACTATCTGGTGGATGCCGCCCTTATCAGTCAATGCAATGGCCAGCCTTTTACTGTTTCAAGGCTTGTTGAATCGCTCAAAAAGGAAATGAATGATGAATGCTGCATATAAAAGAGAAGATTTCAGCAACGGTAATGAAGTGCGCTGGTGTCCGGGCTGTGGCGATTATGCAATTCTTGCCGCGCTCCAAAAAGCGCTACCTGAAATGGGGCGTCCGCCGGAAGAGCATGTTTTTGTTTCAGGCATCGGTTGCGCCGGCCGTCTTCCTTATTATATGAACGCTTATGGTTTTCACACCATTCATGGGCGCGCACTGGCTGTGGCGACGGGCTTAAAGGCAACGCGTGACGATTTGAGCGTATGGGTCATTACTGGCGATGGTGATGCTTTAAGTATCGGCGGCAATCATTTTATCCATTGTCTGCGGCGCAACGTCAATTTGACCATTCTGCTGTTTAACAATCAGGTGTATGGCTTGACCAAAGGACAATATTCACCGACTTCGCCGGAAGGGCAAATCACCAAAACTTCGCCAGAAGGCGTTACCGGACAGGCAGTAAACCCTCTGGTGCTTGCACTGGCATCTAAAGCCAGTTTTGTCGCACGCGGCGTTGATAAAGATCCTGCGCATCTTGCAACCTTGCTGCAACAGGCACATGCTCATCAGGGCTGTTCTATTGTTGAAATCTATCAGGACTGTAACATTTTTAATAATGGCGCTTTTGATGCCTTTGCGATGAAAGCCAATCGAGCAGAACATACCATTTATCTGCAGGAAGGCGAACCCTTGAGTTTTGGTAAAGACAATGAACAGCGGCTTTGCCGCTCGGGCGATGAAACAAGAATTGGCACGGATGATACGGCCGGTCAAATGGTTCATGATAGCCATAACTGGGATCAGGCCATGCGTCTGGCGCGGCTTAATTACCCTGATTATCCCGTACCGCTGGGGATTTATTATCAGGAAAAACGTCCTTGTTTTTCACTCAAAGCCCCAGAGATGAAGCCGCCAACAGAACTGGCGACTTTATTCAGCGCAAAAGGGAGCTGGCAACAGGGGGCACTGCCATTAAGTTAAGACCATTTTCTTCGCCTACGTCCCGCGGCGTGTCCGCGGGATCCATGAATCTTTCTACATCGCTGGATCCCGCGGACAAGCCGCGGGACGTAGGCTCTCTTAACTTAATGGCAGTGGCAACAGGGTTAAGGTTTTTCACCTGGTCATGTTCTGATGATGGTGTATTGTTATCTTTATTCTGACCCCAATCCGTTAATTTGTTTACATAATGAGCAATATAAGGTAAAATAAGCCTCTTTTTTAGTAACCGCAGAGTCTTAGGGGCATGTTTTCTTCGCAAATAAAACAGTTGGAACTTCAATTATCTATTATTTTAGAAAAGCAGCGCATTACAAAAAACTTTCTGTTAATGTATAAAACTCTTGGTTGGCGTGTTGCAGTTGAAAATCATGCAGTAGAAATTGGAGGTTATATTATTGAGCTGCGTGATTATGGCAGAGCCTTGAGTGACAAACTGGAAGCTTTAAAAGAAATCAATCAATACAAAAATACAACGACTCCCCGGGGTTTTAACTGTCTTCTTTCTAATTTGAAAAAATTTTATAACGAACTGTCGTTTGAAGAAACAGCTGAAGAGCTGGCAGCATTGCCTGCAGAACATTTAACAGAATTTTGGAGTAGGGTACAGCAATGTATTGATAAGGAACAAGAGCAGAGACTCAAAACTTTTCAAGATATCACGAACAAGGCTTGCCCACGATATAATGAAATGGTTCAGCATAGCGATGAGATTATACCGAAACTATCGCAACACGTCAGAAAATGGATTGAAAGCAATCCTCAAACAATACTAACTTCGCAGATTGATAAGTGGTTAAACAATGACAGTGAAAAAAATAATTATCTAAAATTACAAAAATTAGTGGCTCTCGACGCCTTGCTTGCCTTGCATTTTAAGTCCAGGGAGGAGCCTTTGACAGAGCTCGAGATAGAAGAAGAAAGGCTTTTTCACAAGATGTTGCGGCAGTCTTCCTCATTTGGGAAAAGTCAGTTGCTAAAGGGCTTTGAGCGAATATCCACTCTTAGTGTCAATACTCAACAAAAGTGCAAGCTTTCTGACTTATGGATGATTGGCTCAGTGTTATTGGGTATCGCTATCATTGCTGGCGCAATATCCATTGCTCTATTGATTTCGCTTCCGTCATTTATACCGGCAGGGGGAGTCATCATATTTGGCCTACTGCTTAGTTCTCTATTTATTGCGATCCCGGCTTGTATGGCGGATGAGATGCAAAAACAAGAGGAAGCTTATCAAGAACGCTGTAATGAACTGTTGGCTGAGGCTTCAACAACCCAAAAAGAAATGAAAGACTATCAGGACGCGCATCCTGATTTTCATATCAATAAATTTAGTCAGTTTAAAAAAGAGGTTAACTCTCTTAAAGAGCTGCCTCTGTGCGAGAGTGATAAAAGCTTTTTCAAAACTGTTAAGAATGATATCAAAGAAGATAAATCCTTAACAAAAGAAATTTCTGAAAGCATAAAAGATTATTCAATCCTGTCAATGTTTGCAAGAACCCAGGAAAGAATCAATCAAAAAAACTCGTCTGATTCCTCGGTTTGTGCAGCGAAAATATAGATGTCAACAGCCGCCGATGATTGCTTTTTAGTTTGCTGAGTTGATGGAGCGAGCTATCGCCGTCAACTTAAGGGACAATACCAACGCACCCTATTGTCCGCCAGAAAAACCACATTGTCGCCAGGCTTCAAACAAAATCACGGCAACGGCATTCGATAAATTCATCGAACGGCTTACCGGCCCCATTGGGATACGCACGGCTTGATATTTTTCAAGCAGATGAACAGGAAGGCCGCGGGTTTCCGGTCCGAACAGCAGCATGTCTTCATCCTGATATTGAACGCTGGAATAGTTGACAGCGCCTTTAGTGCTGCAGGCAAAAATCCGCCGATGGCGGTTTTGTTCGATAAATACTTCGTCATTGGGATATTGAACGACATCAGCCCACTCATGATAATCAAGTCCGGCGCGGCGCATACGCTTATCATCCAGAGCGAAGCCAAGTGGGTGAATCAGATGCAATTTTGCGCCGCTGTTTGCGCAAAGACGGATAATATTGCCGGTATTTGGCGGAATTTCAGGTTGATAAAGCGCAACATGAAGCATACAAATTTTCCTGTCAGGCACCACGGCCTTTTCTATTTTATCAAATGACCAATATCTTCTTCATTTCCACCATCCCTGGATTCCGCGCATAAAGCAGGGAACGCAGGAAACAGGACATTTGCTCCTGGCTTGACGGCCATGAACCTGCCCCGACAACGAGTCTAAGCACTGGCTTTGTTTTTCAACTTCAGTTCATTCGAAGCCAAGGGTGCATCGTCAATAATGTCGCCAACCTCGTCTTCATCAATATATTGTGAACCCAGTTCTTCTTCTTTCTTTTCAACTCCGGTGATTTTGAAGTTCCGGTATTGAAGGTAGGCATCCCGAATGAATGAATATTGATCCAGCGCCTGTCCGAAAAGTGCCTCATTATCCAGCAGTTGTGCGCGAAGATCAAGATATCTGAAGCCTATCAGTGAATACATCAGGGCATTATCGTTGATGTAGGGATAGGGCGTCATCAAACTGAACTGAAACATCATACCCATACCGTCGCGAATGGTGCTTGGGCCTAAGAAAGGAACCACAATATAGGGTGAATTTTTATCTCCCCATTTAGCAAGCGTAATACCTAGATCATTATAATGTTCAGGAAGACCGCATTTTGCCGCAGGATCCCAGATGCCTCCGAGACCGATGGTGGTATTGATGAAAAACCTCCAGCTGTCTTTAATGGCCCATTTGAATTCACCCTGCAGGAGATCATTGGCAACAGATGGAATCAAATCTACGTTATTATATGCACTGTGTACCGCCTTGCGAATGGGGCCTGGCACTACAGCAACATAGGTTTTCGCAACAGGTTTCAACATGGTAGCGTCAAACGCGTTGTTAAATTTGTGGATTTCTCGGTTGATCGACTCGTAAGGGTCTTGTGGGTTAGGTCCCTTTTTAATGCATGAGGTCAACATGATGGGGGCGCTCAACGCCATGATAGTCAGTAATTTACGCATTTTATTATTGTTATTCCGTCCATAGTTATCACATGGTACACCAGATTATCCGTTTTGAAAATCTCATTAAAAAGGAAAGTGGAAATTTAGAGTGCCAACGGTATAATGCAGACAAATTTATGAATATGGGTGAGGCAAATGGCGATAGAGCGAATCATTTCCGGTCTGAATGAACAACAAAAAAAGGCGGTTGAATCTCCGCTCGGACATTGTCTGGTACTGGCAGGGGCCGGCAGCGGTAAAACGCGCGTTCTGGTCAGCCGAATAGCCTGGTTAATATCAAAAGAACAGCTTTCCCCTCATTCAATTTTAGCCGTAACTTTCACCAATAAAGCGGCCGGTGAAATCAAAGCCCGTTTAAACGATATGCTGGCCATGCCGATGTTCGGTCTTTGGACAGGAACCTTTCATGGCCTTTGCCATCGCCTGTTGCGCCGGCATTATAAAGAAGCCAGATTGCCTGAACATTTCCAGATTTTGGACAGCGATGATCAGCTCAGAATGTTAAAACGGGTTATTCTGGCCTTAAATCTTGACCCGGAACAATGGCCTGTTCGACAGGCGCAATCGTTTATTAACGGAAAAAAAGACGAAGGACTTCGGCCGGCTCAGGTGCATGTAATGAGCTATGGCCCGGGGAAAACGCTGCTTCGCATTTATCAGGCATATGAGCAGGCATGCCAGACAGCCGGCGTGATTGATTTTGCTGAGATTATATTAAGAGCTCATGAAATGCTGCGTGATAATGAAGAACTGTTACAGCATTATCAGCAACGTTTCCAGGCCATTCTGGTCGATGAATTTCAGGATACCAATACCATCCAGTATGCATGGATCAGGTTGCTGGCTGGTGAAAATGCCTCCGTCATGGCCGTGGGAGACGATGATCAGTCCATCTATGGCTGGCGCGGCGCCAAGGTAGAAAATATCCAGCAATTTTGCCGCGACTTTCCTGCCGTGGAAGTGATAAGCCTTGAACAGAATTATCGTTCGACCTCGGTGATACTGGAAGCGGCCAATGCCTTAATTGACCATAATCAAAGTCGAATGGGCAAACAACTTTGGACAGAAGGCAGTCAGGGCGAAAAAATAAAGCTTTTTTCAGCGTTTAACGAACTGGAAGAGGCGCGTTTTACGGCTGAAAAAATCTCTGAGGAAATGAACGGCGGCCGTTCTGCCGATGATATTGCCATCCTTTACCGTTCAAACGCTCAGTCGCGGGTCTTGGAAGAAGCGTTGCTGCGAGTGGGAGTTGCTTACCGGATTCACGGTGGACTTCGCTTCTTTGAACGGGCAGAAATTAAGGACGCCTTATCTTATTTAAGGTTAATCATGAACCGTAATGACGACACCGCTTTTGAACGGGTTGTAAATTTCCCGACTCGCGGTATCGGCGACAAAACACAAAATGAACTCAGGCAATATGCACGCGAAAACGAAATTTCACTCTGGCAGGCTGCTGGCGCTATGCTTGCCGAAGACCTGTTTACGCGTCGTGCGGCATCTTCGTTGAAGGCATTTCTGGATCTCGTTCATCGCCTTGAAACCGAAGTGATGGATGTCGAGCTTGATGAACAGATTGCAAAAGTTATTCAGCTGAGCGGACTGGAAATGCATTTTGCCAACGCCAAAGGCGAGCGTTCTGAAACAAAACTTGAAAACCTTCAGGAACTGGTCAGTGCTGCTAAAGAATTTCGGTATGAAATCAATGAAGTCGATGAGGATATCGAAGATTTACCGCCCTTGATGGCTTTTCTCGCCCATGCGTCACTGGAAGCCGGAGAGATGCAGGCCGAAGCGCATGAACCTTCGGTACACCTCATGACGCTTCATGCTGCAAAAGGGCTTGAATTCCCGGTTGTTTTTCTTGTTGGCATGGAAGAGGGGCTGTTTCCTGCAAGAAAGTCGATGGAAGAACCGGGCAGACTCGAAGAAGAGCGGCGATTGTGTTATGTGGGAATGACTCGTGCGATGCAAAAGCTCTTTTTAAGCTATGCCGAAATTCGCCGCCAATATGGACGGGAAGAATATCATCGTCCCTCCAGATTTTTAACAGAGCTACCCGAACACCTGATTGACGAAGTCCGTGCCAAAGCGGCTTTCAGGCCTCAGAGTATGTCACCATCGCCGGTCCTCTCACAAGGCGGAGCCAGCATGGAATATGGCGGTCTTTCTGTTGGTCAGCTGGTGACCCATAAAAAATTCGGGCAGGGAATGATTCTTGGTTTTGAAGGGCAGGGCGCGCATGCCAGGGTGCAGGTAAAATTTGGCCAGCATGGCAGCAAATGGCTGGTACTGGCCTATGCAAATCTTGAAAGCGCCTGATATCCTCATGATCTTTATCGGTGATATCCTTGCTATTCAACGGAATCCTTCATAGAATCTAGGACGGATTTTAAGGAAATATTTAATATAAAGGGGAATAAACGTGAAATTAAAATCAATATTTGCAGCCGGTTTAATGGCTGGCAGCGTAATGACGCAGGCTGCATTTGCAGCAGACAGTTTTTCTGCCGATCAGAAAAAAGAAATGGAACAGGTTATTCACAACTATCTGGTTACGAATCCTGAGGTGCTGATAGAAGCCTCGCAGGCTTTACAGACAAAACAACGGCAGGATATGGAAAATCAGGCAAAGTCTGCTATCCAAAGCAATGCTAAAGATCTGTTCAGCGGCGATATGACCGTTATGGGCAATCCAAAAGGCAATGTTACCCTGGTTGAATTTTTCGATTACCAGTGCGTTCACTGTAAGAAAATGGCGCCTGTGATTGAAAAGCTGGTTAAGGATAACAATAACGTACGCGTTATTTTCCGTGAGTTCCCGATTTTTGGCAAAAGCTCTGATCTGGCTTCAAGAGCAGCTCTTGCCGCAGCGTTACAGGGTAAGTATAAAGAAATGCACACGGCTTTATTAAAGCAGGATCAACGTTTGAATGAGAAGTTGATCATGGACACAGCAAAGTCGATTGGTCTGAATGTTGATAAGCTGAAAAAAGACATGGACAGCGAAAAAGTGGTTGCAGAACTTAAGCAGACCCGTATGCTGGCTGATAAGTTACACCTGATGGGTACACCTGCATTTATTATCGCAGGTACACCGAATGGTCAGTTCAGCATGGAAGCCGAAACATCATTTGTTCCAGGTGCTGCCAGTCAGGAAGCGCTGCAGGATATGATCAATAAAGCAGCCAAGAAATCCTGAGTTATTCTTTGAGATTTCGAATCAGGAAGATAAGTAAAAAAGGGGAGCAGCTTTAGCTCACTGCCATTAAGTTAACAGAGTCTACGTCCCGCGGACAAGCCGCGGGACGTAGGCGAAGAAAATGCTCTTAACTTAATGGCAGTGCAGCTTTAGCTCCCCGATAGATTTACCATTATAATCATTAACAGTTTTAGAGATTTTCATGTCAAAACCCAGTAATTTTCAGGATATCATTTTTAGTTTGCAGCAATATTGGGCCAATGAAGGCTGTGTTATCTTACAACCCCTTGATATGGAAGTCGGGGCCGGGACATTCCATCCGGCAACCTTTTTGAAAGCCATTGGACCAGAACCCTGGTTTGCTGCCTATGTGCAACCCTCGCGGCGTCCTACAGATGGCCGTTATGGTGACAATCCTAACCGCGTACAGCATTATTATCAGTTTCAGGTAGTGTTAAAACCATCTCCTCTGGATATTCAGGAAAAATATTTAGGCTCATTAAAAGCACTGGGAATCGATCCTAATGTTGTCGATATCCGCTTTGTTGAAGATAACTGGGAGTCCCCGACCCTCGGAGCATGGGGACTTGGCTGGGAAGTCTGGCAGAACGGTATGGAAATATCGCAGTTTACCTATTTTCAGCAGGTCGGCGGCCTGAGTTGTCAACCCGTGACCGGTGAGTTGACCTATGGCCTTGAGCGGATTGCCATGAATGTTCTGGGCGTAGACAATTTATTTGATTTGCCGTGGAGTGAAACTTCAAATGGCGTGGTGACCTACGGCGATGTTTTCCATCAGAATGAAGTTGAAATGTCGACGTATAATTTTGAACAGGCCAATGTTGATGAACTGTTCAGGCAGTTTGATTATTTTGAGGCGGAAGCCCACAGGCTGGTAGAGCTGCAACTGCCTTTACCTGCCTATGAAATGGTCATGAAAGCCTCTCATACGTTCAATTTACTCGATGCCCGTCGAGCGATTTCCGTCACAGAACGGCAGCGTTTTATTTTACGTGTACGCCAATTATCAAGGGCCGTGGCCCAATCTTATTTCCAGGCCCGGGAAGCACTGGGCTTTCCAATGCTGAAAGGTGAATGATGTCTGATTTATTATTTGAACTCGGTTGTGAAGAACTGCCATCGGCTGCGGTAAAGGCCTTGGCTGATGCACTTCGCTCCAATTTTACGAGCATTTTAGAGAAAGCCGGATTAGCTTACGAAAATATCCAGTCCTTTGCGGCTCCCCGTAGACTCGCCCTAAAAGTTGAAGCGCTGGCCGCTGAGCAACGCGGCAGTTCTGTGTTAAGGAAGGGGCCTGCAAAACAGGCCGCTTTTGATGAACAGGGGCAGCCTACGCAAGCGCTGCTGGGCTTTGCCCGTTCCTGCGGCGTTGAGTTCACCGACCTGAGCGTTCAGGAAACGGATAAAGGCGAGTGGATGGTCTATGAATCTTTTCAGGAAGGAAAGAAAACCATCGAACTGCTTCCTGAATTTATCGAACAGGCGGTGAAACAATTGCCTGTTTCCAAACCCATGCGCTGGGGCAAGGGTGAACATGAGTTTGTTCGTCCGGTGCACTGGGCTGTACTTCTATATGGAAACGAGCTTGTTCATGCTGAATTTTTAGGCTTAAAAACGGCGGCCATCAGCCACGGACATCGCTTTCATGCTCCTCAGGCCATTGAGATTAAAAGTCCCGGCAGTTATGAAGAACAGCTTTATCAAAGCCATGTTGTTGCAGATTATCAAAAACGCCGCCAGCTTATTGTTGAACAGGTAGAAGCAATTGCCCGTGAAAAACAGGCGAAAGCGATCATGCCTGAATCGCTGATTGACGAAGTCTGTTCCATTGTTGAATGGCCGCATGCCTTGCTTGTGCCTTTCGATAAAACATTCCTTGAGGTTCCCAAAGAAGCGCTGATTGCTTCGATGCAGTCGCATCAGAAATGCTTCGCGCTGCAGAATCAGAACGGAGATTTACTGCCTTGCTTCATTACGGTTGCCAATATTGACAGCCAGGATGAACAGCAGGTTATCGCCGGTAATGAGAAGGTCATGCGCGCCAGGCTTTCAGATGCAGATTTCTTCTATCGACAAGATAGAAAAAGGCCGCTTGCGTCACTTACGCCAATGACAGAACAGGTTGTTTTTCAAAATAAACTGGGAACGCTTGCAGAAAAAGCTGAGCGTGTTGCAAGCTTGATGAAGCAGTGGATTCATTCTTTGGAGCTGGATGAAGAACAGGCCTATCGAGCAGCTGAACTCAGTAAATGCGATTTGATGACAGGGATGGTAGGAGAGTTTCCCGAACTGCAGGGATTGATGGGGTACTATTATGCCTTGAACGATGGAGAGGATGAAGCGGTTGCCAAGGCGATGTTTGAGCAGTATCTTCCTCGATTTTCAGGCGATGAGCTACCCAAAACCCGACTGGGTACCGCACTATCGCTTGCTGACAGACTGGATACCCTCACAGGGATATTTGCCATAGGTCAGAAGCCATCGGGTGTGAAGGATCCCTTTAAGTTGCGTCGTCATGCGCTGGCACTGGTTCGTATTTTGTCAGAAATGCCTGCCCGCTTTCAATTATCGGTTTTAATCGAAGACAGTATGCATTCCTATGCGGATAAGCTGGAAATGCCGGCTGAACTGCCCTCGTCCTTGAAGCAGTTTATTATCGAGCGGTTGATGGCCTGGTATCAAAGCATGGGATTCAGAAAAGATCAGGTTCAGGCTGTGCTGGCCTGTCAGGATGAATGGCTTTACGACCTGCATCAGCGGATTCATGCGCTCCAGGTCTTTGAGCAACTGCCTGAGGCAGCCGCGCTTGCAGCAGCCTGTAAACGGGTTAATAATATTCTGGCAAAGGCAGAGACGATTGAAAAAGATGTTGCTGAGAATTTGCTGGAAGATCAGGCAGAAAAAGATTTACACCAGCAACTGAATGCACTTAAAAAGGAACTCGCACCGTTATATGCCAGTGCGGACTATCAGCAAATTTTGTCAAAGCTTGCCGGTTTGCGAGACGTTGTCGATCGATTCTTTGATGAAGTCATGGTCATGGCAGAGGATGACAGGATGAAAAATAACCGTCTGGCGCTTTTGTCTAAATTACAGTCCATGCTGATGGCTGTTGCAGACATTTCGCATCTTCAAGGTTAATCCGTTGTCCGGTGGCGCATTCGAAAAAGCTGTTTCGCTGGTTGTTGCTTACGCTGATGATAAGCATCGGTCAGCGGCTTCTGATTTGGCCGATGCATTATCTTTGCCCCTGAATCCTCTTGCTGAAAACAGTTTATATTTGAGTGACGAACATCTGTATTTAAAAATGCCTGGATTTAATCCCATCGCGGTTGACTTCAGTTGGCAACAGTGGAAGCATCGCCGTCAGGAAGGTAAAAAACAGGCTTTAATCCGGGCAGGAAACATCAAGCCAGGAATGAAGGTGCTGGACTGTACGGCCGGATGGGGCAGGGATGCGGCGATTATGGCTGCTTTTGGCGCTGAGGTCACTATGATTGAGCGCAATCCATACATGGCGGCTTTGCTGAAAGACGCGCTTTTACGCCAGACGCCGAGCGAGCAGAATCAATTGAAATTAAAGCTCATCGAAATCGATGCCGTTCGTTATCTTGAGTCGTTGACTGCAGAAGAGTACCCTGATTTAGTTTATATTGATCCCATGCACCCTGAACGGCAAAAAGCAGCAAAAGTCAAAAAAGAAATGCAGGCATTACAATCTTTGGTTCCTCCGGCAGATGATTTGCCCTGCCTGTTGAAAATAGCCAGAGAAAGAAGTCCTCGGGTGATTTTAAAATGGCCTAAAAATGCCGGCATCCCCTTTCCGGAAAGCCGTTGCATTACTGTCAAAACAGTAAATTATATTGTTTATGAACAGACTATCCCATCAACAAAATAAACTTTGATTGAGTATATATGCCAAGGCGTGGTCGGCATGGATATTTCCAAGACCTGTTGTTGATGAGTCCATTTGTTTTAATGGTTCTGCGGTTTGAGATAAAGCCATGACTATCCGGCTGGCAGGGGCTGCATTATTCTTTTGAAGCAGCGCTTCCCAGAGCAGGGCACAAACCGCCGTCAATTGGGGGGCGCTGAATGAGCTTCCCGACTCATAATTACCGCTGCTCTGACTAAAAACGCCATCACCGGAGATAGCGAAACTTTGCCTGGCAACCGCTTCAAATTTGCCGGGGATGGTCGCTGTCAGGGCAATCTGGTTTTGGGTAAGGTTGGAGTTGATGGCAAACAGCAACCGCGGCGATGCTGATGTGGACATGAATTCACGGATAAGCTTGAGATCATATGAAAATGGATTGCCGGGAATAGGTAGATTTTTTTCTTTTCTTAAAGGCGTTAATGTTCCGTATAAATCGGTTCCGGTATTGCCCAGTGATTTCACCACAATTTTATCTTGCAGGATTTCAGACAGTAATGTTGCGTAATCCGGGTCAATTTTTTTATTTTTTTCTGAAAATGCCCGGCTCATATTAATAATATGTACATCCTGCCTGTCGCGAAGATATTGCATGGCTTCATTCTCATGGCGATGATCGGCAGAGACCGGCAAGATATCTGCTTGAGGCGCGAGGCTTAAAATGATATCGATCACTGCGTTTCCATGTTCCTGGCGAACAGGGTTGCCAAAACGAATCAGCGGCATTATCCGGGCAGAAGGCTGTTTAGTGCGCTGTTGCTCCAGAATTTCCGGTTCAAATAAATCAAATACAGCGATGGTTATTCCCCGTCCTTTATATTGCCGGGCAGTGTTTTCCGTGTGGAGTTGATAGCCGGGGTGATATTTTCTCACCCGTTGATTGACCCTGTGACGCCATGCTTCAAGCTTGGCTCTGGCATCAAGGAATGGTTGCAGATAACGCTGTTGTTCTTCTATTTCTTTAAAGGAAAATAGTAAATCCATCGTTGCAATAAACTCGGAAACATCATTTCCAAAATTTTGAATTCGTACTTGATTAAACAGAAGATCCTGAATTTTTTCGATGTCGTCAGGAAGCACCACAGCATCATTTTGTTTGATCATGGCTATCAGCCCATCTTCTAAGGGGACATGATTAATGCGACAGATGTTGCTGACGGCGAGGATATAGGACGAATCTTTTTCGAAGTTTGGATTCTGGATGAAAGAGAACGCTGCTTTTGATGCCAGAAACATGAAAAAAAAGACTAAAAATGACCAGAATAGTAATAATAGCTGTTGTTTTTTCACGACTTGGCCTCCATGTACTTAAAATGATATTGAATTTATAACAGCGGCAGAGCTATATACCCGTGATCTTTCAAAATGCGGGTATTCATTGTTTTGCTGCGGTAATTAGCTCATAATGTCATTTTTATGAATTTCTAACTAGAGGTTGGGTAAAATATGGTGAATGAAAACGAATCAATGTCCAAAGTACCAGTATTGCCGCTGCGTGATGTCGTCGTTTATCCACATATGGTCATTCCCTTGTTTGTAGGGAGAGAAAAATCGGTCAAAGCGCTGGAAGCTTCCATGGTGAATGGTAAGGAAATTTTTCTTGTTGCACAGAAAGATTCTGCTTTTGACGATCCTAAACCTGCTGATTTATTCAAAACCGGAACCATCGCGACGGTGCTTCAACTATTAAAGCTGCCTGACGGAACCGTTAAGGTGCTGGTTGAGGGCGAGCGTCGGGTCAAGGTGGATAACTATTTTGAGGACGATGAGTTTTTAGCAGCAGATCTTGAGGATGTTGAAGAGGCGAGCACTCAATTTAAACAACAGGAAATTGATATTCTTGTACGATCGCTGATGTCTCAATTTGAGCAATACATTAAATTAAATAAAAAAATTCCACCCGAGGTTTTATCTTCGCTGGCCGGTATAGAAGAGCCGGGGCGCCTTGCCGATACCATTTGTGCGCACTTGACTCTGAAAGTCGAAGACAAACAGGAACTCCTTGAAACGTTGGATGTCGGTTCGCGGCTGGAACGTTTAATGGGTTTTATTGAAAATGAAATTGATTTGCTGCATGTCGAAAAGAAACTTCGCGGGCGTGTGAAGCGCCAGATGGAAAAAAGTCAGCGCGAATATTATTTAAACGAGCAAATGAAGGCCATTCAGAAAGAACTTGGGGAACTGGGTGAAGAAGGCAGTGAAATTGAGCAGATTGAGAAATCCATTGAAAAAGCCGGTATGCCTAAAGACGCCAAACAGAAAGCGGTTGCCGAACTCAATAAATTAAAAATGATGTCGCCGATGTCAGCCGAGGCGACCGTTATCCGTAATTATTTAGATTGGATGTTATCTGTTCCATGGAAAAAACGGAATAAAATTCGTTTCGATCTGATTCAAGCCGAAAAAATGTTGGATAAAGATCATTACGGTCTTGAAAAAGTCAAAGAACGTATTATTGAATATCTGGCCGTGCAGCAACGGGTGAAACGACTGAAAGGTCCTATCATCTGTCTTGTTGGTCCTCCGGGCGTAGGTAAAACCTCCTTAGGTCAATCCATTGCCAATGCAACGGGTAGGACATTCATCAGGATTGCTTTGGGCGGCGTCAGGGATGAGGCCGAAATTCGTGGCCATCGTCGAACCTACATTGGTTCAATGCCAGGTAAAATTATTCAGAAATTATGTAAAGCCGGTGTGAAAAATCCGCTGATTATGCTGGATGAGGTGGATAAAATGGCTATGGACTTCCGGGGCGATCCGGCATCTGCCTTGCTTGAAGTTCTTGACCCTGAACAAAATAACAGCTTTAGCGATCATTATCTTGAAGTGGATTATGATCTCAGCGACGTGATGTTTATTGCCACGGCCAACTCGCTTGAAATTCCGGCGCCGCTGCTTGATAGGATGGAAATCATCCGTTTGGCCGGTTACACGGAAGATGAAAAAGTACATATCGCTGAAAATTATCTTGTTCCCAGACAACAGGAATTAAACGGGTTGAAAGAGAATGAAATCCATATCAGCGAGCCTGCTGTGAGGGATATCATTCGTTATTATACCCGCGAAGCAGGGGTTCGGAATCTTGAGCGCGATATCGCCAATATCTGTAGAAAAGTTGTTAAGGATATTTTAACCGATAAAAAAACCCAGAAAGCGCAGGTATCGGTGGCAAATCTTGAAAAATACCTGGGTGTCAGGAAGTTCCGCTATGGTCTTGCCGAGGAATTTGATAGGGTAGGCCAGGTTACCGGACTCGCCTGGACAAGCGTCGGCGGCGAGCTTCTGACGATTGAAGCATCTATTATGCCCGGTAAGGGAAAAGTTACCCAGACCGGACAGTTGGGCAATGTCATGAAAGAATCGATTGAGGCTGCAATGACAGTCGTACGAAGCAGGGCTGATGACTTTGGTCTGGGCAAGGATTTTTATGCTCAACATGACTATCATATCCATGTTCCAGAGGGTGCTACACCTAAAGACGGCCCAAGTGCAGGGGTAGGGATGTGTACGGCGCTGGTATCGGTACTGACCAATACGCCGGTGCGTGCTGACGTTGCCATGACAGGCGAAATTACCCTGAGGGGCGATGTTTTACCTATTGGCGGATTAAAAGAAAAGCTTCTGGCCGCCCATCGGGGAGGAATAAAACATGTTATTATTCCTCAAGACAATGAAAAGGATTTGAAAGAAATTCCTGAAAATGTCTTAAAACAAGTGAAGATTCATCCTGTTAAGACGATAGAGTCCGTATTGGAACTGGCACTTGCCCACAAAAAAACTGCCAAAAAAACTAAAAAAAATACAAAGAGCGCAGTTGAGGACAGAAAATAAAAAAAAATTAAAAATAATGATTTACACGGGGGGTAAGACGAGGTATAGTTCTCAACGTTACCCACGCAGTTACGGGGTGAATCAAGGATTGAAAATTTAAAACCAAAAATTCTCGAAGTTAAGATTTTTTGGTAAAGGAAGATTAACTTTTAAGGGGAAACCATGAACAAAAGTCAATTAGTTGAATCTGTAGCAACAATTGCTGGTGTAACTAAAGCTGAAGCAACTCGCTGTTTTGACGCAATTACTCAAAAAGTAATTGAAGCAGTAAAAAGCGAAGGAAGAATGATGTGGCCTGGCCTGGGTTCATTTTCAATTTCACATCGCCAAGCAAGAACGGGTAGAAACCCACAAACAGGCGCCCCTATACAAATTAAAGCTTCACGAGTAGTTAAGTTCAAAGCTGCCAAGAAGCTGAAAGACGAAGTAAATTAATTTATAAAATCCGATGCAGTTTATCGGGTGCTTAGCTCAGCTGGGAGAGCATCGCCCTTACAAGGCGAGGGTCGCAGGTTCGATCCCTGCAGCACCCACCAGGAAATGGAGTGGTAGTTCAGTTGGTTAGAATACCGGCCTGTCACGCCGGGGGTCGCGGGTTCGAGTCCCGTCCACTCCGCCAATAATGAACGCGTCTGAACGGCGCGTTTTTTTATAAAAACCCTTTTTTTTGGGTAAAATATAGGCATCTTAACCGCAGAATATTTTCTGGCAAAAGATGGCATTAGAACCAAAAAATTGGAAGAGGTTTTGATTCAGGAAATTTAAATGACTTGAATTGAAGCCGGGAAAGATAAGCAGAAAAAATTCAGCTTGATATTTCCTTATAAATACCGATGCAGTTTATCGGGTGCTTAGCTCAGCTGGGAGAGCATCGCCCTTACAAGGCGAGGGTCGCAGGTTCGATCCCTGCAGCACCCACCACGTATGGAGTGGTAGTTCAGTTGGTTAGAATACCGGCCTGTCACGCCGGGGGTCGCGGGTTCGAGTCCCGTCCACTCCGCCAAATTGAAAATACGCCATATTCGTTGTGAATAATTTATCACAGTGAATATGGCGTTTTTTTTATCTATCAGGGTTGCCTTTGTATATACTCGTTTAACTACATGCCGTGCTTTATTTACGCGTGATGGGTATTGATAAGCAGAGCACATCAAGGGTATATTTATCGCTTAATTCGTTTAGATCTGGCATCTTTATTTAATTGACGTTATATTGTGTCTGAATTAGGCCTGAGGGTCAGTAACTATTGATTTATTTTATGGAATTAAAAATATGTTGCAGAAGCTAAACGAAAGAATACAGGGATTAATTGCCTGGATCGTCATTATTTTAATTGCGATTACTTTTACGCTCTTCGGCGTAGATTATTATCTACAGAAAGGGCAGTCAAAACAGGCGAAAGCAGAAGTAAATGGCGAGTTCGTGGATATCCAGACCTTTGAATCGACTTACCGCCGCGCAAGGTCGCAGCAGGATGCAGGCCAGATGACATCGGCTCAGGATAAACTTCTGCGTGAGAACATTCTTGATAGCCTTGTTGCCAATAAACTGGCTGTACAAGGTGCTGAAAAGCTTGGTTTCTGGGTCAGCGCAAATCAAGCGGATGCAACCATTTTAGGAATTCCCCAATTTCAGGAAAATGGCCGATTTTCATCTGAACGGTATCAGCAGGCGTTAAGCGGTGCAATGTTTACTCCGCAAACCTTCCAGAAAGAAGTTCGCCAGGGCATGATATTAAATCAGCAACGTTTTGCCTTCATTGGAACCTCCTTTTTATTGCCGGAGGAAATGAACCGCTTTGTTCGCTTGTATATGCAAAGCCGTGATTATGACTACAGCCTGTTGTCTATCAAAGATTTCAGCAAAACCATCACTGTTTCTGACGAGAAAATAAAACAGTATTTTAATGCCCATCAGGATGACTTTAAAACCGATGAGATGCTGAAATTGAAATATGTCGCTTTAGATATGAATCATGTACGTGATGGCATTCAGGTTTCGGATGCCGATGCCAAAGCTTATTATGACAATAATAAAAATAATTTTCTTGTTCCAGCCAAGTGGCAGGTCGCACATATTTTTATAGCCGCTCCACAGCAAGGCACAGAAAAAGACTGGCAGGCTGCTAAAGAAAAGGCTGAAAAGATTTATAATGATTTGGCCGTTAAGCCGCAGTCATTTGATGAAATGGTTAAAACAAAATCAGATGACAAGCTTTCAGTTGCTAAAAACGGATTGCTGCCATGGATTAACGCGGGCCAGACTCCATTTGACAAAATATTGCTCCAGTTAAAAAATGCCGGCGAGATTTCAAAACCATTGAAAACATCCAGAGGATTCGAGATTTTTCAGTTAAAAGAATATGTTCCGGCCAGACTGAAACCCTACGCTGATGTTAAAAACTTAATTATCCAACAAATCAAAGCTGAGAAGACCCAGGAACGGTATACTGTTTTGATGGAACAATTGACGGAGTTGAGTTTCCAGAATGCTGATTCATTAAAAACAGTATCTAAAACCATGAATCTTCCAGTTCAGGAAACCGTTTGGTTTGGTCGCCAGGGCGGCAAAGACAAATTGACTAAAAACAAAAAGCTTATCAATACTGCTTTCAGTCAGGATGTCCTCGACGCGGGTAATAACTCCGAACCCTTATCAATAGACAATGATCAGGTGGTTGTGGTTAGAGTCGCAGAGCATAAGCCATCCAGAAATATGAAGTTTGATGAAGTGAAAGAAACAATCAAAGCTCAACTGGTGCGCGATGAAGCCATCAATGCTGTAAAAGCCTTCGGACAAAAGTTGATTGACAGCAGCGCTGAGCAACGTCAGGCACTGATGCAGCAGCAGGGAATCAAATGGGTAGCGGTAAAAGATGCAAAACGCGATATGATGAACTCCCTGCCGGAAGTCAACCAGCTGGCCTTTACGATGAATATGAAGCAAGCATTGGCTGGAGAAATGCTGACGGATGGTAATTATGCTCTGGTTGAGCTTAAAAATATTCATCCCGGCAAAGAAAGCGACCTGGACAAAGAGCAACAAAAAAGCATCAGGCAGCAACTGGAAGCCAGTTATGGGCTGATGGCTTATGATTTGTACATGAAAACGCTTCAGCAGACAGCAGAGATTAAAAAATATTAATCAGATAACCACGCTGCTTGCTAAACAGGCTGAGAAAACCTGCGTCTTGTTACCTAAACCCGAGACGCAGGTTGTGTGAATGTTCTTAACTCTAAGGGCTACGGCCACGATGAGATTTTAGCAACGCATTACTATCAGAGGTGAAAATGCCAGGAACTGGACAACGTAGTTTTGGCTTGTTTTCAGAAAAAAAGCCGAATCTGCCCGAGGTTACTGAACATGCTGGTACTCAATCTGCCGCATGGGTTCGGAGACAGGGGGATAATCACAGGCAGCAGATTATTTATGTAGCGGCTTTACTCACTGCCTATTGTTTTTTGACTGCAGCGACAGCAGAAAATCCTCAAGTTTATCTTTCTTTTACTGATCCAGATTTGACATCTAATTATAAATTCACCTACAACAGAGACCAGTTCGAACCTGGCTTCTTTGACGAGGTCGGAGAAACGATTCTTCAAGGCCTTTGTGGAGCCAATACCAGCGCTCTTGTTCCTATGGCCATGTCATTGTTTAATTATGTCCATGAATGGACGGCAGGCGAGCAAAAGGGCATATTGTACCGGCAATGGGGTGTAACGACCAACCAGACTTTTGAGGATTGTTTAACAAATCAAATTACCTCAATGACAAAAGACTACAATGAATTGCACACAGACCCAAATTTAAACTTATTAAGGTATATTTTAGGTCTTGGAGGAGGGCTTATGCTGTTGTTTTGTTTTCCCTTGCTTGCATTAGGTATACGTCTTTGCGGCAAAAGTGGTTCCTTTGGAGGGGAAAGTTTACCAAGCCGATCTGGCGCCATTGACGACGCATCCGGAGTTGAACCGCTGGATGGGCATGATGCTTTGCCTGATGTTCCTGCAGAGGCTGCCGTGACGAGTTCAAGTGTATAAGGTTTTTTCTTGCATGCTTGTCTATAGCATCTTATAATTTCAACTCATTACATTTAAAGCAACTGAGAATGATCAAATCATTTTTTACAGAATTCAGTTTTACTCTAGCCCTCCGTCGGGTCATGTTTGTCAGTCTCTTAATTGGAATCTACACCTTATTGCCATTTGCATTCAGATCAGCTGGCCTGCTATCTAAATTTGGATATATTTCAAACGGTCTTGAAACAATGCTGGCACTGGTGTTGAGTCTGTTGCTTGTATTCAGGGCGAACCGTGCTTATGAACGTTGGTGGGAAGCAAGGAGCCAATGGGGAATTCTGGTGAATATTTCCAGAAATCTGGCGATTAAAATGGAAACGCTGCTTAAACCTAATGAAGAAGATGCAAAACAAATTCATTACATGATCAGCCAGTTTTGTATTGCCCTGAAACATCATTTGAGAGGAAGTCATTACCGCGGATTGGCGGACTCCAAACAAATGATCACCGGTTTTCAGTTAACAGAGGATGTGAAGAATATTCCTGTTTTTATCTGCCAATGCCTGTACCAGTTCATTGAAAAGGCTAACAAGCAAGGTAAAATCAACGACATACAGTTTTTGATGCTTGATACTGATTTATCGCAGTTTATGCATGTCGCCGGTGCCTGCGAAAAAATTAAAAAGACGTTGATTGCTCTCTCATATCGTACCTTTGTTCATCATATCATGATGATTTTCTTTATTTTTCTGCCATGGAGTCTTGTGGAAAATTATGGCTGGTGGGCAATGCCGTTAATGATATTAATTTCATACATGACATTTGCTCTTGAAGGCATAGCCCGGCATATGGAAGAACCTTTTGGAAAATCTGTTGATGATGTTCAGATGACGTCTATCTGTCAAACAATATCTAACAGCACTCGACAGGTTCTTCTCGCTAAATTTAATCATAAGAGTTAAGTTTTAAAAACTTGATTCGTTTGGGATATGACGTATTGAAATCGAACATCAATTGATTATTTATTGGCCTAATGCTATGATTGCCCCTTTTTCTTAGATATTATTTTCTTAGATATTATTTTCTTAGATGTTATTAGGTGCTAAAATGAACGAGTTTGACACATTAAATATAATGTTAGATATTCTAGAGAGTTACGCGGCTGCAACCGGGAACACAGATAATTCAGCGGCTGAATCTGAATCGCAGCAATTTACAATTATTGACTATGGTTTTAGTGGGTTAGAAGTACACCCATCTCCCTTCCATCATGAATCCAGCAGCGATAGCCTCATTACCAATGATAATCAACAGCCACAAACTGCAGTAGCAACGGGAACCAGCAACGCATCGCAAATTGGCTTTTTTCAAACAACTATTAATGAACCATCTGAAAATGACCAACCAATGGATTGCTCGCATTTTGAAAGATCACCGGTATAGTTGTCCACTTGGTTGCCAGCCCTTTGAGTGTAAAGAACGAAATCAAGGCATTTTTTTTAAAATATGCCCTGTAACTAGTATCGTTTCCAT
>FYBJ01001414.1_pt1 | contig 25005 bp, 23 predicted proteins | sample 1134611 | NCBI WGS metagenome assembly FYBJ01 (sample SAMEA104116008, study PRJEB20421) | marine metagenome | isolation source: marine | reverse complement strand
GTCCGGCCCCGGGCACCATCAGAAATATCAAAGCCTCGATACGGAAAAGTGTTGGGGCTTTTTTATGCCTAAATTTTATGCTTGCCTGACTACAATCCGTTTCAAGATGGCTAAACCGACCCAAGATTCATCCTTAAGAAGATAACTTTTGAACTCATAACCTTTAGCGTATGTCCTTAGGAGTTATGGCAATTCATAAGTGGCTCCCGCAGCTTTCTCAATTATGAGTAATCCCAACCTCTATTCGAGAGCATTTGGTCCCGTTCTATACGCGTTAGGTGATTCATGTGGTAAGACGAAATACCGGGTGCTAGTTTGTGAGCAGGATGAACCCAGCTGTTTGTTTGGTGACAAGCCCGTCAAACCAAAGCTTTTAAAATCTTTGCCAACTGGCAATTTTTGGGCGTTTGAATTTTCAGTAACGCCAGCATTGGAAACAACCGAGCATACGTACGCCATCAATACACATGCTTACAGGTTTTCCGTACCGGGCATTCACACCGAAAAACTGAGAATCGCCTACTCATCATGCAACGGCTCTGCCTCTGAGGCACCCGCGAAAAAAGCTTTCCCCGGACGAAATGTTTTATGGGAACACATGCATGATATGCACAAAGAGGAAAGCTATCACCTGCTCATTCAAGGTGGCGATCAACTCTATGCGGATAGTGTTTGGAACGATATTCCATTTCTCGTAGCGTGGCTGCAACAGCCACGGTCGAAGCAATATGTCGCAGAAATGCCGCAAGCGGTTTTCGATGAAATAAGAAATTATTATTTCACCTGTTACATGGCGTATTGGTCCCGCCCACATATCCGTGAGGTGCTGGCAACAATTCCATCAATTATGATCTGGGATGATCATGATATTTTCGATGGTTGGGGCAGTTGGAATAAGCAATATCAAACTTGCCCCGTTTATCAGGGAATATTCAAAGCTGCCAGAGAAGCATTTTTTCTTTTTCAACGCGGGCAAAATGCGCCATCGAATCTACAAACGGCGGGCATAGTGATGACCTTGGGTCACAGCGTTTTTATTGCGCCTGATTTGAGATCTGAGCGAACCCGCAATCAGGTTATGGGCAGATCTGGTTGGTCTTGGTTTGATAAGTGTCTCCAAGACATCGACTTGGAGAAAAAACACCTGGTACTCATTTCCAGCGTGCCTCTCGCGACCTCTCACTTCTCAGCACTCGATCCATTTCTCACAGGCTTTCCATCATTTTTAGCCAGAAGATTGCCCAAACGGTTAAATCCAAAACAATTTGCTGACGATATTCATGATCAATGGCGTGTCCCTGCACATCGTGATGAATGGTTGAGAATGCTTAACAGCTTGCTGGACTTTGCTGACAAAACACAAACACGGGTGACGACCGTTTCTGGTGAGATCCACTTAGGCGCACGATCAACCATAAAACGTCATAGTACCGTCATTCATCAATTCATCGCCTCTGGCATTGCCCATCCCCCCGCGCCGCCATTCGTTGTCTGGCTTTGTGAGTTGTTAAGTAAAGGGGTGCAGGACATCAGTGACGATATTGATATTCGCATGGAGTATTTTTTTCAGTCCGGCAAACGAAAGTATCTTCGAGCCCGCAACTGGCTATCTTTAGAACTGCATAGCACGAATGAGATTGCCGCTCACTGGCACGCAGAAAGTCAAGAATCCATCACTTTTAAAACATGAACTGATTTTTTGTTCAGAACCGCCCCTACAAACTTCCATAAAAAACTAATATCTGACAATTAAATATATTTATATGTTTCAGAATAAACCTGCCATTTATTTAAATTTTTACCTATGTTAATAAAATTAATTTTATTTAAAAATAATTGAAATATTTACGCCGAATAATGTTGACATTAATTTAAATTTTAGTAGCCTCACAACTGAGGCTTGATTAAGCCATTGTTCTCAACAACTATTTATATACATTATAAATTTAAGGTTAATTAAGCCTTATCAAATCGAAGTATTATTTTCGAATCAATAAGGAGAATACATGCAATTTATAAAGTATATTGCTCTGACATTACCACTTATGAGTACGACAGCGATTGCTGCTGAATCACCATTCACCAAACCCGATGGTAGCTGGATTAACATCAGTGGTACCGCTGTTGAAACTAAGCCAAACAGCTTTACACTGGATTATGGTAAAGGCACTATCTTAGTTGAAATGGATGATTGGTCATGGGCTGATGAAGAAGGTGCAATCCTGTTCGATGGTGACAAAGTTCGCGTCTATGGCGAAATTGATGATGATTTTGCAGAAGTTTCTAAGATTGAAGCTGGAAGTGTCTATGTAGAAGACTTAGGCACTTACTTTTATGCAAACTCAGATGATGAAGAAACGACTTCATTTACGGATACTAGTCCTATCGATGTTGGTGAGACCACTGTGGTTGGTACTGTCACCAATGTTGATTCAGGTGAATTCACTATTGATAAAGGAATTCAATCAGTAACTGTTGACACCACAGAGCTGTTCTATGATCCATTAGATAACATCGGTTATCAGCAAGTTGATGTGGGTGATTTAGTTAGCGTCGATGGTTATATGGAAGATGACCTTCTTGAATCAATGGAGTTAATGGCAGAAGGCGTTACAGCTCTGAATTAATAAGCAACAGCTTCATGAAGTTATAAACTATAAATACCCCGGCATTGCCGGGGTATTTTTTATATTAGACAAAAATCAAACTATATAAAATGGATACCAATATTCTGCTTACTAAAGCCTGATAAACCTGTCAGGGCACTTTTTAGCAGCAAAAAATAGGTGTAAAGCCTAAGGCTATTTCATAAAGCGCATTACAATTATCTGTGAGCCGGATGCCCAAGCGGCATATCGTAACGCTGCTGACGATATAGCCATGATGGCAGTAAAACATGTGCCAGCGCTTCGTGTGCATCTTCTTTATTTGCTGGTCCGATAATTTTTAACTGCCGCTCATCAGGTGAATAATAGCCCTCCAGTGCTTCTTTTTGAGGTCTCAATACCGTCACTTTTTCACCCTGCATTAACGCAAAGTAGTTAGCAAATTGCATCAGGGCACGACCGCGTGATTGGTGCTCTTCAGGGCGGCTCAGATCTCTGCCGATCATGGGCGTTTCCGCCGAAATGCCCATTAACGACAACAATGTTGGCGCCATATCAATCTGACTTGCCACCGTCTTAATTCGCTTTGGCTTAATATCGGCGCCAAGGATAAGCCCTGGAATTTGAAATCTTTCAATAGGCACCAAAGCATCACCGTAAACATTCAAATCGTGATCAGCAATAACCAAAAATAAGGTGTCTTGCCAATAATCGCTTTGCATAGCCTTATCAAAAAACGCGCCTAAGGCGTAATCTGCATATTTAACAGCATTCAAATCTGTTTGCTTCTCAGGCACATGCAGGTCGATCCGCCCATCCGGAAACTCATAGGGCGAATGGTTACTGGATGTAAAGACCAAACTAAAGTAAGGCTGTCCTTTTTGGTGCATTTCACTGATGCGATTATGGGCTTTGTTAAACAAATCCTCGTCCGAAACACCCCAACTGCCTTCGAAGACCGGATTTTCGTAGTTATCTTGATCGATAACCGACTCAAAGCCATTGCCAATAAAGAATGTCGCCATATTGTCAAAGTGCGATTCGCCACCATAGATAAATTCAGTGAAGTAGCCTTTTTGATTTAATAAATCTGCAATGGTGAAAAAATTCTGTTGTGACAGAGATAGCTTGACGACACTTCTTGCAGGCGTTGGCAAAAAGCCACTGACGGTCGCTTCAATTCCGCGAACGGAGCGTGTACCGGTGGCATAAAGCTGTTCAAACCACCAACCTTTATCTTTTAACTTTTCAAGTTCGGGGGTTACCGCATGTTCACCACCCAGCGATTCGACAAACGTTGCCCCCATACTCTCTTCAAGAATAATCACAAGGTTGAGCGGTTTGTCGCGTTTTACCGAAGCTTGACGTTTGTTTAAGGTCGGAAACGGCGCATCCGGATCACTATTTAACCAAGGATAGTTTTGGTCCATTTCTGCCATGATTTCATCATCGGTCAGTGTCCCATAAACTTCGCCCGCTTCCGCCTCATGCTGCATATTGTATATTGCGAAATAAACCGACCAACTGGAGTTGATAATCAGACTGTTCACCATGGCATCTGAGGTGATTGCAAAAATCGCTGGATTTGCAGGTCGGTGCGCCAGCGTTGAACGAATCATTACCACCAGAAGCAACACCAGAATTGGCCAGGTTAACCAAAGCTTCCATACCGGCCAGTCAAGCCGATACTGCGACAACCATTTTTGCAAAACCTTGCTGATAGCCAAGCCCGCAATAACGGTCAGGGAAATACCGATGATAAGTGGCGCTCTAAAACCTTCCCATAATGTTGAAAAGACTTCTTTTGGATATTGAAGATATTCAACAAATAACCTGTTGGGGCGCAGGTCATACTGGATGATAAAAGCCGGTGTAGCGGTTTCCATAAACACCACTAATATGATGATAAACACACCCCAAACCCAGACAATTTTTTGCCATACCGCCCAGGTAAATTTATTCACCAGTAGCGGCATCAGTAATGCCAGCGGCGCAATTAACATGCCCATCATGATGAGATCAGCACGAATACCCTGGATAACAAAAGTCGGTATATCTATTGCCGCAGTGACCCTTTCCCATTGCCAAATGGCCAAGCCCCAGCGAGATAAGGATAAAATTGCCAGCCCTACCAGTAATAATTTCAGCAGAATTTGATAGGGGCCAAGCCAAGCCAGATAATTACGCTTCATTGGTAAAGTCATTTCAGTTAATTAAGTAAATTTGGGCCATAAAAGGACCAGCCAGGTGGCCACAGCGACCGACAGCGTCATGAACACCGCGAGAGAACCATAGTCTTTGGCTCGACCAGCCAGTGGATGCAATTCAGTGCTGACCCTGTCGAGCGTGCACTCAATGGCGGAGTTGATAGCCTCAACGACCATGACAGCCACCATCACCCCGATCAGTGCCAGTCTCTCAATTGCCGTAAAGTCGACTATAAACACCACCGGTAACAGCAACAGAAAAATAACCAGCTCTTGCCTGAATGCTGATTCATGGCGCGTGCATAAACATAGCCCGCGCAGCGAATAGTAAGTTGCAAATATCAGCCGGTTGAGGCCGGTACGTTTTTCAAATGTTGCCGTCATATGATTTATATCTTCGAGGTGAAATTAATCTCGATAGTGGTACCGCCAGTGTCAGTCTGAGCGACACTTAGTTTCAGATTGAGTTTTTCACTAATCATCTGTGCGATGAGCAGGCCAAAACGTGTTTCCTGAGAATGCAGTGGCTGCTCATTGGGATGACTTGTTAAGCGTTGGTGAATATCTGACGGCAAACCACCGCCAGAATCCGTTACCTTGATAACGCTGTCATTTGACTGAATGCATACTTCGCCATGGGTATGCTGAAGGGCGTTATGCAGCAAGTTGCGTAGCAGCATTCTGACGAGTGAGTGATGGGTGTGAACCAGCTGCTCGTCATAGTTTGATGCTAGATGATTCAGCCGCTCAGCCGCCATTGGCATTTCGTTTTGGATTTCTTCAATGGCATCCTGAATCAGCATGCCTAAAGAGATTTTCGAATCACTGAGGGGCTGTTCATTACGAAGCAAGGCTAACAGCGTATTGACCTCTACCTGCATGTTATTAACGGTTTGCCGAATACGCCGCATCGTCTGTTTATCGGCCGTTGATAATTGCTGGCGTTTTTCAATCACATCAAGCGCACCGGATAAGATGGCGATTGGCGTGCGAAGCTCATGGCTGGCGGTTTTGATAAACATATTTTCACGCTGTACAAAATCTTCCATTGCATCTAAAAAACGATTAAAGGCATTGGCGATATTGTTGTATTCATGTTCAATGTAATCATTTTCCAGTCGTTGCATGCTTTTGCCAGGCGTCGTTTTCTGTATGGCATGTGTCAGTTTTTGTAAGGGTTTAACCAGTTTTTTGGCGCCTAGGCGAGACAAAATAAAACCGATAAAAGTCATCACAAGTACCAGCCCGAGCATGGCTAGCTGGAAAAGAATTTCACGATCTTCCATCGCAGTGATGTCTTGAGAAATAAACAAAGTCCCTTGGGGATGCGCAACATGCCTGGCCAGTACTAAAAAGTGGCTGTCCTCAAAGTCTATTTCTTCAGAAGCAGGCGCTTTAATGCCATGGAAGTGTTTTGGTAATGCTGGTGATGCTGATTGCCGGCTGCCGACAAAGGCAACCGTCACATTGGCTGTACGCCAAATTTCAAAGTCGGGATCGGTGATTTTTCGGCTATAAAAGTCAAACTCATTACCGAGTTCTACTTCTAAAATCGTCGCTTCCATGTCCTCATAGATAAACTCGATAATGATGAGTGACAGAACGATGGTCAGAAAACTGACTGCAAAAATCGTCCTGTAAATACGCGTGGCTAGGGACAAGCTCATTCAGCACTACCTGATTCTTCCGGTATTTGCAGTCGATAGCCTCTGCCATGCATGGTTTTTACAAGGTTAAAACCCAGGGACTTTTGCAGGATTTGCCTCAAGTTATAGATATGAGTTCGCAGCGTTTGTGTTTCTATATCGGGGCTGCCCCAAATCTGCTCAGCTAAAATTTCGTGTGATAAATATCTGGGATAAGCATCAAACAACGATTCGATAATTTTGGCGGCGATCCCGCTCAGTTCGACGCTGGCGACTTCGCCATAACGCAACATCAGCCGGCCCGGATCAAAGCTGAGGCTGCCAACCTTTTTCACCGAACCATTTATAAACTGCCGGCGGGAGAGCGCTTCGATCCGGAGCTGCAATTCCCTGAGATCAAATGGTTTAACCAAATAATCGTCAGCACCAACACCAAACCCCTCTTCTTTATCGGGCAACGTGCCTTTCGCGGTTACCATGATGATAGGAGTGTTTTTCTTTAAATCCTGACGAACCCGACGGCATATTTCATAACCGGATAATCCCGGCAACATGATGTCGAGCACAATCACGTCATACTCGTTGGTTGCCAGCAAATGCAGCGCCGTTAGACCATCTGCTGCAAAGTCGAGCACAAAGTGGCTGTCCTCAAAGAATTCGAACAGATTCTCAGCAAGTGCAACCTGATCTTCGACAATCAAAATATTCAGTACTGAAGTGTTCATGGTTCAGTGATTCTGCCTGCCAACAGTTGGATACCGGACGCCATCAGTCCTGTGTTTTACTCTTGTATCTGTTGAAAATAAGTCAACGCGCATATGACACGTGGCACCAATGTAATTGTTTAATTAACTGAGTATGCCTTAATAAAGATGAGGTTTTTATCGAAAAAATATCAAGAAAATATAAATGTTGTGTATCTGCTGTCGCAGTTGCCATAACCTCGATAATTAATATTTTGTCGTTATGGCGCTGTTCGTTGAGATCAATTCATGGCATTCACGCCTTTGCCTGATATTCTGTGTTTACATCTCAACACGATTGTTAAATGTTAAATGCTCAGAAAAACCAAGCTAAAGATTGTTTATTACCTGAATGCCGCCTTGATCGCTTTGCTGGTCGGCTATCAGCTGTATTTGAACCTTTCCGAAACTCAATATGCTTCCCTGCACTTATCCAAAATAGAGGCTATTCAGACAGCCCTGAAGGATAAAACGCAATTTGAGTTTATTGTGGTTGGTAATATCAATAACTCTTCCAGCATTTTTCAGAAGCAATTTATCCCCAGACTGAACCAGTCTGAAGCGGCATTTCTCATCTCAGCGGGCAATGCGGTCAGTGATGGCGCAGAAGAGAATTATCGCTCTCTCATTAAAATGCTCGAAGGGCTGCAAATGCCCTGGTTGCTGACTTATGGTGAAAACGAAGACAGTGATTTTGGTGACTTTCGTTTCTTTGAGCACTTTGGCCCACCGTTCTTTTCATTCACCGCTCATAACAATCAGTTTATTTTTCTCGATAATACCGGCAATACCCCCTATGAATGGCAAATGCAGTGGCTCAATCAAGAATTGACTCAATCACCGGCACAAAATCGCTTTGTTTTTCTGGGTTTACCGATTCATCCCAAACTGGAAAACAGCTCGGCTTTTGCAGATGACAACTATTTCAATGATGAAGAGATCGGACGCGAGCTGCATCAATTGCTGCGCAAACATCACGTTGATTTGGTTTTTTCTGCGAATCTGGCGCTGTATGCCGACCAAACGATTGATGGCGTTCGCTATATAACAACGGGCGGTGCCGGTGGCGTTATTGTTGATGACAAGAACAGTTATCACCATTTTGTTAAGGTGAAGGTGTCGGCCGATGAGGTCAGCATCACGCCGGTAATGCCGCAGATCAGTCAGTCTTCGTGGCAGCGGACTTTAACGAGTATCTGGTCAGCAACCTATACTTTCTTTTATGTCAGCTTTACACGGTTTTTAGTCGTTATTAGTTTGTTGGTGCTGATCGGGCTCAAGTTGCGTGAGATCATCTATGAAGACCGTGACTTTTATACTCACTTCAGCATTGATGATTCAGAATATCGGGATAAACCCAAACGCATTGCCTTTTTTACCAATAATTTCTTTCCTTTTATTTCCGGCGTCACCATTTCTATCGACCGTCTGGCAAAAGGCTTACGGGATCGCGGACATCAGGTTCATATCTTCGCGCCGGATTACAGCGGCGAGAAGCAGTCGAATTCATCGTGCACCCGGGTAAAAACCTTGTTTGCCTTTGGCAGCAAAGGTGAGTTCCGGCTGACCAATCCGTTTCAGGTGAGGATCAGAAAATCCTTTAAACAGCAGCAACCTGATCTGGTCCATGTGCACCATCCCTTCTGGCTCGGCTCTGTGGGGTTATGGCTGGCCAAAAGGTATCAGTGTCCGGTTATTTATACCTACCACACCAGACTCGAAATGTACGCGCATTATGTGCCACTGCCCGGTGCCTTATTTCGCAATGTTATTTCCCATTTAATCATTCGTCGCTTTTGTAATAAATGTGATGGTGTGGTGGTGCCCACCTACTCGACCGAAGAATATTTACGGCTGGTGGGCGTGAAAAGCCGTATTTGTGTACAGCCCAGTGGGGTTGATTTCGTGAGGTTTAATCGCCCACACCAACTGACACCGCAAGCATTAAAACAACAGTTTGGTATTGATGAGAAAAATTTGGTGTTAATCAGCGTTTCCAGGCTGGGCAAAGAAAAAAATGTGAAGTTTCTTATTGATGCCATTGCCAGTCTGGACCAGCAAACGCAACAGCAGGTTCGGCTATTAATTGCCGGTGAAGGCGACGATCGCCCGTATCTGGAAAACCGGATCGCCGAGAAAGGTCTGCAAAAAATCATCCGGCTTATTGGTGCTGTTTCACCGGAGAATATCCCCGCCTATTATCAAATGGCAGACATCTTCGTATTTGCCTCAAAGTCAGAAACACAAGGCATGGTGATTTTAGAGGCGATGTCAGCTGGCCTGCCGGTGGTTGCTATCCGTTCAAGCGGTATTGATGATGTCATTGTGGAAGGTCAAACTGGTTTCAAAACGCTGGATGATATCGAAGCTTGGAATAGCAAACTTCAACGGCTCATTGAAGACGAGATTTTACGGGAAACGCTTTCAACGCAGGCAGTCGAATTTGCACGCCAACATGACAGTGCCGTTTTTGCTCAAAATATTGATAAATTTTACAGCGAAGTATTGGCGAGCTATCACCGGCCATCAGATTGATGTGGATTTACTTTGCCTAACGATTTAAGCGTTTGTGCAAATACACCAGCAAGCCTACCAGCAAAATAATCAGTGAAATCGCGATAAAAATGGCGGACCATGGCAGTCCGTTTTCACCTGCAACCATCAGCTTGCTCAACTGACCGCCAAAGGCGATCACAATCAACAAACCGGGGATAATGCCAACGGCCGAGCCGAGCATATAGCGGGTGAAATCGAGCCGGAAGGCGCCGGCGAGCATGTTGGTCATGGTAAAGGGCGCAACGGGCAACAAATTAATCAGCACCATGCTATTAAAACTATTGTTCTGGATGTACTGCTCAGCCCTGCGAACCATTGCACCACCATGCTTTTCGATGGTTTCACGGCCAAGCCAGTGACCCACCACATAACCGGCTGCTGAAGAGCTTAATGCACCCAGTGTGGCGCAAAGCATTGCCCATTCCGTGCTAAACAGCATACCGGTTGTGACCACCAGAATAGTCAGTGGGAACATCACCGCCAGCAACACCACATACAATAAACTGACTCCAAGCAAACTCCACAGAGAGTACTCAAACTGTCTTATGTAAGCGGTATGTTGCAGTAATGCCGCTTCATTTAAGTAGCCCGCATCAACTAGATATCGCCAGAAAATTGTCATGACCAGCAACAAAGTGAATACCAACAAGGTTTGTTTTATTGCATGAGGCATCTGTTAAAAACCGCTTTGAAACTCAGCTCTCAAAATAACACAAGCGTATTGTCGATTTTGCTGTTTGGGCAGTCTCTTGTGTCCTAATTTTGCAATGTGCATGCATAAGTGGCAGAAATACCGTGGAGCGAATTATTAAGTGCCGGACTTTTTTGGCCTAATTCGCAGTGATTTCAACAAGGCAGTTGTTTTGCAGAAACTAACACCGTGCTTATTGCATCAACCGAGCAACCACACTATCTTGTTAAGGCGGCTCACTTAAAACAGGCTGACGTTATGAATGATTGGCGTTTTTCATTGGCCGAAAAGGCCATTCTTGCGTTTCCTGGTCTGTATCTGGCAGTTTTCACCGCGCTATTTATTCGTGATTTTAATATTGAATTTATCGCTTACGTCGCGGTGATTATCTTCATTTTTGCCCTGCTCTACGGGACGCTTGATAAAACCAAAATCCCCGCTTCGATATTAGCCGGCCTGTCTCTTTGGGGCCTGCTGCATATGCTGGGCGGCAGCATGCCAACGGCAGATGGGGTGCTTTATAACTGGCGGATGTTGCCGGTATTTGAGGGTAACGGTGAACTGTATATTCTGAAGTTTGATCAGTTTGTTCATGCCTATCTTTTTGCCGTGGTCGCCTTACTATTTCTGCATTTACTGCGTAATGACTTTGGCAACTGGCATAGCCAGCTGCTGATTGGTTTTATTGCGGTCAGCGCCTCGATGGGTGTCGGTGCTATCAATGAAATTATTGAGTTTATCGCTGTGCTGACCATACCGGATAATAACGTTGGCGGTTACCTCAATACGGCGCTGGATATTGTGTTTAACTTCGTCGGTGCATTACTGGCGGTATTAATCTTTTACCTGGCTGATTTTGTAAAGCGCAGCCGTGGATAGCCAGTCAGCGCTAACCCTTTTGTCCGTCATAACAAACCGCTGACGCTGAGCTGTCGTTTTGCTGTTTGTCTTCATTGGCCAGCGCTTCCAGCAACGCATTTTTTAACACCGGCATATGCGATTTATCAGGATCTTTGACGGCGGTCAGCAATGTGATTCTGCCTTTGCGGGCCGCTTGCATCAGTGGCAGCAAAGCCTCCTGTGACTGACAAATTTCATCACGATATTTTTGGCAAAAGGCTTCATAATTCAGTTTGCCGGCATGCCAGTCTTTACGCAGCGCATTGCTTGGGCAAACTGATTTAAGCCAGTCGGTTAACTGCAAGTCGGCTTTTTTGATGCCACGCGGCCAAATACGATCGGTCAGAAAGCGGGCACCATCTTGGCGGGCAACCTCATCGTAAACCCGTTTGACCGTTATCTGATAATCCAGCATCCGTTTATTAGACCGCCTGTGCCGGGCCGAAAAATTCGTAATAAAATTTATCACTGGCCTGATCGCGTACTTTCAGCATCACGGCAATATCTTTAATCAACGCAGCAGGGCCGCAAGCATAAACAATGATGGACTGCTGACGGTCAATCAGACTGTCCAGCGCCGCCAGTGAAAACCGGCCATGATGCAGATTGGCTTTTGCCGGCAAAACCGGCTGTGATTGCTGACTGAGATAAATCTGCCAGTTGAAATTGCGATGCTGCTCAGCAAGTGCCGTCAACTCACCCTGAAATGGCAGCACTTCTGACTGTTTCGCTGCCTGAAATAAATACACCGGCCGCTTCTGCAAGTGTTCGTTTGTCAGCGCGTCATGGCTCATTGCCATGATGGGGGTAATGCCCACCCCACCGGCGATAAACACTAACGGATTGGCTGATGCATCTTGTAAGTCCAGGGTAAATTCACCACTGGGTGGTGCCAGATCCAAACGATCATCTTGCTGTAAATGATCATGCAGATAATTTGATACCAGGCCATCCGGCGTCTGGCTGTTGAGGCCGGTTTCGCGTTTGACGCTGATCCGGAAATAACCGGCAGATGGCGGATTGGATAACGAATAATTGCGCATTACCGTATTGCCATCAATGGTAAGCCGGACGGTGATATATTGCCCCGCGTGTTGGCCCGGCAAAGCTTTGCCATCTTCAGGCTTTAAATAAAATGAGGTGATATTGGCGCTTTCAGGGTGTTTTTTAACCACGGTAAATGCTTTAAAACCCTGCCAGCCAAACCGCTGATTTTGCTTGTCATACAAACCTTTTTCATGTGCGACAAAAATATCTACCAGCTGGCTATAAGCTGCTGTCCAGGCATCAATAACATCATCATTAGCAGCCTCACCGAGTATTTCTTTGATTGTTAAAATCAGGTTGTTGCCGACGATGGGATAGTGCGCTGGCTTAATCCCTAATGACACGTGTTTATGCGCTATCAAATCGACTGCGCCCGCCAAGGCAGCCGGATTATCAATATTGGCCGCATAAGCACAAATTGCGCCGGCAAGGGCGCGTTGCTGGGTGCCGCTGTGCTGATGCGCAGGATTAAAAAAACGTTTCACTTCCGGGTTATTGCTGAACATATTTTCATAAAACCGGCGGGTCAGTGTTTCGCCGTGTTCCTGCAAAACCGGTGCCGTTTGTTTGATGATAGCCATCTGCGCCTGATTCATATCTGCTCCTTTGCAGCTTAAACAAGTAAATTGTATACCTGTTTTAAACTGATATTAGCAGTGCTGGCATTTTCGTCAAGTTGAACTGCAGGAGATGGTCTGAAAACAGCCGTTGTTTGGCAAACGGATTAATACGTATTCAAGCGCGCGGGCAGAGCCATATTGGTAGCCAGAATACTCACCGCCTGCTTAATTTGATCGGCATCAGAATAGCGGCCGATACTAAACCGGATGGTCGACAGCGCCTCACTGTCAGATAAACCAATAGCGGTTAAAACATGTGATGGCAACACCATGTCACTGTTACAGGCGGAACCGGTCGAAGCACAGATCTGCGGCTGAATGGCATTTAGCAGATCCATCGCCGAGTAGCCGGTAAATTGAATACTGAGATTACCCGGATGACTGTTAAGCTTATCGCCATTCACTTTGAAGCTGATCCCGGCTGCCGTCAGCTCATCAATAAACAACTGCTTTAATGTCGCCAGCCGGCTTCTGTTGACTGATGCTTCTGATTTACACAGCTTGACTGCCATCGCCATCGCCACCGCTAAAGCGACTGGCAAAGTACCGGATCGCATCCCGAATTGCTGACCGCCACCATGAATAAATGGCGGTAGTTCGGCCTGCAAGCCATTGCGGATATACAAAACGCCAATACCTTTAGGCCCATAGATTTTGTGCGCCGACAAACTGAGCATATCCACCGCCCAGTCTTTCACATCGATATCCACCGCTTCGGGGGCTTGCGCTGCGTCACAATGCATCATGGCGCCGGCATCATGGGCCAGTTTGGTGAGCGTTTTGATATCCTGAATCACGCCGATTTCGTTGTTAACAGCCATGATACAAACCAATAGCACATCGTCAGACAACATCGCCTCATATTGCTGCCTATCGATCTGACCGGAGGCCAGCACCGGAATTTCTGCGATCTGATAACCGAGTTTGGTACCATAAAAATAGGCGGCGTTTTTAATACATTTGTGCTCAATAGCGCTGATTAAAATTTTGCGCCGCGGGCTGCGATTAGCAAATAACACACTGGCGATCGCCTGATTATTGGCCTCGGTCGCACCTGAGGTGAAGATCACCTCTTCGGCTGCGGCGCCGATACTGTTTTCAATCTCCGCTCTGGCTGCTTCAGCGGCCTGTCCTGCTTGCTGTCCCAGCAAATGCTGCGCAGCATGCGGGTTGGCGAAATAGCTTTCGCCGTCATCCTGCATCAGCGCTTTGACCCGCGGATCCAGCGGCGTTGATGCCTGATAATCGAGATAAATTGAATCGCCGAATTTCATCTAATGTGGTCCCGGATAGTGTGATCATTGAAAAGGCCAGAGCGGCGGCCAGCATTGGCTTTTTAAGCCGTGCTTTGCTTTCAAGAGCCATATTTAAACATATCTCAACCTCAGCTCCCTTAATCAAAGTGAATAAATGCCGCATTGCCGATGATCGATGTTAAGCCTTTGTAAATGGCCGGTCGCCTGACGATAAGGCCGGCAACGTGAATATGACCCCGGCCAGTTTCTGTATTAAACTCCCCGCTCCCATCAGTTGTTTGTTCAGGCCGTCATTGCTCACCGATGCGCTGATGCATCAACTCAAAATTCTGCTTTACTGACAAGGAAGTTTAATGAAATCAAAGGTTTTTGCGTTGGCTATTGCCAGCGTTGTGCTGAGCGCTTGCTCAATCTCCCAGACTGTCGAACCTGCACATATCACCAAACATGCAGCGCTTTGTATTGTTGAGAACCCCAAAGTCAGAGAAGGTTTTTTAAATACTTTTAAAGCCACTTTGACTGAGCGCGGTATTAACCATCGTGTTATTGCCGCTGGCAGTAACGTTGCGGACTGTGCCTGGACTGCCCATTACACGGCGAACTGGACCTGGGATTTGGCTTTGTATATGTCGTATGCTGAGATTAAGATTTACCGGCAAGGTGAACTTGATGGTGAGGCGATTTATGACTCAACAGGTGGCGGCGCAAATATGAGCAAATTTATTGATGCCGAAACGAAAATTCAGGAACTGGTCAATAAATTGATGCAGTTTCAGTCTTCCTCATTATTCCGTATCACCTTCAGCTGACCTGCCCGGCGTATTAGCATGATTCTGGTCACGGGTGGCAACGGCTATATCGGTTCGCATATTTGTCTTGAGCTTATCCAGTCGGGGTTTGATGTGATGGTGCTGGATAATTTTTCCAACTCAGCACCGCACGCTTTGGCAGGTATAACCGACATGACCGGCCAAAAGCTGCATGTTGTGGAAGGTGATGTCAGGAATGCGCAGCGGCTGAGACAGTTATTCCGCCAGCATCAATTTACTGCGGTTATCCATCTGGCCGGCCATAAAATACCGGCAGCCTCGCTGACTGATCCGCTCACTTACTTTGATAATAATGTGAATGGCACCATCACGCTTTGCCTGGTGATGGCCGAATTTGGCTGTAAAAATCTGGTATTCAGCTCATCGGCATCAGTGTATGCGAATGCTTCTGGCACCGCGGTGACTGAGCAATCAGCGACATTGGCCACCACACCTTATGCCCGATCCAAACTGATGGCCGAAGAAGTGCTGCATAGCCTGTCAGCTTCTGACCATGACTGGCGCATCAGTATTCTTCGGTATTTTAATCCCGCCGGTGCGCATCTATCAGGGCTTATCGGTGAAAACCCCAAACACCCTGCCGGCAATTTGATGCCGTCTATCATCAGGGTGGCGAGTGGTCAGCAGCGTGAGCTCAATGTTTTTGGTAATGATTACGATACCCCGGATGGCACCACCATCAGAGACTATATCCATGTGCAGGATCTGGCAGCGGCGCACACGACAGCTCTGGGGCAGCTGTTAAAATCTCAGGGTGGCGTGGATACCTATAATATCGGCACGGGGAAAGGCCATTCGGTACTGGAAGTTATCGCCGCATTTGAAAGCGCTACCGGTTGCCACATTCCCTATCAAATGACTGACCGACGGCCCAATGAAATTGCTTTCAGCCTTGCCGATCCGGGTCTTGCTAATCGCCAGTTACATTGGCAGGCAGCGTTTGATATTCAGCAAATATGTCTGGATAGCTGGGCCTGGGCCAGCAGACAACGTGGTTAACTTGATACCGAACACAAGCTGTCTCTGGCGCTGTTAAAATCCGCAGGTTTTAAGCTTGCCACCGCTTAAAAATCAATGAGGTATTGATGCCACCGAAAGCAAAGTTATTGCTCATCACATAATCAGCATCAATCATTCTGGGCTGCCCCATAATGTAATCCAGATCACCACAGGCAGGGTCGACGGCAGTCAGATTAGCGGTGGCATGAAACCAGTTCTCATTCATCATTTCGATAGCCACCCACGACTCCAGCGCACCACACGCACCGAGCGTATGACCGGTGAAGCTTTTTAAGGAGCTGATCGGCGTCTGTGCGCCGAATACTGCATATGTTGCGTTAGATTCCGCGATATCACCCCGATCGGTCGCGGTGCCGTGAGCACTGATATAACTGATATCGGCAGGTTCAAGACCGGCATCTGTCAGCGACAGACGAATGGCCTTTTCCATGGTATCGGCTGAAGGTTGTGTCACATGACTGCCATCCGAGTTAGTACCAAAACCGACCAGTTCAGCGAAAATTTGCGCACCACGGGCCTCGGCATGCTGCAACTCTTCCAGAATCAGTGTGCAACTGCCCTCACCAATCACCAGACCATCACGATCACTGTCAAACGGCCGTGGTGATAAGCCGGGGGTGTCGTTTTTGGTACTGGTGGCATAAAGCGTATCAAACACCGCAGCCTCGGTCGCACAAAGGGCTTCACAGCCGCCGGCAACCATAATCGTTTGCTGGCCCGCCTTGATGGTTTCATAAGCATAACCTAAGGCCTGACTACCTGAGGTGCAGGCGCTGGAAGTGGTCAGCACCCGTCCTTTCAGGCCGAAGTAAATGCCGATATTGACCGGCGAAGTATGCGCCATCATTTTGATATAGGAATTGGCATTCAAACCGTCGCAGGAATGATTCAGCAACATATTGCCAAAGTCGGCAACGGCCCCGGTATCCCCGGCTGATGAACCATAGGCAACACCGACTTCCCCACTTTGTAAAAGCGGATCATCCAGCAAGCCTGCCTGCTGTAGCGCCCGCTCTGTGCTTAAAACGGCAAGTTGTGCCACGCGCCCCATACTGCGCAGATCTTTACGTTTGTAATGCACAGGCATCACAAAATCTTCAACCGGCGCGCCCAGACGGGTATTCAGTTCACTGTATTTATCCCATTCAGCAATGCGTTTGATGCCCGTCTGCATGGTTTCGAGCCGTTGGCGGATCTGCTGCCAGTCGCTGCCAATCGGCGAAAATCCGGCCATGCCGGTGATAACCACTCTCGCCATCAGACCATACCGCCATTCACCGAAATCACCTGCCGGGTAATATAAGCTGCCTCTTCAGACATCAGAAAACGCACTGTCGCCGCCACTTCACTGGCTTTGCCGATACGCTGCATCGGGATCATTTTCATCGCTTCTTCCATAAAAACAGCTTCCGTCATTTCAGTTTCTATCAGGCCGGGTGCCACACAGTTAACCGTAATTTTGCGTTTAGCCAGTTCCACTGCCAGTGCTTTGGTTGCACCAATAATGCCGGCTTTGGCAGCACTGTAATTAACCTGTCCACGGTTACCAGCCACCCCTGAAACCGACGACAGTGTGACAATCCGGCCCGCTTTACGGCGTCTGACCATCGGCATTACCAGCGGATAAAGCACGTTGTAAAAACCATCCAGATTGGCTCTGAGCACGGTATCCCAATCTTCACCGGTCATTGCCGGAAAAGCATTGTCACGGGTCAGTCCGGCGTTACAAACCACGCCGTAATAAGCGCCATTTACTTCCACATCCTGCTCCAATACCGCCGCGCAGGCAGTCCGATCAGCAATATCAAACTGCAATACTCTGGCTTGTTGTCCCAGCGCCCGGATATCATCGGCTACCGCATCGGCCTGCTGCCGGTTACTACGGCAATGCAGCACCATGTCGTATCCGGCTTCGGCTAATTTAAGGGCGATGGCTTTACCTATTCCCCGGCTTGAACCGGTTACCAGAATAGTATCGGTCATAAAATGGCTTCCTTGAGAAATTGGCCGGCATCATCAGGTTGAAAAACATTCAAGCTGGCCTGCGCGCTGACATGATGGGCCGAAATCGTACAATTAAAAACATGCAGGCCGTTATCAGCGATCATGTCGCGTTCGACTCTGACCAGCAGCGTCTGGCCGGTATTGAACCAGTCTGTATTGACGGCATAACGGCGGCTACCCAGTAAAAAGCCGATTTTCGGTGGCTGATTCTGCCTTTTTTCCTGCAGCCCGGCAAAAGCCGCTACCGCCTGCGCCATATATTCCATACCGACCCAGGCGGGCACGCCGTTTGTCTCAGCAAAAGTGCTGCCGGCATGAATATCAACCTCGGCTTCCAGCCATTCATCACCATAAGCGGCAATACGGGTTAGCAGCGACATGGTGCCGGCATGAGGGACTAAGGCATCGACACTGTAGTTTTCGGCCATCACAAACGCTCCAGAACCAGCGCGATATTATTGCCGCCAAAGGCGAAGGAATTACTCAGTAACCGCCGGATGGCGCGCGATGGCATATTGCCGTCAACCAGATTCAAAGGTGGCAGAGAGGGATCAACCTGACCATCCCAGCAATGCCGGGGTAAACCATGCTGACCGGTCAGCGTCACCCAGCCAATTGCCGCCTCAATCGCGCCTGCAGCGCCGAGCGTATGCCCGGTAACCGGCTTGGTTGAACTGGCCGGCACCTCGCCGCCAAATACCCGGAAAACGGCTCGTGACTCCATCTCATCATTAAGCTGGGTGGCGGTGCCATGCAGGTTGATGTAATCGATTTGCCCGGCGGTGATTTGGGCATCTTTTAACGCTGCCCGCATACAGGCTTCTGCGCCCAGACCTTCCGGTTCCGGGGCGGAGATATGATAAGCATCACTGCTTTCACCGGCGCCGGCCAGTCTGACGCCCGCTGGCTCGGCACTGACAACAAACAGGGCGGCCGCCTCACCGATATTAATGCCATCCCGATTGCGGCTGAAGGGGTTACAGACCTGATGACTGACGGCTTCAAGCGCCGAAAACCCCTGCACCGTTAACTGGCAAAGCGTATCAACACCGCCGGCAATCACCACATCACAAAGTCCGGCATTAATCAGCCTCTGCGCCGACACTAGGGCTTTGGCACCCGATGAACAGGCGGTGGAAACCGCATAAACCGGCCCTTTGGCCCCGGCTAACGCAGCAATAAAAGCCGCGCAATTACCCATTTCCTGAATACTGTAATGATAGTTATCGGGCAATTTGCCGGCGCGCTGATATTCGGCAATCGCCGTTTCCGCATCACTGATCCCGGAGGTACTGCTGCCGATGACCACGCCAACCCGCTGCGCCCCGTATTGATGAATTTTTTCGGCAACGCTGGTCTGAATTTGCTGATAGGCAAACTCTGCAAACTGATTGTTGCGACTATGCCAGCAAGGGTTATCAAGACTTACCGGGGGTAACGCTCTATTCACCATACCCAGTGGCAGCGCCGCCGCACTGTATTGGGCGCTGCGTGTCATAAAATAATGCTGGCTATTGAGATTGGCGCTCAGGCTTTCAATATCGCTACCGGCGGCGCACAACAAACCGACCTGATTCAGAAAAACAGGCTGCGCTGCCATCAGTCTTGTTCCAACGGCGCGATTTGCAGTTGATAGTTATGTTGATGATGTTCAATGGTCATTTGTTGTGCTTGTTGATTCATCGTCACCCAGGGCTCACCGTGACGTAATAAACGTCGTTGTTGCTGCGTGACACTGACCGTCCAGCCTTTATCCGCTGCATATACCTTTTTTATTGCATTGTCCGGCCATAAAGCCAGTTGCATCATTGCCAATATTTCTTTGGCTGGCAAGGGGCTCTGTGAGCGGTTCTGCCAGTGAAAATGTTCGCCATCATACTGCATTTCCAGTATCGACTGACTGGTCGGCGTCATCACTATAACCCGCGTCTGCTGATAGCGCATCTCAGTCAGGACAATAAAAGTCTGTTGCTTGGCCGCCTGACTGAAAGTCACCTTATTTTGCAGGGTTTGCGGCGCGGGGCCTGACGCAGGTGATAACAGTTGCAGATCGGTGGTGGTTGCTATTTTGTCGGTCAAATGACTGCAAGCCGGCAGCAGCAACAGCAACAGCCAGAAAAACCTTTTCATTACTGTGCCCGGCATAACGCTGCCAGTGCCGTTAAACGCTTGCTGTCTTTAACATAGGGATTCTGTTGATCCCAGGCATAACCAGCCAGAATGGCGCTTATCATGCGTTTAATCGGTTCATTTTTAGTCTTTGTAAAAATCACATCCTGCAAACGGCCGTCATACCATGCTTCCACAAAGGTTTTGAAAGTATTGATACCCGCTTGTAACGGTTGAACAAATTCCGTCTGCCAGTCCGGCATGTTTCCCTGTAACTCACGGTCCACCGCATCAACAGCCAGACTGGCTGATTTCAGCGCAATCGTCACCCCTGAAGAAAAAACCGGATCCAGAAACTCGGCAGCATTGCCTAACAGCGCAAAACCTTGCCCATGCAAGCGACTGACATTACTGGCATAGCCGGTCAGTTCTCCGACCGCGGTATCAAACGCTGCATTTTCTAATAACGCTGCCTGCCAGCCTGATTCGGCAATCAGTTGTCTCAGCTTCTGCTGATTGGTACCCGGCAAACTGGCGATGAAATCCTTTTCGGCAACCACCCCCACCGAGGCGCGGCCATTACTGAACGGGATCAGCCAGTACCAGACATCTTTATGCTGCGGATGGACCGTAATCAGGATTTTATTACGGTCATACTGAGCGTCGCTTATGGCATCACCGACATGGGTAAACAACGAAGTTCTTGAAGGGAAATCGCTGGGCACATCTAACGATAACAAGCGTGACAACACCCGCCCGTAACCACTGGCATCGAGGACAAATTTGGCCTGCAAACTATAACTGCGGCCCGTTTCATCAACGACTTCAATGTGCGCTTGTTGCTGCTGATAATGAAAGGCTGTGACGGTCTGGCCATAAACGATTTCAACGCCTTGCCTTGCCGCCTCATCTGCCAGAATTTTATCAAAACGATCACGCTGCACCTGAAATGTGGTGCCCCAGCCGTCAGTGAACTTGTCGGTGAAATCGAACGCCTCATAGCGTTCACCACAGCTGAAAGCCGCACCGTTTTTGAATTGAAAACCGCCATCAATCACGGCATCCAGCATGCCGGCCTGTTCTAAAAACTGCATACTCTGTGGCAGCAGACTTTCGCCAATCGAAAACCGTGGAAAATGGCTGCGTTCCAATACCAGTACCCGATACCCCCGCTGCTTTAATAAGGCTGACGCGACCGAGCCGGCGGGGCCGGCACCGATAACAATCACGTCAAAACTTCCCTGTAATGGTTGCAATGTTTATCCCTCTTTTATTGTCGGGCGGACTAATACCGCCAGAATCCAGACAAAGCTCAACCCCAGTAACACGGTCAAACCAAAATGTTGCAGTACCGGCGTATTACTCAAAGCCAATAAACCAAAAGCCAGCAGACTGGTCATGACCGACAGGCTCACAGCCAGCCAGGTTTGTACCGCCTGCTTAGCTTCGGTGAGGAAAATCCCCATATCCAGACCAATGCCCAGAACCAGTATTAACGCCATCACATGAAACAGGTTAATGCCCGGCAACATACTGAGCAGCACCGCAAAGGTAAATAACGAGCCAAGCAGTGGCGGCAAAATGATCCGCCATGCCGCCAGCCGATAACGGTACAACAAAATGCCAAATACCAATAAATACGCCAACATCATCCACAACATAATTTGCTGGCGATAGGTTTCCAGCAGACCGGAAATAGTCTCAACCTGATCGACCACCACTAAAGATGGTGTCTGCTGCTCTGTTAACCCCAGTGAGGCCAATGTCCACGGCTGTTGGGATTTAATACTGATCATGGTTGCCGCGCCATGATCAGCAGTTTCCAACCAGCGGCTCTGGCCGGCGGCGATAGCCAGTTGTTCATTAAAAACATCCAATGTCAGACGGTTATCCAGACCTTGATGCAAAGCCTGCTGCGCTTTTTCGGCCAATTCAGAGGGCAAGCCAACCATGGTAAATAACGCTTTCAGTTGCGTCTGATACAGCGTTTGCGTCAGCCCGGCATTGTCATCCTGACGGGCCAGAGACGGTAAGCGCTGTGACAACATCTGATAACCGTCAATGCGTCCCTCATCCACCAGCCGCTGTAAATCAGGCCGCAGCTGCTCTTCTTTTTGCAAACATTGCTGAATAGCAGGACAAGGCAACAGGATAAACTTGGTACCGCTGCTTAAACCCAGTGCATTTTGCACCCGCTCATCCTCGGCAATCAGTGCCTCCGGCGAAGTTTGTAACAAACGAATATCATCTTCTGCCTTACCCTGCGCCACGACAAACAGCGCCAATAACACCAGACTTAACATCCCGTATTTGAGGCCATTGTTTTGCTGCAATGTCGGCATCTTAGCCAGCATTGCCGTTAGACCTGGCAGTATTGAAGACGATATCTGGGTTTGTTGGCGACTGAGAAACGGCAGCCACAATACCACTGTCAGCCATGCCGCCAGCAGACCGCTGACCGAAAACACCGCCATCTGCCTGAGCCCAGGAAAAGGTGCAATCGCCAGCGCCGCATAGGCAAGAATGCTGGAGATCAGGCCCAGTAATAATCCGGGGAATATCTTTGACAATACTTGTGTGCGGGTTTGCCGTTCACACAAATAGTGCAATGCATAGTCGACCGCCACCCCAATTAACCCGGCCCCAAAGGCAAAAGTCACGATATGCACACGCTCAAACCACAAAAAAGTCACCGCTGTCGCTACAATGCAGCCCACCAGCACCGGCAACAACAGCAAAGCAACGGTTTTCAGGCTGCGAAAAACCCAGCACATCAGCAAAATGATGCCCAGCATTGAACCCAGACCAATAGTGGAGATTTCTTTTTGTGCTTGTTCTGCACCCGCCGCGGCATGGATCAGCAGTCCCGATGCCGATAAGGTCACCGTCTCAGGCAAAGCAGCATTAACTTGTTGAAAATGCCGCATGATGCTTTGCTGCGTCTGCATTAAAAAGGCATCGGCCTTAAGATTGAGGACTAACAAATAAGTGTCTTTAAGGGCACTGACTTTCAGATAACCCTCCTCCAGCGCCACCGCCCAATCCGGCTGCGATTGCCGTTGCCAGTCAAGTTGCAGGGCAAACGGATCTTTGACTAAGTCCAGTTGCCCCGACGACAACGGATTAATGATTTTTGCCACCGCTTTTTGAGTCAGTTGTCCGCTGTCACCGTCCATTAGCCGCTGTCGCTGCTGATCTGTGAGCAAGATATAGCGGTAGGGTGCCAGCTTTTTTTGTTGGGCTTGCAACGCCGTGTTGTCGACCACCGCCAGCACCGAACTGACTTCCGGCAAACGGCTGAATGTCTGCTGAAGCTGCTGGACAACCTGTTGTCGTTGCTGTTTGTCTTCAGCCGTCACCAGGATCAGTAAACTTTGTGAAAAATTACGGCCCATCTGATCTGCCGCTGCCTTAACCAACGGTTGCTGCTCAGCCGTTGGCAGCAAACTCATCATGTTGGTATCAGGCACCGGTTTGTTGATTACGGTGGCAACCGATAACAACACCATCACCAGCAGCCAGACCAGTGCTGCCAATAGTTTAAGGTAGCCGGGAAAACGCATTAACGCTCGGCAGACAAATGAATATGGGTGATATCACCATTGACTTCATGCAGGGTAATGTCACGCAGCAATTGGTCGCCGGACAAATCAACTTGCTTAATAATGGCTTCCAGCTGCGCGGTTTTCGGTGTCAACGTCAGTTGCCAGTTTTGCTGCTGCAGATCACCGCGGGCAGTAAAATAATCAGCCAGTTGCCGCCATTCCGCGGTCAGTACCGCAAAAAAAATCTGGCTCAGTACTTTGACGGTCGGATCAGCGTCCGTATCGATCTGCATCAGCGATTGATCACCTTGCTGACTGGTAATTTGCGAGGGTGTCATACGCAGCTGGTTTGCAACCGGTTTATGCGTGTGCCAGTCAATAAACTGGTGACGCCGATAATGAAAATCACCTGATGACTTTATGGTGACGTCAAAAGCTTTAACGGTTTTTTTCTGAACAAACTGGCCGCGCAGGTTTTCCGGCGATTCTGTCAGCTTGTCCATTAAGTCCAGTGACAACGTTGCATAAAGCGGCATGCTCCAGCACAGCGCCAGCATTAACAGCCCCATGCGCAGCATCAGTCAAGCCCCAGTTTATCAAGCAGGACCGCTGGTGATGCCAGCAGCATTTCCTGATTTTGCATATCTACCGCTACCTGCACGGTATAGCCCTTGGTAAGCCGCTGGCCAGTTGCCGCATCTTCAATCAAATAATTAATTTTCAGGCGGTTTTCCCATTCCACCAGCGTCGCGATGATTTTGATTTTTTGCTGAAAACGCAATGGCTGGGCATATCGGATACGCAGATCAATCACTGGCCAGGCAAACCCCGAAGCCCGCATTTGCAGGTAGTTGTAATCAATTTTGTCGAGCAGGGCACAGCGGGCAATTTCAAAATATTTGACGTAATGACCATGCCAGGCAATGGCCATGACATCGACATCATGAAAGGGAATATCAATATACGACTCGGCCTGAATCATACTTTGTGCTCCGCATGGTCAGTCCCGGCATTACGCCAGAACGAATAAAAGTTAAACCACTGCATCGGCGCTTTGGCACAGTAATATTCCAGTCTTTTGGCGTAGGCCTGCACCGACTGTTGCAGGCCGGCCTCGCGTTGTTTTCGGGACCACTTGAGGCGGCTTGAGAATAATTCCATAAACAACTGATATTGTTTTTTCTGCTTCAGACAAAACAGCAAATAAACCGGGCATTCCAGCAAA
>FYBJ01002184.1_pt1 | contig 25072 bp, 26 predicted proteins | sample 1134611 | NCBI WGS metagenome assembly FYBJ01 (sample SAMEA104116008, study PRJEB20421) | marine metagenome | isolation source: marine | reverse complement strand
ACCAAAGCCGTCTGTATATGCCGCTGAGCGAAGCGCAGAGCTTTTTCAACCGCGAGGGCGCGGTGGATCAGGTTGACTTGCGGCTCAGCGACCCGCTTCGGGCCGAGGCGCTGATCCTTCCGGTGCTCGAGGCGGCGGGGGACAGGGCGTACCTTTATACCTGGCGTGATCGGGCGGGGGGCATGATCCGGGCCCTCAAGATGCAGGACAACGCGATTTTCATCGTGCTGGCGATCCTGGTGCTGATTGCGGCGCTGAACATCGTCTCTGGTCTGATCATGCTGGTCAAGAACAAGGGGCGCGACATCGGCATCCTGCGCACCATCGGCCTGACACAAGGCGCTGTTTTGCGGGTGTTCTTCATCTGCGGGGCTTCAGTCGGCACCGCGGGTACGGTGCTTGGGGTGATGCTTGGGGTGATCTTTGCGCTGAATATCGACAGCGTTTATGGCTTTGTCGATTGGGTCTCGGGCAGTGGTGTGCGGGATCTGGAGGCGAACGGATTCATCTTTCCCTCGGCCATTATCACCGTGTCGGACGTCCTGTCTTCGGTCGCGCTCAGCATGGGGCTGAGCTGGCTCATTACCTATTTCCCGGCCCGCCGCGCAGCGCGGCTGAATCCGGTCGAGGCCCTGCGCTATGAATGAAGTAAGTTTGCGCCTGTCCGGGCTGACAAAAACCTATCTGGCCGACACCCCGGGCGAAGTTCAGGTGCTGCGCGGCGCCGACCTGGAACTGCGCGCGGGCGAAACTGTGGCACTTGTGGCCCCTTCTGGGGCGGGCAAGTCGACGCTGTTGCGACAGATATGCGGGACCTTGCGTCCCGACGCAGGGCGGGTCGAGATCGCGGGCCGGGACGTCACACCGCTGGGTACACAGGCGCGGGCCCGGGCCGGGCTGGCACGGACATTTCAGATTTCGGCGTTGGCGATGGAGGATTCAGTGCTGGAAAACGCCCTGCTGGGCGCATTGGGCCAGAGCCGCCGTCCGTGGCGCATGATCCGCCCCGTCACTGCCGACGCGGACCTGAACGCGCGCGCGATGAACGCGCTGGAACGGGTCGGGCTGGTTGATCTGGCGCAGCATCGCACCGCCGATCTGAGCCATGGCCAGCGCCGTCAGCTTGAGGTCGCCGTGGCCCTGACACAGAGCCCCGGGGCCTTCGTGATGGACGAGCCGATGGCGGGGCTGGGCGCGGAAGGGTCCAGGGCGATGACCGGCTTTCTGGACGGGTTGCGGACCGAGGCGCCGATCCTGCTGGTCGAGCATGACATGGACGCGGTCTTTGCCCTCGCGGACCGGATCAGCGTGATGGTCTATGGCCGCATCATCGAGACCGGGCCGGTCAGCCAGATACGCGGCTCGGAGGCGGTGCGCGAGGCGTATCTGGGAGAGGAGGCATGAGCCTTTTGGAGGTCAGGGGATTGACCGCATCCTATGGCCCGGTCCCCGCGTTGTTTGGTGTCGACCTGGAGGTGGCCGAGGGCGAGGTGGTGGCCCTTATGGGACGCAACGGAATGGGCAAGACGACGACGGTCAAGGCGATCTGCCGCATGTTACCCTCGCAGGGGCATCTGCGGCTGGACGGTGTGGACCTTCATGGTCTGCCCAGCCACCGCGCGGCGCGACTGGGTCTGGGTCTGGTACCCGAGGGGCGGCGCTGTTTTCGCGACCTGACGGTGACCGAGAACCTCGTGGCCGCCGCGCGGCCCGGACCCTGGTCTGTCGAGACGGTCGCGGCGCTTTTCCCGCGCCTTGGCGAACGCGGGAACCAGCGGGCCGGCTCTCTGTCGGGCGGCGAGCAGCAGATGCTGGCCATTGGTCGGGCGCTGATGACCAATCCACGGCTTCTGATCCTGGACGAGGCGACCGAGGGCCTCGCCCCCATCGTGCGCCAGGAAATCTGGAACGCGATCCAGAGGCTCAAGTCCGAAACCGGTATGGCGATCCTGCTGATCGACAAGTCGCTGCGCGAACTGGCCCGGCTGGCCGACCGGGCTGTGATCCTCCAGCGGGGCACAACCGCGTGGTCCGGAGACATGAACGCACTGACGCCGGATGTGACCCGGACACTCGTGGGCGTCTGACCACAGGGGCCCGGCCAACCACAGCAACACGACGCAACACGACGCGCCCGATACGGAAATCCTGCTGGAAACAGTGGTGAGCCGTGCAGGATTCGAACCTGCGACCCACTGATTAAAAGTCAGTTGCTCTACCAACTGAGCTAACGGCCCACTAGGCGGCCTAATTAGAAAGAGGGGCGCAGGGGGTCAACCCCGAATCTGGCGGTTTTTCACGGCAGTGCTGGATTCAGTTCCGGCGGGGGTTTATATGCGCGCAGATGAACATACGGGACCACAGTGATCTGCCCTTCATGAAGATGCACGGGCTGGGCAACGATTTCGTCGTTGTGGATGCGCGCGTGCGCACGGCCCGGATCACGCCGGGGCTGGCCCGGGCCATAGGCGACCGGCGCCGGGGGATCGGATTTGATCAGTTGGCGGTCATTGAAAACGGCTCTGACGCGGATGCGCATCTGACCTTCTGGAACGCCGACGGATCGCTCTCGGCGGCCTGCGGCAATGCAACGCGCTGTATCGCACGCCACATCATGGACGAGACCGGGCGCGACCGTCTGACGCTGACCACGGCCCGCGGTGCGCTGCAGGCGGTGGATGCGGGAGACGGTCTGACCTCGGTGAACATGGGCACGCCACAGCTTGATTGGCAGGAGGTCCCGCTGGCTGAAGCGATGGACACACTGGAGCTGCCCATCGAAGGCGGACCCACCGCGACCGGCATGGGTAACCCGCATTGCAGCTTTTTCGTCGAGGATGCCGAAGCGATCCCGCTGGAGACCTTTGGACCGCGTTTCGAGCATCACCCGCTTTTCCCCGAGCGCACCAATGTGCAGGTGGCCAGTCTCATCGGCCCCGATCACTTGCGCATGAGGGTGTGGGAGCGGGGCGTGGGCGTCACGCTGGCCTCGGGATCGTCCTCTTGCGCCGTGGCAGTGGCCGCCGCACGGCGTGGGCTGACCGGGCGCAAGGTGCGGATCGACCTCGACGGTGGCACTCTGATGATCGACTGGCGCGAGGACGGCGTGTGGATGACCGGCGGCACGACCCACGTCTGTGACGGGGTGATCACTGCCACCTTCCTGGAGGCGCACCAATGAGCGCGCCGAAATTCACCACGCTGGGCTGCCGGCTGAATGCCTATGAGACCGAGGCGATGAAAGAACTGAGTACGGCGGCGGGGCTGGGCGATGCGGTGGTCGTGAACACCTGTGCGGTGACCGCCGAGGCGGTGCGCAAGGCGCGGCAGGAGATCCGGCGGCTGCGCCGGGAGAACCCCGGAGCCCGGCTGATCGTGACCGGATGCGCGGCGCAGACCGAACCCGGGACCTTCACCGCCATGGAGGAGGTCGACGCGGTCATCGGCAACACGGAAAAGATGCGCCCCGAGACCTGGGCTGGCCTGGCCGCCGATTTCATTGGCGAAACCGAACGCCTGAAGGTTGACGACATCATGAGTGTCACCGAAACGGCGGGCCACCTGATCGACGGTTTCGGCGCGCGCTCCCGGGCTTATGTACAAGTGCAGAACGGCTGTGATCATCGCTGCACCTTCTGCATTATCCCCTATGGACGCGGCAATTCGAGGTCGGTGCCTGCTGGCGTCGTGGTGGATCAGATCAAGCGGCTGGTCGGGCGTGGCTACAACGAGGTGGTTCTGACGGGTGTGGACCTCACGAGCTGGGGCGCGGACCTGCCTGCCGCGCCCAGTCTGGGCGATCTGGTGATGCGTATCCTGCGGCTGGTGCCCGATCTGCCACGGCTCAGGATCAGTTCCATCGACAGTATCGAGGTGGACGAGAACCTGATGCTGGCCATTGCGACCGAGCCGCGCCTGATGCCGCATCTGCATCTGAGCCTGCAGCATGGCGATGACCTGATACTGAAGCGCATGAAGCGCCGACATTTGCGCGATGACGCGATCCGCTTTGCCGAAGAGGCGCGGCGTCTGCGGCCCGAGATGACATTCGGCGCCGACATCATCGCGGGCTTTCCCACCGAGACCGAGGCGCAGTTCGAGAACTCGCTGCGGCTGGTGGAGGAATGCGACCTGACATGGCTGCATGTCTTTCCCTATTCCCGGCGCGAGGGCACGCCCGCCGCGCGCATCCCCAATCAGGTCAATGGTGCTGTGATCAAGGACCGCGCCGCCCGGTTGAGGTCCGTCGGCGCCCTGCAGGTCGCCCGGCACCTGACGGCACAGGTGGGTCGCGAGCACAAGGTGCTGATGGAGAGCCCGCGCATGGGCCGGACCGAGCAGTTTACCGAGGTCGGTTTCGACACGGATCAGCCCGAAGGACAGATCGTGGACGCACGGATCACGACGCAGAACGGTCAGCGCCTCGTTGCGTGACCGTCGCGTCACCCCGGTCCTGTGGTCCTTTCGCCGCTGCCCCTACGCGATGCGCGCGCGGTTAGCGCTGCTTGTTTCCGGGCAACAGGTCGAAATCAGGGAAATCCTGTTGCGCGACAAGCCGCCCGGTTTTCTTGCGGCCTCGCCCTCGGCCACGGTGCCGTGTCTTGAAACCGGCGCGGGAGTGATCGACGAGAGCCTCGAGATTATGCTCTGGGCGCTGGGCCGGAACGATCCCGAAGGGTGGCTGGACATGCCGGACGAGGGCCATGACCTGATTGCCGCCTGCGACGGGGCGTTCAAGACCGCGCTCGACCTTTACAAATATGCCGCGCGCCACCCTGAAAGCGACCCGCTGGAACAGCGCATGGCGGCGGCGGAGTTCGTGCGCGCGCTTGAGAAGCGGCTGTCGTCCGGTCCGTGCCTCTTTGGCGCAACCCCGACATTGGCTGACATGGCCATCCTGCCGTTCATCCGGCAGTACGCGCATGTGGACCTGGACTGGTTCAACGTCCAACCCTGGCCCGCTGTGATACCATGGCTGGAGCGGTTCAAGGCCTCGGCGCGGTACCAGGCCATCATGCAGAAAACCCCCGTCTGGCAAGAGGGCGCCCGGGCCGAATTCTTTCCCTGACGCCTTGCGTCTTCCTGGAAAAAATACTCATCTGCGCGCGGCACCTTTGGCATCGAGGCCTGATCATGCATCCCAACCCGGCCTTTCGCGGCACACCGCGCGAGCGGAACATGGACTTTGCCCGCGAGCAGGGGTTCGGGGTGATGGCCGTCGCCACCGAAGGCGAGCCTTTGGTGAGCCATATTCCGTTCCTGCTGTCCGAGGACGGGAACCGGGCCGAATTTCACCTCGTCCGCTCGAACCCCATTGCGCGGATGCTGAAATCGCCAAGGAAGGCGCGAATCGCGGTGCAGGGCCCGCACGGGTATATCTCGCCCGACTGGTACGGGGTCGCCGATCAGGTGCCGACATGGAACTACATCGCCGTACATCTGTCGGGGGAGATTTCGTTGCAGCCGATGGAGGCGCTGCGTGATTTGCTGGACCGGCAATCGGCGCTCTTTGAGGAGCGGTTGCTGCCGAAAACCCCGTGGACCACGGACAAGATGACGGCGGATGTACTGCAAAAGATGATGCGCCAGATCGTGCCTTGCGTGATGCGCGTTGACGAAATCGCGGGCACATGGAAGCTGAACCAGAACAAGCCGGACGCGGTGCGCGAGGACGCAGCCAAGCATGTGGATGGCTACGGGATCGGGATGGAGCCGCGCATCCTGGCGGCGCTGATGCGCGGGGCGCAGTAGACATTGCCTGGGCGCGGGCCTAGCGTGAGGCCGACGCTCACAGTCAGGGATAAACGCAGATGAAACTCATTTCGGCGGATGCCTCGCCTTTCGCGCGCAAGGTGCGGGTTCTGATCCTTGAAGCGGACCTTTCGGAGCAGATCGAGATCGTGCCGGTCACGACCACGCCGTTGAACACCGAACCTGCGGTCGCCGCCGCCAACCCGGTGGGCAAGATCCCCGCGTTGATCCGCGACGACGGTCCGGCGCTGTATGACAGTCGGGTGATCACGCGGTATCTGGATCATGTCGCCGAGGCAGGGCTCTATCCGGAGGCGCGGCTTTGGGAGGTGCTGACGCTGGAGGCGACGGCGGACGCGGTGATGGAGGCCGCGATTGGCATGGTTTACGAACACCGGGTACGGCCCGAGGAGATGGTTTATGCCCCGTGGCTGGATGCGCAATGGGGCAAGGTCAAGGGGGCGTTGGATGCCATTGGCGCGCGCTGGATGAGCCACCTGAACGGGCCGCTCGACATGGCGCAGATCGCGGTTGGCTGTGCACTGGGCTATCTCGATTTCCGTCATGGCGACAAGGGCTGGCGCGAGGGTCGTCCGGCGCTGGCCGAGTGGTATGAAGGCTTTGCCGCGCGTGACAGCATGGCGGCGACGGCGCCTAAGTGACTCAGGGCCCGGCCGAGAGGGACGGGACCAACAGAAGCCGCGCCGCGATGCTCAGCGCCACCCCAGCGACCACAGCGGGATGCCCGGCACGGCGATGCGCATCAGAAGGATGCCGCGCTGTACCTCGCAGCGGTCAGCCATGTACGCCGTCCGGCCCGAGATCGCCGGTCATGCGCCGTTTCAGAAGCTGTAGCTGATGCCGAAATTCAACGCATGGGTGATGAGAGTCGTGTTCAGCTTGCCCGCTGTCTGTCCCACCACGGCCGGATCGGGGTCGATGGTGATTTCGTTGTCCGACCAGGTGGCCTGATACTCGCCGAACAGCGCCCAGCGGTCATTGAGGTCATATTTCAGACCCGCGATGCCCCGGGCGGCCAACCCGGTCTGCTCAAAGCCGAAGGTCCGTCCCGTGGAGCCGATCACCTGGATGTCCGCGTGTGGCACCGCGACACCGAGACCCGCGCCGACATATGGCGTGAACTTCGAGCTGGCGAAAGTATCCGGAAAGCGCTTCATGATGTTGACGGTGAAGATGTTGTGCCCGTCCGAAAGCTCGAGTTTGCTGACACCCAGAGCGGCCAGGTCCGCATTCGACGCATAGGCCTTGGCATGAGTCGCCTCGATGCCGAACCCGAGGTTGTTCTGTGTCCACCAGGTGACCCGCCCGCCATAGTAGATCGGGAGGTCCAGAGAGTTGCCTTCCCAATCGATTCTGCGGCTGAAGGGCGCTCCGCCCGGCATGGTGCCCGAGCCTGTACTTTTCTGCACGCCCTGAACCCCGAGATAGAAGCTCAGCTCTACTTCGGCGGCGGCGGGGGTGGCCAGGGCAATGATGGCGGCGACGGTGAATTTCAGCGATTTCAGCATGAAGCGAGGCCTTGTGCGAGGAGTGTAACCGGTGACCTGATTACACCCGTCAAATGATAGTCACAAGCGCGACACATGCGCGCCCCCGCACTTTCGGCCGCATTGTGGACTGGACGCACCTCAAAACCCCCGTTACATACGGGTTCGATGAGCAGCGGGAATCCGCAGCCTTACAAATTGAGACGCCCGAACGGGCTGATAGACTTGGAGAAAACCTCGTGTCCCACGCAGAAGATCACGAAGGCACCCGGAGAGACTTCCTCTACTACGCCACGGGCGGTACCGCCGCTATCGCCACCGGGGCTGCCGTCTGGCCACTGATCAACCAGATGAACCCGTCGGCGGACGTGCAGGCGCTGAGTTCAATTCAGGTCGATGTCAGCAACGTCGAGGTCGGCACGCAACTTACCGTAAAGTTTCTGGGCAAGCCGGTGTTCATTCGCCGCCGGACGCAGAAGGAGATCGATGCAGCGCGCGCCACGTCGCTGGAGGATCTCCCGGACCCGGTGGATTATGCGAAGGAAAATCCGAATCGCAACGGGGATTCACCGGCGCTGGATCAAAACCGGGCCATGGACGAAGCAGGCGAGTGGCTGGTGATGATCGGGGTGTGCACCCATCTTGGCTGTGTACCGATCGGCGGCGAAACGGGCGATTTCGGCGGCTGGTTCTGCCCCTGCCACGGCTCGCACTACGATACGTCTGGCCGGATTCGCAAAGGCCCCGCGCCGCGCAATCTGGATATCCCGCTGGCAAGCTGGGTTGACGACACAACCATCAAACTCGGCTGACGGAGACAACGGATGTCCGGAATTCCCCACGACCATTACGAGCCGAAGACACGCGGTGAAAAGTGGCTGCATTCGCGCCTGCCCATCGTCGGTCTTTTGTATGACACGCTGATGATCCCCACGCCCAAGAACCTCAACTGGATGTGGATATGGGGTATCGTTCTGGCCTTCTGCCTGGTGCTGCAAATCGTCACCGGCGTCATTCTGGCGATGCACTATACGCCGCAGATCGACCTTGCCTTTGCGAGCGTTGAGCACATCATGCGCAACGTTAATGGCGGACAATTCATCCGTTACCTGCACATGAACGGCGCTTCGCTCTTCTTCTTTGCGGTTTATCTGCATATTTTCCGAGGTCTCTACTACGGCTCCTACAAGGCTCCGCGCGAGATCACCTGGATCGTCGGAATGCTGATCTACCTGTTGATGATGGGCACGGCCTTCATGGGGTATGTCCTGCCCTGGGGCCAGATGTCATTCTGGGGTGCAACGGTGATCACCGGTCTCTTTGGCGCCATCCCCTTCATCGGCGAAAGCATTCAGACCTGGCTTCTGGGCGGTCCGGCGGTGGACAATGCCACACTGAACCGTTTCTTCAGCCTGCATTACCTTCTGCCCTTCGTGATCGCGGCCCTTGTCGCGGTTCACATCTGGGCCTTCCACACCACGGGCAACAACAACCCGACCGGTGTCGAGGTGCGGCGCGACTCCAAGGCCGAGGCCGAAAAGGACACTGTGCCTTTCTGGCCCTATTTCGTGATCAAGGACCTCTTTGCGCTCGCGGTGATCCTGATCGTCTTCTTCGCGATCGTCGGCTTCATGCCGAACTACCTGGGCCATCCGGACAACTATATCGAGGCCAACCCCCTGGTCACGCCTGCGAACATCGTGCCTGAATGGTATTTCCTGCCCTTCTACGCGATCCTGCGGGCCTTTACCTCGGATGTCTGGGTCGTGATGTTCGCAAGCTGGATCACCGGCGGCATCATAGACGCCAAGTTCTTTGGCGTGCTGGCGATGTTCGGCGCGATCGCTGTCATGGCACTGGTGCCGTGGCTGGATACCTCGCGTGTCCGTTCGGGCAAGTACCGCCCGATGTTCAAATGGTGGTTCTGGCTTCTGGCCATCGACTTTGTCGTTCTGACATGGGCTGGCGCGCAGCCCGCCGAGCCGCCTTATTCGATCATATCATTGATCGGATCGGCCTATTGGTTCGCGTATTTCCTGATCATTCTGCCCATCCTGGGCGTGATCGAGAAACCACTGGCCCAGCCCGACACCATCGAGGCGGACTTCAACGCCCACTACCCCAAAGCCGAAACACCGGCCGAATAAGAGAGGATCAGGATCAATGTTCAAGAAACTTGGCATCATCGCCGTTTCCGCCCTGACCCTTTCGGCAGGGATCGCACTGGGGGCCCCCGGGGGGGGTAAAGTCAAGGATGTGGACTTTTCCTTCGAGGGACCGTTCGGAACGTTTGACCAGAACCAGTTGCAGCGCGGCCTGAAGGTCTACACAGAGGTTTGTGCGGCCTGTCACGGTCTGAAATATGTGCCGCTGCGTACGCTGGCCGACGAGGGTGGCCCGAAATTCACCGAAGACGAAGTGCGTGCCTATGCGGCGGAAATGTACGAGGTTTTTGATGCGGAACTGGACGATTTCCGCCCCGCCAAGCCGTCGGATAACTTCCCCGGCTCGAACCTCGCAGGAGCACCTGACCTGAGCGTGATGGCCAAGGCACGCGCCGGATTCTACGGACCCTATGGCACCGGGATGGCGCAGCTCTTCAAAGGCATGGGTGGCGCGGAGTACATCTCTGCCATCCTGACCGGCTATACCGGCAAGGAGAAAGAAGAGGCCGGGACGGTCATATATGAAAACGTCGCCTTTACCGGGGGCTGGATCGCGATGGCTCCGCCGCTTTCGGATGGTCAGGTCGATTTTGACGACGGGTCTGACAACTCGGTGCAAAATATGTCGGAGGACGTGTCGGCCTTTCTTATGTGGACCGCCGAGCCCAAGCTGATGGCGCGCAAGAAGGCGGGCCTGACCGCAGTGTTCATCCTGACACTTCTGTCAGTGCTGCTCTACCTGACGAACAAACGGATCTGGGCCCCGATCAAGGGCAAGAAGACCTCCTGATCGGGTGATCCCCCGAAGTGTTGCACCCCGCCGGAGCGATCCGGCGGGGTTTTTCGTGGACAACGCTTTCGCGCGCCGCGGGTTGGCCGCTGCCTACGATACTTGACAGCCGGGCGGCGGCGTCCCACGCTCCCGCGGTCACGTCAAGGGAGGCCGTCATGAAGGATCAGTCAGTATCGGGGTTTTCATTGCGGTCCCGCCAGGAGGGCGGCGGCACGCCCGTATTGGATGGCTGGGGGGCCAATTCAGACTACGGTACGCTGCGGTCGGTCTTGTTGGGGCCTGTCGAGAACTACCGCTGGCTCCAGACAAGTTCGGTATCCAAGAAGACCCTGCGACGGGGCGTTCAGTTCGACGCGCAGGTCGCCGCGCGCCAGCACCGCGAAATGGTCGATGCCTATGAAAGCGCCGGTGTCGAGGTGCATCAACATGCCGCTGATCCGGCGCTGCCCTATCAGGTCTATGCGCGCGACAGTTCCGTCATGACACCCTATGGCGCGATCATCACGCATATGGCGCAGTGGTGGCGGCGCGGTGAAAATTTCCGCGCGATCGAGACCTACCAGTCGCTTGGCATACCGATCTATGATTTCGTCACAGCCGGCACGTTTGAAGGTGGAGATTTCAACGTGATCGAACCGGGCTGTGTCCTGATTGGATGGGAGGGCGAAGAGGGCCGCTCCATGGAGCAGGGCGCACGCCAAATCGCGGGCTGGATGGAGGCCGAGGGCTGGGAAGTGAAGCTGGCGGACATCGACCCGTTCTATGTGCATATCGACCTGATGGTGGTGATGCTGGCCCACAAGCTGGCCGCCGTGTGTCTGGATTGCACGGACCCGGAGATTGTCGATTGGCTAAGGGCCAAGGGCATCGAGATCGTCGATGTACCGTTTCAGGAGACCGTCGCGCTGGGCTGCAACGTGGTGGCGCTGGGCGAAGACCGAGTGCTGTTGCCGGAGGGATCAAAAACGCTCAAGGAGAAGCTGAAGGCTTTGGGCTTCACCATTTATGATCCCGACCTGAGCATGATCACCCAAGGCGGTGGCGGGGTGCATTGCATGTGCCAGAGCCTGATCCGGGATCCTGTGTGATACGCGTCGGGATGTGAGTATTTCGGGAAAGATGAAGTCGGCAGCAGCCAGACTTTGGCCGCGCTGCGTCGCAGGCAAGTGACCCGGGAAGAAGCGGGGTCCAGAACGGATATGCGGGGCTTTTCCCTCATGGCTTAATCCGTTACATCCGGCGGGAGATTTTCTTCACGCGGATGGCACGCCATGAAATTCACCCTGTCCTGGCTCAAGGACCATCTTGAGACAACCGCCTCGGTCGACGAGATATGCGAGGTGTTGACCGATCTGGGGCTGGAGGTCGAAGAGGTGATCAACCCCGCCGACCGGTTGGCGGAGTTTACCATTGGCAGGGTGACTCATGCCGAGAAGCATCCCGATGCCGATCGGCTGAACGTGTGCCAGGTCCTGACCGACGAGGGCAGCACGCAGATCATCTGTGGTGCACCGAACGCGCGCACGGGCATCACGGTTGTCGTGGCCAAGCCGGGGGTCTATGTGCCAGGTATCGACACGACCATTGGCGTGGGCAAGATACGGGGCATCGAGAGCTTTGGCATGATGTGCTCGGAGCGCGAGATGGAGCTGAGCGAAGAGCATGACGGCATCATCGAGCTGCCGAGCGGCGAGGTTGGCGAGCGGTTCATCGACTGGCTGGCCAAGCATGACCCGGCACGCGTGGACCCGGTGATCGACATCGCCATCACCCCGAACCGGCCCGATGCCTGCGGGGTGCGGGGCATTGCGCTCGATCTCGCGGCGCGGGGCCTCGGAACGATGAAACCTGCGCCCGAGGCGCATGTGGAGGGGCAGTTTGCCTCGCCTATCACGGTGGCCATCGACGAGGACACCAGGAAAGGCGGTTGCGAGGTTTTTGCCGGCCGGCTGATCCGGGGTGTGAAGAACGGGCCAAGTCCCGAGTGGCTGCAACAGCGCCTGAAAGCCATTGGGTTGCGGCCCATCTCGGCGCTGGTGGATGTGACCAATTTCTTCACGTTCGATCGGAACCGCCCGCTGCACGTCTTTGACGCGGACAAGGTGAAGGGCAATCTTCGGGTGCATCGCGCGGAAGGTGGCGAGACGCTCATCGGGTTGGACGAGAAGGCCTACACCCTAGGGCCGGGGCAGGTGGTGATATCCGATGACGAGGGCATCGAGAGCATTGGTGGTATCATGGGAGGGTTGGCGACGGGCTGTACACTGGAGACCACGAATGTGTTTCTTGAGGCCGCTGTCTGGGACCATGTGCAGATCGCCGAGACGGGGCGGGCGCTCAGGATCAACTCGGATGCACGCTATCGCAACGAGCGGGGAATCGATCCCGAATTCAACATGCCAGCCATTGAACTGGCCACGCAGATGATCCTCGATTTGTGCGGTGGTGAGCCGTCGAAGGTCGTGGTTGCAGGCAAAGTGCCGGATGTGAGCCGCGCCTACAAGCTGGACCCCGCACGGGTGCAATCGCTTGTGGGGATGGAGATTCCCGAGTCCGAGCAGCGTCAGACGCTGACCGCTCTGGGGTTCCGGCTGGAGGGCAACATGGCGCATGTGCCCAGCTGGCGGCCCGATGTGCAGGGTGAGGCGGACCTGGTGGAAGAGGTGGCGCGGGTGGCGTCGCTGACCAAGCTGGAAGGCAAGCCCATGCGACGCGCTTCGACCGGGGTGCCGGCGCCGATCCTGTCGGTGGGCCAGAAGCGCGAGCAGGTGGCGCGGCGCACGGCGGCGGCGCTGGGCTACAACGAATGCGTGACCTACAGTTTCATCGACCGGGCCAGCGCAGAGATGTTCGGCGGCGGCGATGATGCCACGATGCTGGCCAACCCGATCAGTGCGGACATGAGCCATATGCGGCCCGCGCTCCTTCCCGGCCTTCTGCAGGCGGCCGCGCGCAATCAGGCCCGGGGGCAGCTGGACATGGCGCTTTTCGAGGTTGGCCATGCGTTCCACGGCGGCGAGCCGGGGGAGCAGCATCTGCAGGTGGCCGGTATCCTGGTAGGGCGGACCGGGCCCAAGGACGTGCATGGCGCGTCGCGGGCAGTGGACCTTTACGATGCCAAGGCCGATGCCGAGGCGGTTCTGGCGGCCATCGGCGCACCTACCAAGGTGCAAATCCTGCGCGGCGGGCGGGACTGGTGGCATCCGGGACGGCACGGGATGATCTGCCTGGGCCCCAAGAGGGTGCTGGGTGTGTTTGGTGAGCTGAACCCCAGGGTGCTGAAGGCGATGGACGTCAAGGGTCCGGTGGTGGGCTTTACGCTCTGGCCCGCCGAGGTACCCTTGCCGCGCAATGCAAGCGCCAATCGCGGCGCTCTGGAGCTGCGCGATCTGCAGGCGGTAGAGCGCGATTTTGCCTTTGTCGTCGATGCCGGGGTGGAGGCGCTGACGCTGGTGAATGCCGCCGCCGGGGCCGACAAGGCGCTGATCGAGGATGTGCGGGTGTTCGACGAGTTCATCGGCGGCAGCCTGGGCGAGGGCAAGAAAAGCCTGGCCATCACCGTGCGGATGCAGCCCAGCGAGGCAACCCTGAAGGATGCGGACATCGAGGCGGTCAGTGCCAAGATCGTCGAGAAAGTGACCAAGGCCACCGGCGGCGTGCTGCGAGGATAGGACATGTCAGTATCGCGCGCCTTCTGGGACAAACGCGCCGACAAGTATGCCGCCGCGCCCATCAAGGACGAGGCGGCCTATGGCCATACACTTGAGCGTACGCGCAGCCATCTGGACGCGCGGCACCAGGTGCTGGAGCTGGGCTGTGGCACGGGTACGACGGCGCTCAAGCTGGCGGACCATGTGGCGTCCATCACCGGCACGGATATCGCCCCCGGAATGATCCGGATCGCCCGGGCCAAGGCCGAGGCGGACAATGTGCCCAACGCGCAGTTTCACACGGCCATGGTGGCCGAGGCGTTGGCGCTGGGCGAGGCACCGGACGTGGTTCTGGCCTTCAACCTGCTACACCTTCTGCCCGAAATGCAGGGCGATTTGCGCGCCATTTATGCGCGGTTGCCGCCCGGTGGGTTGCTGATCTCGAAAACGCCCTGTGTTGCCGATCCGGCAATCGGGCTGCTGCGCTTTGTGCTGGGGCCGGTGCTGCCGGTGATGCGGTTGGTGGGGATGGCACCCTTTGTGCAGCGGCTGGATTTCGGCGCGCTGGATGGCGCGATCACCGGGGCGGGTTTTGACATCGTCGAAACAGGCTGTTTTCCGGCGATCAGCCGCTACGTGGTCGCACGCAAGCCAGCATGAGCGGAGCATTCATGAGAGGGGTAAACCATGTTGAACGTATATCTGTCAGGCGAAATCCACACCGACTGGCGCGAGCAGATCCGCAATGGGGCCAAGGGGCTGGATGTGCGTTTCAGCGCGCCCGTCACAGATCATGCGGCCAGCGATGATTGCGGTGTGGCGATCCTGGGCGCGGAGCCGGACAAGTACTGGCACGATCACAAGGGGGCGATGATCAACGCGATCCGCACCCGCAAGGGGATCAGTGATGCTGACATTGTCGTGGTGCGGTTCGGCGACAAATACAAGCAGTGGAACGCGGCCTTTGACGCAGGATACGCCAGTGCGCTGGGCAAGAGCCTGATCATCCTGCAGCCTCCCGAGCATGATCACCCCCTCAAGGAGGTGGATGCTGCGGCGCTGGCCGTGGCGCGAACGCCCGAGCAGGTTGTGCAGATACTTCGGTATGTTCTGGAAGGGTCGCTGCCGGGGTAAACTCGGGTCGCGTCCCGGGAGCCCGGGGCGCGTGTCATGACAGGTCGCGGGCCTTGTTTGTGACCCCTCCGAACACCACACCCATCATCACCAGTGTGCCGCCGATCGCGGTGGCAATCACCGGAAGTTCGCTGAGGATCAGCCAGGCGAGCAGAATGGCAAAGGGTGTCTCGGACGTGCTGAGCAATCCGGCTTGTCCCGAGGGCAGGCGCTTGGCCGCTTCGAACATCATCACCGAGGCGGCGGCGAAGACAAGGCCGAAGGCGGCGAGGATGGCAATCTCTGCCGGGGGTGTTCCGAGGGGGTTCACGAATATAGCCGCCACTGGCAGGAGCAGCACCGACGAGAGCGCCGTTGGGCCCGCCGCGGGCACATGCGGCCAGGCGCGGTAGAAGACAAAGAGCACGGCGAGCGACAGTGACATCACCAGTGCAAGCAAGTCGCCGCGCAGGCTGATCTGTCCAAGCGACCCGCCGAGGATCACGCCGATTCCGATCATGCCCAGCAGCGCACCGAAGAGCATCCGGGCACCCGGCGCCTCGCGCAGGAGCGCCCAGGCCAGAAGCGCCGCCAGAAGCGGGGTCGTGGAGTAGATCAGCGCCACATTGGCTACGCTGGTCAGCTTGAACGCGCTGAGAAAGGCCGCCGTGCCCGCCGCGCCGATGAATGCCGCCAGCACGCCAGGCCGCCCCATGCGGGCAAGTTCCGCCCCCAGGCGCCCGCGCGCGGCGATCACGACTGCCGTCAAGATCGCGCTGAAAAAGGCCCGCCAGAAGATCACCTCCCAATTGCTGGCCTCCACGCCCTTGGCAAAGATGCCCGCTGTACTGAAGAGCAGGGCCGAGCCGAGCATCAGCAGCAGTCCGGTGAAGCGGGGAGAGCGGGTCATGGGCGAGGTCCTTGCCTGGTGGTTCGGGGCTTTGTAGGCTGCGCCTCCTGACATCTAGATGTCAGGAGTGATCGGGTAGACCGGAAAAATGCAGCGAACTGACCGTCTTTTCGAAGTGATCACTCTATTGCGTCGCGCCACTGGCCCGGTGACGGCCGAGCATCTGGCGCGGACGCTCGAAGTGTCGCCGCGCACGGTTTATCGCTATGTCGCGACGCTTCAGTCGATGCGGGTGCCGATCGACGGTGCGGCGGGCGTGGGATACATCCTGCGGCCCGGCTATGACCTGCCGCCGCTCAATTTCGATGCGGTCGAACAGGATGCCTTGATCGTGGGGATGGGTATGCTGGCGCGCACGGGCGATGCCGAGTTGCAACGCGCTGCCGAGCGGGTTCTGGCCAAGGTCGAGACCGGGCAGGGGCTGCGCGGGGCTATCGGGGTGTCGGATTGGGGCATACCGGATGATGGTTGTGGGCTGGGCGCCAGACTGCGGCAGTCGATCCGCGACGAAGCGGTTTTGGAGATCGAGTACCGCGCCATCTCGGGCGAGGCGACGCGGCGGCGGATCAAGCCTTTGGTGCTGACCTACTACGTGGAGGTCGCGGTTCTCAGGGCATGGTGTTGCCTGCGGCAGGATTACCGGGCTTTCCGCGTGGACCTGATCTGGAACACCGTTGTGACGGAGGAACGGTTTACCGGCGAGGGGGCGGCGCTGCGTGCGGCCATGCCTGACGAGGCACGCGCCCGGTTCGAGCGGCAGAGTCAGAGCCGGGAGAACAACGCGCCCGGGTGATGCCCCTCGCGCGGCAGGCCCAGCGCCTGCATGAGCGCAAAGACCATCGCCTGATTGGACGTGACCACGGGTTTGCCGGTATGTGCCTCGACCCGCTCGATGACCTCGACGCCGCGCATGTCGGTACAACTGAGCACGATGGCGCCGGCGTCCGGGTGATCGGCGGCGATGGCCAATTCGCAAACCTCGTCGGGGGTCAGTTCTCCCTGCCCGTAGTTGCTGAGGCTTCGGCCGATGTCGTGGCATTTCACCGTCTCGATCCCGGCCTCGGCCAGAAAGGCGGCCGCGTCTGTGTTGACCTGCCCCACATAGGGGGAGGCAAAGCCCACCTTCGTGATACCAAGCGCATTGAGCGCCGTGATCAGGGCCCCGGCGGCGGTGATCGAGATAGCACCCGCTCGGGTCTTGATCTGCTCTGCAAGGTCGCGGTCGAACCCCACGCCATGCGTCAGAGTGGCCGAAGTGCAGCCATAGAGTACGGCACAAGGTCGGGCGCCGGAAATCAGCCTGAGCGTCTCGGATATGTCCGCCGCCCCCAGTCCAGCCATCTGGTCGCTGTCGGGCACTTCGTCGATGTCGTAATCCCCCAGCCGGGCAAAATGCATCGTTGTGCCGCTGGGCGCGAGGCGCATCATGTCCGGCTCGAGATTGGTGTTTGTATAGGGCACAAGCACGCCGATCTTGAGGCTTCGGGTGTCCGGTATCATGCCTGTCCCTCCCTGTGGCGGCGCAGAAGACGCTCGAGTTTCACCATCACCGCGTCGCTGCCGATGGTGGCGCGCAGGCAGTGGGCAAGGTCATAGCCCCCCATCCCGCGCAACAGCAGCCCGCCCGCGCGCAGGGCTGCGTCGGCGGCGGTGGCGGCGGCGGGCGTGCCGAAATCGATCAGCATGAAGTTGGTGTGACTCTCGGGCACTCTGAGCCCGGTTGCGCGCAAGGCGCGGGTGGTCCGGTCGCGGATCGCGACTGTTTGGGCTACAACGCTCGCCATGTAATCTCGATCGCGGACCGCCGCCTCTGCCATCGCCTGGGATACGCCTGAGATGTTGTTGGGGTTCAGCAGCTTGCGGACCTCCCGGGCGATCTGATCCGGAAAGACGCCCCAGCCGACCCGTGCGCCCGCCAGCCCGTAGGCCTTGGAGAAGGTCCGGGTCACGACGCTGTCCCCCCGGTCCGGCAGCGCCAGGATGGCCGCGTGGTCCTGATCGTCGAACTCGGCATAGGCCTGATCGATGACCAGCAGTACATCTGCGGGCAGGCCGTTGCGCAGCCGCAGGAGCTCGGCATTGGGCAGGCGCGTGCCGGTTGGATTGCCGGGGTTGCAAACAAAAACGACCCGTGTGCTGTGCGTCACGGCCTCCAGCAGCGCGTCCACCGAGACGGTGTAATCCGGTTCCGGGGCGGTGAGATAATCCGCGCCCGACTGGGCGCAGGCGGTGGCCACGAAAAGATAGCCATACGCGCTGCCCAGCACCTGATCGCCCGGACCGGCAAAGGCATGGATCAGCGCGCCGATCAGCTCCATCGACCCCGCGCCGCAGAGGATGGCCTGCGAGGCCAGCCCGTGCGTCTCGGCAATGGCTCGCCGAAGCGTCGTCCAGTCGGGGTCGGGATAGAGCGCGGACCGGGCCAGTGCGGTCCGCCCGGCGGCGATGATCCGGGGGCTGGGGTCAAAGGCGCTTTCGTTCTGGGCCAGAGAAACCAGCCCGGACTCCCCCAGATCGGCCAGCGCGTAAGGAGCCATGCGGCGCAGCCTGTCCACCGCGCGGATCATGATGCGGGCTCAGGTGTTACGCTGGAAAAGTGTTTTTTCTTCATGGTTTGGCATATCCAAAGTCACAGTATCCTTTAGGCGGGAAACGGTATCTTGCCGCCGTCGAACCACCACGTCCGAGCGCAAGGCACGTCTGTCCTGCCGGGAAATCTGCAACCTCTGGGCCATGTCCCGAGCCTAGCTTTCGTCTGCGCAAAGTCTAACGCAAAGCGACGTCAGTCTGCCAGAAAACGCCAGAAAATACCGCGACCTGTCGGGAAGAGCGGGAAGATGTTGAGACATTTCCCCTCAAAAACGCTCCTAATTTCGCGCATCCGTGTTACACAATTTGCGCGAACAGCAATGTGCGGTTGAGCAAGGGACAGCAAGGAAACGACATGATTCAGGAATTCAAGGACTTCATCGCCAAGGGCAACGTCATGGATATGGCCGTTGGTATCATCATCGGGGCGGCCTTCACCGCCATCGTCAGTTCGCTGGTGGCGGATCTCATCAATCCGATCATCAGCCTCTTTATGGGCGGCATTGATTTTGCCGGGCTTTTTGCGGTGCTTGGTGAAGGCGAGTACGCTTCGCTGGAGGCGGCCGAAGAAGCAGGTGCTGCGGTCTTTGCCTATGGCCGGTTCATCATGGCTATCATCAACTTCCTCATCATTGCCTTTGTGGTCTTCATGCTGGTGCGGTCGGTCAACAAATTGAAGAAGAAGGAAGAAGAGGTGGCCGAGCCAGAGGCCGATCCGGGACCGAGCGAACTCGACATCCTCGTGGAAATCCGCGACTCGCTGAAGAAGTAAATCGCAGAGCGTCCGATGCGAAGGCCCGTCCAGGTGGCGGGTCTTTTGCGTGGTCGCATCAGGTCTTGCCTTCCAGCCCGTCGGCGGCGGCATTAACGGCAAATCGCATAGTTGCTCCCAGCAATGGTGTCAGGGTCGGATGACATGGCCACTCAGTCAACGACGCGCAGTGTCACGTTAATCCGCCCGCCCCGCTCCAGCAGCGGTGACGAGCCGAACCTGATCCGGTCTATGCCGTGATGTGCAAGCCGCGCGTCTCCGCCCATCACCATCACATCGCCCGAGCGCAACCAGATCGAGCGAGTCTTGCCCCCACGCAGCTCGCTGCCCATTCGAAACAGGGCTTCGTCCCCCAGCGATACCGACAGGACCGGCCATGAGAAATCAGCCTCGTCGCGGTCCTGATGCAGGCCCATACGCGCACCTTCGCGGTAGAAATTGATCAGACAGCAATCGGGATCGCGATCGGCACTCACCAGATCGCGCCAGATCGTCAGGACCCGTTCCGGGATCGGCGGCCATGGGCAGCCCGTCGGATGCGCGTCCACATAGCGATAGCCGCGCGCGTCGGAAAACCATCCGTAGCGCCCGGCAGATGTCATGCGCACCGACATCTCCTTGCCAAAGCGCGTTTTGGGCGAAAAGAGCGGGGCCGCGGCCGCGACGTCGCGCAGATCGGCCACGAGCGCCCGTTGCTCGGCCGGGGCGAGGTAACCGGACTGCAGCGTGAAGCCGGAGGGGAGGGGTTCTGGTGCGGGCATGTCCGTGCCAGAGTGACCCGGAGCGCGAACAAAGAAAAGGGGACAGTATGATCAGATACCGGCCGGGCGAAGACGTGGGTCCTCTGGACCCCTGGCCGATGGACAATCCAGACAGTCACTATGTGATCCGCAAGGGCAATCCTCGGACCTTTGGCCGATTGGATCAGGGCGGGCCGGGACAGACCACCCGCGCAGGCATATGGCGGTGCACGGCGGGGGTTTTCGACTGCACCGAGCAGGGAGATGAGTTGATGACTGTCCTCGAAGGCCATTGCCGGATCACCGATCACGCCACCGGGCAGGTCCAGGAGGCGGGGCCGGGCGAAACGCTGCTTTTGCGAGACGGGTCGCGCGTGACCTGGGAGGTGACGAAAGATGTCACAAAGGTCTTTTTCGGGCACAAACCCGGAGGCTATTGAAAGGGCCTGGGGACGGGCGCGGAAAATGAGCATTTTCCGGTTCGTTTTTCGTGTGAAAAACGGCCCCGGTGGCAGCCGGTGCTGTCGAAAGATCAACGGATCGCGTCACGCAGCGTCGGATTTGCGGAAAATTCGCGGGTTCTGCCCTTTGACTCAGGTTGCAGCGCCCCGAACCCCTCCCTATATACGCCGGGACGCGCTACACGCGTGGCCATCATCGGTATCCGGATGCCGCAACGGGTTCGGGTACCGCGTAATCGCCTTGAGACAAGAAGGGATGAAAACATGTCGAAAGTCATTGGTATTGACCTCGGAACCACCAACTCCTGTGTGGCCATCATGGATGGCAGCCAGGCCCGTGTGATCGAAAACGCGGAAGGGGCACGGACCACGCCCTCGATCGTGGCCTTCACGGATGACGAGCGCCTTGTCGGACAACCCGCCAAGCGTCAGGCCGTCACCAACCCCGAAAACACCATTTTCGGCGTCAAGCGCCTGATCGGCCGCCGCGCGGATGACGCGGATCTGGCCAAGGACAAGAAGAACATGCCGTTCAACGTCATCGATGGCGGCAATGGGGATGCGTGGGTCGAGGCCAAGGGTGAGAAATACTCCCCCAGCCAGATCAGCGCGTTCATTCTCGGCAAGATGAAGGAAACCGCCGAGAGCTATCTCGGCGAAGAGGTGACGCAGGCCGTCATCACCGTTCCCGCCTATTTCAACGACGCCCAGCGTCAGGCCACCAAGGATGCCGGCAAGATCGCCGGTCTCGACGTGCTGCGTATCATCAACGAGCCGACGGCGGCCGCGCTGGCCTATGGTCTGGACAAGGATGAAACCCATACGATCGCGGTCTATGACCTTGGCGGCGGGACGTTCGACGTGACCATCCTTGAGATCGACGAAGGCCTCTTCGAAGTGAAATCCACCAACGGGGACACGTTCCTCGGCGGGGAAGACTTCGACATGCGGATCGTGAACTACCTCGCCGAGGAATTCAAAAAGGAAAACGGCGTCGACCTGACCAAGGACAAAATGGCGCTGCAACGCCTGAAGGAAGCCGCCGAAAAAGCCAAGATCGAGCTGTCGAGTTCGTCGCAGACCGAAATCAACCAGCCCTTCATTTCGATGGGTTCGGACGGGCAGCCTCTGCACATGGTCATGAAGCTGACGCGTGCCAAGCTGGAAAGCCTGGTGGGTGATCTGATCAAGGCCTCGCTGAAGCCGTGCAAGGAGGCCCTGAAAGACGCAGGCATGTCCGCCAACGAGATCGACGAGATCGTTCTCGTGGGTGGTATGACCCGGATGCCCAAGGTCGTCGAGGAAGTGACCAAGTTCTTTGGCAAGGAGCCGCACAAGGGTGTGAACCCCGACGAGGTGGTCGCCATGGGTGCCGCCATTCAGGCGGGTGTTCTGCAAGGTGACGTGAAGGACGTGGTTCTGCTGGATGTGACGCCCCTCAGCCTCGGGATCGAGACGCTGGGCGGTGTGTTCACGCGCCTCATCGACCGCAACACGACGATCCCGACGAACAAGTCCCAGATTTTCTCGACCGCCGAGGACAACCAGAGCGCCGTCACGATCCGGGTCTTCCAGGGTGAGCGCGAGATGGCCGCCGACAACAAGATGCTGGGTCAGTTCAACCTCGAGAACATCCCGCCCGCACCGCGCGGAATGCCGCAGATCGAGGTCACGTTCGACATCGACGCCAACGGTATCGTGTCGGTCCAGGCCAAGGACAAGGGCACCGGCAAGGAGCACAAGATCACGATCCAGGCTTCGGGTGGTCTTTCGGACGACGACATCGAGAAGATGGTCAAGGACGCCGAGGAGAACGCGGAGGCCGACAAGGCACGTCGCGAGCTTGTCGAGGCGCGCAACCAGGCCGAAAGCCTCATCAACTCGACCGAGAAGTCGATGGAAGAGCATGGCGACAAGGTCGATCCGACCACGATCGAGGCCATCGAGCTGGCCATTGCCGCGCTCAAGGATGATCTCGAGAAGGAGGATGCCGAAGCTGGCAAGATCAAGTCGGGCATCCAGAACGTGACGGAGGCTGCGATGAAGCTGGGCGAGGCCATCTACAAGGCCAGCCAGGAAGACGGCGAGGACGAACCGATGGCCGCGGACGAAGCTGCCGCGAGCGGCGAAGACGACATCGTCGATGCCGATTTCGAGGACCTCGACGGCGACAAGCGCGCCTGATGCGCAAGGCCAGGAACCAGAGGGGCCGGTCTGATCACCGGCCCCTATCGGTTCAGGAATAAGGACCAGGCGCATGTCCAAACGTGATTTCTACGAAGTTCTGGGTGTCTCGCGTGGCGCGTCCGCGGACGAGATCAAGAAAGCCTATCGCAAGAAGGCCAAGGAGCTTCATCCCGACCGCAACAAGGACAACCCAAACGCCGAGACCCAGTTCAAGGAAGTCGGCGAGGCCTATGACGTCCTGAAGGACGCGGACAAGCGCGCGGCCTATGATCGGTTCGGCCATGCGGCATTCGAAGGCGGAATGGGCGGTGGCGCGCGGCCCGGCGGGCCCGGTCAGGGCGATTTCGCAAGTGCCTTCTCGGATGTCTTTGACGATCTCTTCGGCGATTTCATGGGAGGCCAGCGCGGCGGTGCGGGCGGTCGGCAGCGTGCTGCGCGCGGCTCGGACCTGCGCTACAACCTGCGGGTCACTCTGGAAGACGCTTACTCGGGTCTTCAGAAATCCATCACCGTGCCCACATCCGTGCAATGCGGGTCCTGCAACGGCTCGGGTGCCGAGGGCGGAGCGGAGCCGACGACCTGCCCGACCTGTTCGGGCATGGGCAAGGTGCGCGCGCAACAAGGGTTCTTCACGGTCGAGCGGACCTGCCCGACCTGTTCAGGCCTGGGCCAGACGATCAAGAATCCCTGCAAGGGCTGCGGCGGCGCAGGCCGGGTGGAAAAAGAGCGCGCCCTGAGCGTGAACATCCCCGCCGGGGTCGAGACCGGCACGCGTATTCGCCTGTCGGGCGAGGGCGAGGCGGGTCTGCGCGGCGGCCCTCCGGGGGACCTCTATATCTTTATCGAGGTTGCCAAACACAAGCTCTTTGACCGCGATGAAAACCACTTGTTCTGTCACGTACCGGTGTCCATGACGACCGCGGCGCTGGGTGGAGATCTCGAAGTGCCTACGATCGACGGTGGCCGCGCGCGGGTGAAAATTCCCGCAGGCAGCCAGGCCGGGCGGCAGATGCGCCTGCGCGGCAAGGGCATGCCGGCGTTGCGCGGCGGCGGGGCCGGTGACATGTTCATCGAGCTGGCGGTGGAGACGCCGGTGAACCTGACCAGCCGCCAGAAGGAGATACTCAAGGAGTTCGACAGTCTCAGCGAGGACAACAATCCCGAGAGCAAGAGCTTCTTTTCATCGGTCAAGACCTTCTGGGACAGCATGAAGAACTGAACTGGCCTTGATACCGGGAGATGTGCGGAGGGGCCGGCCCCTCGACCTTTCCGGAAAATTCATGACAAGAAAAAGAGCCGGAGCTGGGTTGCGTCGGCTCTTTTCTCTTCGTGGCGCGGGCGGTACTGTGAGCGGTAATCAGCGCGGGTGCAGCCGCGGGACAGGGGACAGAATTCATGGCGCATATTATCGTCGTCGGCAACGAGAAGGGTGGGGCCGGGAAATCCACTGTGTCGATGCATGTGGCCACCGCACTTGCGCGGATGGGGCACAAGGTCGGCGCGCTGGACCTGGACCTGCGGCAGAAGACCTTCGGGCGTTACGCGTCGAACCGGAAGGCCTATCTGGAAAAGATCGGTATCGATTTGCCCAGCGCGCAGTACCATGAACTGCCGGAGGTGGATGCCGAAACCCTCAAACCCGGCGAAAACGTGTATGACCGTCGTCTGAGCGAGGCGGTGGCGCGTCTGGAGCCCGACAGCGATTTCATCATCATTGATTGCCCCGGATCACACACGCGGTTGAGCCAGGTCGCGCATTCGCTGGCCGATACGCTGGTCACACCCCTCAATGACAGTTTTGTCGATTTCGACCTTCTGGCGCATGTGGATGCGGACGGTCAGGATATCCTGGGCCCGTCAGTCTATTCGGAGATGGTCTGGCATGCTCGGCAACTGCGCGCACAGGCGGGATTGAGGCCGATCGATTGGGTCGTGGTGCGCAACCGGCTGGGCGCACAGGTCATGGTCAACAAGGAAAAGATGGGCCGTGCGCTCGAAAACCTTGCCAAGCGGATCGGGTTTCGCACCGCGTCGGGCTTCAACGAGCGGGTGATTTTCCGCGAGTTGTTTCCGCGTGGGCTCACGCTTCTGGACCTCAAGGATGTAGGCGTAAAGCAGCTCAACATCTCGAACGTGGCCGCCCGCCAGGAGTTGCGCGACCTGATCAATGCCTTGCGCCTGCCGGGAGTCACGGTGAACTTCTGACGGCGACGGATTCGACCCTGAGCGAAGAGATGCCGACCACATCTGGGTGTCTGCCAGTTTTATCCACAAGATTTTGAGGCGAAATGTGACAAAAAACCCCGATTGGGCGCTGGAAACGGCGCGGGGGGCTTGAAGTGCGCAGCGCTTCTCTGGCAACAGGCTTAAAGGGCAATCTGGACGGGCAAGGGCAAACCATGAAAAAGGGTCTTATACCAACTTGCATTGATC
>FYBJ01001470.1_pt1 | contig 25233 bp, 26 predicted proteins | sample 1134611 | NCBI WGS metagenome assembly FYBJ01 (sample SAMEA104116008, study PRJEB20421) | marine metagenome | isolation source: marine | reverse complement strand
GGGTGCCTTCGTAGGTATTTACCACTTCAAGGTTCTGCGCGTGGCGCATTACCGGGTATTCGTCGGAAATACCATTGCCACCCAGCATGTCCCTGGCTTCCCGTGCGGCGTCGAGTGCCTTGAGGCAGGAATTGCGCTTGAGAAGGGAGATCAGTGGTGGGGCCAGCTTGCCCTGGTCGCGCAGACGGGATGCCTGCAGGCAGCCCTGCAGGCCGAGGGAGATGTCGGTCTGCATCTGGGCCAGTTTCTTCTGGATGAGTTGATTCGCCGCCAGTGGGCGGCCAAACTGGCTTCGGTCCAGAGTGTACTGGCGGGCTTCATGCCAACAGGTTTCGGCGGCACCCAATGCACCCCAGGCGATACCCAGGCGGGCTGAGTTGAGGCAGCTGAATGGGCCGCCGAGACCCTGGGCCAGCGGCAATCTGTTTTCTTCGGGGACAAAGACCTCGTCCATGACGATTTCACCAGTAATGGAGGCACGGAGTGCCAGTTTGCCTTCGATCTTGGGGGCACTGAGACCTTCCATGCCCTTATCCAGGATGAAACCGCGGATGACACCGTCATCGTCCTTTGCCCATACCACGAAGACGTCGGAGATGGGTGAGTTGCTGATCCAGTTCTTGGCGCCGGACAGGCTATAGCCTCCGCTCACGGATCGGGCACGGGTTTTCATGCCGCCCGGATCCGACCCATGGTCAGGCTCGGTGAGTCCAAAACAGCCGATGTATTCACCGCTGGCGAGTTTCGGCAGGTATTTCTGCTTCTGTTCCTCGCTACCGAATGTGTTGATTGGGTGCATCACCAGGCTGGATTGCACTGACATCATGGAGCGGTAGCCGGAATCCACGGCCTCCACTTCTCTGGCGATGAGCCCGTAGCAAACGTAATTCATGCCAGCGCAGTCGTAGCCTTCGATCATTGGGCCCAGCAGACCCAACTCTCCCATTTCGCGGAATATGGCGGGATCGGTCTCCTCATTGCGGTAGGCTTCACGCACTCTTGGCAGCAACTTGTTCTGGGCATACTGGCGGGCAGTGTCCCTTACCATGCGCTCCTCTTCGGTCAGCTGCTCTTCCAACAAAAATGGATCCTGCCAGTTGAATGGCGCGTCGTCTTGTCTAACCGACATAGGTGTCTCCTGGGGTTTCTGGCCTGATCCCACGGCATCAGGGCCTGTTTAAACAGTGGCACGCCAACAGGGCGGCGAGCGCGCATTCTAGCAAATATGTGCTGGTGACACGACGCGATCCGCTGTCTTCGGGATGCAGAAAGTCAGGGAACATTGGCGGCAGAGACGCTAAAATGCTTCCCCTATGGATGTATCCCACATACTCGATTCTCTGAACGACGAACAACGCAATGCAGTAGCAAGTCCCGCCCGGAACTTACTGGTCCTGGCTGGTGCCGGCAGCGGCAAGACCCGGGTGCTGGTGCACCGTATTGCCTGGCTGATGCAGGCGGAGGGCGTGTCTCCCTTTGCCATTCTGGCGGTAACCTTCACCAACAAGGCGGCTCGGGAAATGCGTGGCCGCATCGAAGAGCTGGCTGGTATGTCATTTGGCGGCATGTGGGTCGGCACCTTCCACGGTCTGGCCCATCGCCTGTTGCGGAGCCACTGGCAGGAAGCCGGTCTGGCCGAGGACTTCCAGATTCTCGATGCCGATGACCAATTGAGGCTCATCAAGCGACTCAATCAATCGCTGCGTATTGACGAGGAGCGCTGGCCCGCCCGCCAGTGCCAGTGGTACATCAATGCCCAGAAGGATGAGGGTCTGCGTGCTGACAACATCGAACACTTCGATGACGACTACACCAAGACCATGTTGCAGATCTACAAGGCCTACGAAGAGGCCTGCGAACGGGGCGGCATGATCGACTTCGGTGAGATTCTGCTGCGTGCCCATGAGTTGTGGTTGAACAATCCGCAGATCCTGCAGCACTATCAGAAACGCTTTCAGTACATACTGGTCGATGAGTTCCAGGATACGAACACGATCCAATATGCCTGGCTCCGTGTACTCGCCGGCCAGGACAACCAGCTGATGGTAGTGGGCGATGATGACCAGTCGATCTATGGCTGGCGCGGCGCTCGCATCGAAAACATCCAGCAGTTCAGCAAGGATTTCCCCGATACAGAAACGGTCAGGCTCGAGCAGAATTATCGTTCCACCGCCAATATTCTAAATGCGGCTAACAAGCTGATTGCCCACAACCAGGGCCGACTCGGGAAGAACCTGTGGACCGATGGGGCTGAAGGGGAACCGATCTATATCTACGAGGCCTTCAACGAACAGGATGAGGCTCGCTTCATCGTGGATCGCTTGCAGGACTGGAGCAACGGTGGCAACCAGCGGGCCGACGCGGCCGTGCTCTATCGCTCCAATGCCCAGTCGCGGGAATTGGAGGACGCGCTTCTGCGGGTTGGGATGCCCTACCGCATCTACGGTGGACATCGCTTCTATGAGCGTCTCGAAATCAAGAACGCCCTCGCCTATCTGAGACTCCTGATAAATCGCCACGACGATACATCGGTGGAACGGGTCATCAATGTCCCTACTCGGGGTATAGGTGGAAGAACTGTGGAAACCGTCCGCCAGGTCGCGCGCGAGCATAACTGTTCGCTATGGCAAGCCTGTGTGGAGTGTATCAACCAATCCCTACTCAGCTCTCGAGCTGCCAATGCCGTGCACGGCTTCCTGCAATTGATTGATGATATGGCAAAAGCCTGCGAGTCATTGGAGCTGCATGAGAAAGCAGAATACATCGTGCAAAACTCCGGACTCATTAAACACCATGAGAAGGAAGGCGGTGAAAAGGCCCGAGCCCGCATTGAGAACCTTGAAGAGCTGGTAACCGCCGCTAGCAGTTTCGACGACCCAGGTATGGGAGAAGAAGAAATAGACCTCAAGTCTACTTCACTGTTGGCCGCTTTCCTCGATCAGGCATCGCTGGATGCCGGGGATACACAGGCGGCCGATACGGAAGATGCAGTGCAGTTGATGACTCTGCATTCGGCGAAAGGACTCGAGTTCCAGCTGGTTTTTCTCGCGGGGATGGAAGAAGGGCTTTTCCCTCACAAAATGTCTATGGATAACCTGGTGGGCCTGGAAGAAGAGAGGCGACTCTCTTACGTGGGTATAACACGTGCCAAGAGCAAGCTCTACATGTGCTATGCGGAATCACGGCGTCTGCACGGTGACGTCAATCTGTGTCGCCCGTCGAGATTCATAAAAGAGATACCCCAGGAACTCGTCGAGGAGATTCGCCTCAAGACGACGATTAACAGGGGCTTCTCTGCAGGCCGGGGCAATGGCAGTAGCCTCGGAGGCGGGAAGAGCCTGCGAAATGACGTTGCGGTGCCAAATACAGAAATCAGCCTTGGCCAGCGGGTTGCTCACGGAAAATTCGGTGAGGGTGTGGTTTTAAACTATGAAGGTCAGGGCAGCAATGCACGGGTACAGGTAAACTTTGACGCAGTGGGTAGCAAGTGGCTGGTGCTCTCCTACGCGAATCTGGAAGTATTGGGATAATTAAATCGGTAGCGGATCACGTTCGGTGATGAAGCTACGAGAGGTTATGGCTTAGTGAAAAAGAAAAATTATCAGGTTTTGTTGCTTTCACTTCTCTGTGGACTGCTAGTAGCTTGTGGTGAGCAACAGCAAACTGCCCAGGCGAATGGAAACGGCGCCGCAGTTGAGCAGCAAGTATACGAATGGAAGATGATTACATCCTGGCCTAAAAATCTTCCTGCGCTGGGTACCTCACCAGAGTATTTCGCAGACCTCGTAGAAACCATGAGTAACGGACGCATGCGTATTCGTGTCTACGGTGCCAATGAGTTAGTAGGTGGCCTTGAGGTTTTCGATGCGGTATCTCAGGGGGTCGCGGAGATTGGGCACACCGGCGCTTATTACTGGCAGGGCAAGATTCCTGGTACACCATTCTTCTCATCAATTCCTTTTGGTATGACCAGCTACGAGCAGGACGCCTGGTTGCGATTCGGTGGCGGCAATGAATTGTGGCGGGAAATCTATGCGCCCTTCAATTTGATTCCAGTGCGTGGTGGCAACTCGGGTACCCAGATGTTTGGCTGGTTTAACAAGGAGATTAACTCCCTCGCAGATTTGCAGGGCTTGAAGATGCGCATACCCAGTCTTGGTGGTGAAGTGTTCAGGAGAGCCGGTGGCGTTCCGGTTACCATGCAGGTAAGCGAAGTATTCACGGCACTGCAGACAGGGGCCCTGGATGCAACTGAGTTTGTGAGCCCCTATAACGATCTTGCCGCCGGCTATCATACCGTGGCCGACTATTACTACTATCCTGGCTGGCATGAGCCCGGCTCCACGCTGGAAACCATCTTCAACAAGGAGCGCTTCGAGGCGCTACCGGAAGACTTGCAGGCTATCCTGATGACCGGAGCCGAGGTGATGAACCAGACTCTGCTGGATGAGCTGATGGCAAAGAACAATGAGGCCTTGCGGACTCTGGTTGAAGAAGAAGGGGTCGAGTTACGCCGCCTTCCGGGTGATGTACTACTCGAATTACGCCGCCTGTCCGATGACGTTGTGCGGGAATTGGCAGCGACCGATGAAACGACTCGCCGTATCTATGAGTCCTGGAGCAGTTTTCGTGAAGGGGTTATGAACTATAACGCCATCGCCGAAGAGGCCCTCATCGAAGCACGAAGACTGGAAGCCAACTAGGGTTTCAGCTCGGCGAGACCGGCGAAGCCGCGCGTGTTATTTTCGTGGGTGAGCAGGAGCCGTTGCTCGCTGCTGTCCCACAATACGGCTTCCCATTGATCCGCTGGCTGGATTTCTGTCTCCACCATTCTGGACCAATCTACACCCTCATTGCTCGTCGGTGCTCTCCACAGGTAGGTTTGCCTGTTACGGCGTACACCCAGCAAAGCCAGTTCGCCAGTTTCCGGATGGATATCGGCTGCTGTCACCAGGGCATCCACCGGTAATTGTTGATAGGGGTCTGGTGAATAACTACCAGGTAGCTTGGGAAATCTGTACAGATTGGTCTGGCGATCACCCCGGTTCTTGGTGAACAGCCACAGCTCATCGCCTCGTACAGCCAGACCTTCAGCATCAAAGTTATGGGCTGTTCGCCTTCCGGGCTGGTAGTCGTTATAGCGCAGTTCGATTTTTTCTGCGGTCCCCTCACCCTGCAACAGTCCTGACCAGGCGATTCGGTAGACAGTGAATACATCCCGCGTATTGGCGTTGTTGCCGGTATCGGCTACATAGAGAAACTGGCTATCGTGAGCCATGGATTCCCAGTCCACATTCTCGGCAGCTGCTATCGGGATAGCTTGCTGTTCACCGCCATCGGGGTCCAGGCTATGCACCACGGCATCGGCGCCACTGTCATTGAGTGTCCACAGCAGCCCACCATATTGGGCCAGGGCGGAAGACTCTTCGAGCATTTCGCTGAATTCGGCGAGCTGGACAATTGTGAAGTCTGATTCGTCGGTTTGAATATTCCAGGGCAAACCATGAATCGTGAAATAGATGAACGCAGCAGCGGAAACCAGGCCGAAGCTGATCAAGGGGCCGACGAATCTTACCGGATCCAGTTTCATTCCAAGGCGGGTAGCGGGCGCGGCTTGCCGTTGTCATCGATGGCTACAAAGACGAATAGACCCTCCGCCACTTTGACACCGTCGGTATCGGTGAGCATGTGCCAGGTCCAGACATCCACCGCGATATGCACGGATGTCCGCCCACGCCGGATCACTCTGCCATAGCAACTCACTGTTGAACCCACGCTCACTGGCTTCAGAAACGAGACGTTTTCGATAGCCACGGTAGCGGATCGGCCCTTGGTTACCTGCTTGCTGATAATGCCGGCGGCGAGGTCCATCTGTGACACGAGCCAGCCACCGAAAATGTCGCCGTTGGCATTCGTGTCTTTCGGCATGGCCAGGGTTTGTAAAGCCAGCTCACCCTGGATATCGGGTTTCTCTGCCTCTGTTGAAGACATGTAGTTCTCCGGATCAGTTCAAAATTGAAGGCAACCAGGTCACTAGACCCGGTTGATAGGCCAGCAGCAGCAACAGTAATAATTGCAATACGACAAAAGGAATGACGCCTCTGTAAATATCGGTGGTCGCTACACTATCCGGTGCCACGCTGCGCAGATAGAACAGTGAAAAACCGAAGGGGGGTGTGAGAAATGAGGTTTGCAGGTTCACAGCAATCATCACCCCCAGCCATATGGGATCCAGGCCCATGCCCAACAACACGGGACCAATCAGAGGCACAACCATGAAAGTGATCTCGATAAAATCCAGGATGAATCCCAACAGAAAGATCACCAGCATCACCACAATGGTGGCAGAGACGACACCGCCTGGCATGGCAGTGAAAAATCCCTCTATCAATTCTTCCCCACCGAAACCTCTGAAAATGGACGAAAATATCGTCGCGCCCAGGAGTATCAGGTAAACCATCGAGGTGATGCGCAGTGTCTCGAGTGAGACCCCGTGTAGAATAGCGATATTCAGCTTGCCGCGACTCAATGCGAGCAACATGGCGCCTATTGCACCTACCGAGGCGGCCTCTGTCGGTGTTGCGATCCCTAGCAGTATGGAACCCAGAACGGCGATCATCAGCAGCACTGGCGGAAAAAGGCCTTTTACCAGCGCTACAAGGAGTTGTCGTTTGTCGACACCCTCAGCGATTTTTGCCGACGGCGCTGCCTGCGGTTGCGTCACGGCTATAAACAACACATAGGCAGCGTAGGCCAAAACCAGAATTAGTCCGGGGATGATGGCCCCGGCGAACATATCCCCGATCGACACAAAATCCGGCGCAAATACGCCGGCATTTAACTGAGACTGCTGATAGGCGTTGGCGATCACTTCGCCCAGGAGTACCAGGCAAATCGAAGGCGGAATGATTTGCCCAAGCGTGCCGGTAGCGCACAGGGTGCCACAGGCCAGTGATGGGCGGTAACCTGCTTTCAACATGGACGGCAGGGATAGCAGGCCCATGGTAACGACCGTGGCGCCTACTATCCCAGTGCTGGCCGCGAGCAGCATGCCCACAAGAATCACCGAGATTCCCAGACCTCCCGGCAGGCGTGCGAACACCAGCTCCATGTTCTTTAACAGGTCTTCAGCGATGCGGGACTTCTCCAGCATTGACCCCATGAACACAAACAGCGGTACGGCAAACAGATTCTGATTTGAAAATATGCCGAACAGACGATTGGGAATCAGGGAGATGAAGGCGGGGTCAAAGACCCCTGCCAATTGCCCAAGACCCGCGAAGAGTAGTGATACCCCGGACAAGGTGAGTGCCACTGGATAACCTGCCATGAGAAACAGGCACACCGTGAGGAACAGGATGATGGGTAAGAGTTCGACCACGTTAATCCAGCTGTTCGTTTGTCCGCAGGCCTTCGGTGCTCGCTCGTAGCGCAGACACAGATTTCCACAGTTCGGCGATTCCCTGCAGGGCCAGCAATGCGGGCAGCAGTAGCAGGCAAGTCTTGAGCAGGTAGACGAAGGGTAGCCCGCTGGACTCGGGAGACCCCTCTCGAATACGCCAGGACACAGCCACGTAATCCCAGCTCGCCCAGATGACGAAGCCCACGCTAATGAACAGGAATGCGACCACGCCGATGCAGTCCACCAGGTGTCTCCACCTGCCACCTAGTCGGTTGTAGAACACATCCACGCGAACATGGCCCTGCACTTTTAAGGTGTATCCTGCGCCGAAAGTGAAGATCAGCGCATTGATGTACATAACCGATTCCTGGAGGGCGATAGAGCCGTACTGAAATACGTAGCGCAACAGAACTATCAGTCCCATCACCAGCACCATCAGAAGCGAGAGCCATGCGGCTGAGCGGCCAAGCCGCTCGGACACGGCGTCTATGTAGCGTACGAGTGTTTCCATCTTGTGTGGGGATACCAGCAGTGATTTCGAGCCGCCCTATAATGCCACAAATCCCCAGTTTGGCACCGATAAAGCGACATATCAGGGGACACCGGCAAGCCTGGGTCAGAGCAACGACACCCGCAGCAGCTGATAACTGAGGAATAGTACCGCCGCGCTCAAGGCCAGGAATAGCGCAGCTGCCACCCACAGCAAGGCGCGCCGAAAGCGACGGGCTATTCGCTGTCGCCAGGCCATGCCCGACTGTTCCGGACCTGGGATTGTGAGGAATAGCCAGCTAAGGCTGTAGAGCAGTAGCGCCCACAGAAACAGAGCCAGGGCCGGCATGAGCCACTCATCCGAGGCCAGCCAGGGATTGCCAACGAGGCTGCCCAGCACCAGGATGAAACCCAGCGCAGCCAATATGAGCAAGACCGGTCTATATCGGCTCAACAGGGTGGCAATTCGATGCAGTCTCTCTATCATAGCCCCCCATCATAAAGGCATGACCCCTGCACAGGCTATTCGGGCAATGGAAAACTCAAAATCAGTGGAACTCCCATTTCTGGCCGGACTCGGACCAGACGGCGCTCCCGTATTCGAGACAATACTGGCAGAGTACCTCGAGGACGACTCCAGGCGAGTGCGTTTACTCCGCTCTCCCCTGTTTGCCCGCAATTTGGCCAGCGGTGATACCGTAAGACTGATCAATCCCGCAATCGCTCAGTATGAGCTCGAGCGGCGCAGCGGTAATCTGTGTGTGCGTATTTTTCGTAAACGAGGCATAGATGAGGTTGATGACTTTCTCACTCCCCGCCTTGAAAAGCTGGGCGGCGCGCGCGATTTGGTCAGTGACCGGGGCCTGGTCTACAGTGTGCATGTGTCACTGGGCTTCAAGACTATTGAAGAACATCTCGATGCCGCCTGTGCAGCCTGCCCGGATACGGTTTGGTATTATGGCAATGTCTATGATCCAGAAGATGGCGTAACCCCACTGCAATGGTGGCTGGAATTCGATACACAGGAATAGAGTATGTTAATGGTGGTTTCCCCAGCCAAATCGCTGGACTACGAATCCAAGGTAAAAACCCGCAAGCACAGTCAGCCGGACTTCCTCGCTGAATCCCAACAGCTTGTAAAAGGCCTCAAGAAATTACAGCCGGATGACCTGGCTGAATTGATGAATATCTCCTCATCGCTAGCTGAAGAGAATTTTCAGCGTTACCTGAACTGGCATACACCATTCGATCTGAAGAATGCCCGGCAGGCGCTCTTTGCGTTCAAGGGTGATGTATATCTCGGCCTGCGAGCCGAGGATTACAGCGCTGCTGATCTCGACTTTGCCCAGAAGCACTTGCGCATCCTCTCTGGTCTGTACGGACTCTTGCGCCCTCTGGATCTCATGCAGCCCTACCGATTGGAGATGGGTCGCAAGTTCGCCAGCGGCAAGGCCAAAGACCTCTACGAGTTCTGGGGCTCCAGGCTGACAGACAAACTGAATACTGAGTTGGCCGCCTACCCCGAAGACAAGCGAATACTGATAAACCTGGCGTCCAATGAGTATTTCAACTCGATCAAGGGTAAAGAGCTTGTCGGAGAAGTGATCACGCCTCAATTCAAGGATTGGTCGAATGGTCAGTTTCGGGTTCTGAGTTTCTTCGCCAAGAAGGCGCGCGGGCAGATGGTTTCCTATATCGTAAAGAACCGACTGAAAGATCCTGCCCGGTTGAAAGACTTCGATGTTGAGGGGTATCGTTTCGATGAGTCTGAATCAACAGACAAGAAGCTGGTATTCAAGCGCAAACAGAAGCCGTGAACACGGTGTTCACCACCGCCCTGTAATCGTTCCGAGTAACTGATAGTTCCTGACCATGCCTGACGCGCTCCCTTTCAGCCAGGCGGCTGAGAACAACAAAATCCCTATTCGGGAAGTTCTGGATCGTCACCTGCAGGGTGCCGACTCCCTGTTGGAAATCGGTAGTGGCACGGCACAACACGCGGTGTATTTTGCCGCCCATTTTCCGAGATTGGTCTGGCAGGCAACGGATATTCCCGCTGCCATCGATACTGTCAGGCAGAGAATCGTCGCGGCTGACCTTCCCAACCTGGCACCGCCACTCGCCCTGGATGTAGACCATCAGCCATGGCCGCTTAGTCGTTATTCTGCAGTGTTCACGGCGAATAGCCTGCATATCATGTCCGCTGCCTCGGTGGAAAACTTCTTCAAGGCCGTAGGCCAACATGTGGATCCTGGCGGCAAGCTGCTTATCTATGGCCCGTTCAAATACGGGGGTGAGTTCACGACAGAGTCCAATGCCCGTTTTGACCTGTGGTTAAAAGACCGTGATCCGGCAAGCGGACTACGGGATTTCGAATGGGTCGGGGGTCTGGCGGAACGCGCCGGATTCACCCTGCTCGAAGACAATGCCATGCCCGCCAACAATCAGATGCTGGTGTGGAATAAATAACAGCTATTGCTGCTACCGCTATTAAGAATTCATTCAGCCTGTAGCCCGTACATTGCATGGCATGTATTCAGGCAAAGCCCTCAGACTTCGTATTGTTCTGGCCTTCACGGCTGTACTGCAAGCGACCAGCGCCCTCGCGCAGAGCGCCGAGTTACAGGACAACATCCTGCTGGTCCCGGAAATCACGTCCGCCGGAGGTGCCTTTCACGCCGAGTTTGAGGTCGTGGATCGTGGCGACCAGGTGGAGCTTATACTGGTGGCCTCGTCACCCGTCGATCCCAGTGGCAGTCTGTTAGCTGCAGCATTTAGTGAAGACTTACTAACCATACCTCAAGCATCAATTGGGGGCTCATCGTATTGGTTGGAGCTCGAGAGCCGGGGAGACAATCGTTTTGTGCTGGTTAATTATGGCCAACACCGGCCTCCTCCGCCCCAGCATCCGCGGCCGTTTACACCCTTCCCGGACTGGCGCCTCATGCACGGGTTTGCCTACGACATTGCTGTTGGCGCAAATGGGGATACCTGGGTGATCGGTACAGACCCGCGACCCGGTGGCTACGGAATCTACCGCCTGGGTGGCCCCGGCGCCTACAGGGCTGACGGTGGCGCCCTGAGGATCGATGTGGCGCCAGACGGCAGGCCCTGGGTCGTTAACTTCGATCACGAGATCTACCGCCTTGATGATTTCGGCTTCTGGGAGCGAGTTCCGGGTGAAGCACTGGATATTGGCATCGGCGCGGATGGCTCAATCTGGGTCGCGTCCTTTGAGGGTGTGTACCGCTGGAATGGATCGTTCTGGGATAGTTTCGGCGGTTCTGGCAGCCGTATTGATGTCGGCCCCGACGGCCAGCCCTGGGTGGTTGGGTTCAGTGATCACATCTACACATTGACGGATACAGGCTGGGTGGAATTACCCGGTGAAGCCGGTGATATCGGCGTAGGGGCAGATGGCTCGGTATGGGTCGTTGGTACCGCCGATGATGACTGGGATGCTCTGAAAGGCATCTATCGCTGGAATGGTGTGAGCTGGGACAGGGTTTATGGAGACGGTCTCGATATCAGCGTTGGACCCGATGGCCTGCCCAGGGTGACCAATGTCTTTGGGGAAATCTACCGGGCATTCTGATCTCCATCCCCCCCAAAAAATCACACAAAAAAGGGGCCGTTGTGGCCCCTTTTGCATCTGTAAAAACTTTTACATCAATCACAGCAGGTGCGTGCTCTCTACGGGTTTATGGCCTTCAAGACCTCCCGGGTAAGATCCCAACGATCGAATCCCTGCCGACCATAATCGAGTCCCCGGCGTACTATAACCAGATCATGGCTGGGCACGACGATCGTGAATTGGCCCCGATTACCAGCCGTGGAGTACGCGTCTTTGGGCACATCGTTGCGGTTATCCGTAACCAGCCACCATTGCCCACCATACATGCTGCCGATTTCCCTGGTTGATGGGGCAGGTGTCCTGACAAAATCTATCCACTCTTTGGACAGCAGTCTTTCTCCATTCCAGACACCTTCGTTGAGATACAGTAACCCGAAACGTGCCAGGTCCCTCGCATTGGTATATACCTGGCTACTGAGAATGAAATCTCCGAAGCGGTCAGTGCTTACCAGGGTGTTCCGCATGCCGATCCTGTCCAGCAGTGCCTTGCGGGGAAACTCTGCATACTCTTTCTCACCACCCAGCTCGAGTTTCATGGCATACACGGCCAGCAGGGTATCGTAGTTCTCATAGTCGAAACGGGTACCGGGTTCCCTGATGAGCGCCCTGTTCCTGGCACCGGTTACGGAGCTGGCACCGGCCCAATAGGAAAGCCCGGAGCCCGTTGCTAATTCGAGCCGGTTGTTGTCGATGCTCTCAAGGCCGCTGGACATGTTCAGCACATGGCGCAGAGTGATTTCATTTCTTGGATCCGTTTCCGGTGATCGTGCCTCCGGGTACCATTCGAAGCCCAGAGGCTCATCCAGATCCATGCGTCCCTGGTCGACGAGCATGCCGATTAATGTGGACGCCATGCTCTTGGCCGTGGACCAGGTGCGAGTGCGAGTCGTCATATCGAAACCGGGCGCATAGCGCTCATGAATGATTTCGCCCTCGTATACAACCAGCAGGCTAATAGTCGCTTGCTCCGGCGTCCCCCTGTCAAAGGCCCAGTCTGAGGCGGCGAGCAGCGCAGCCTGGTCTATGTTGGAAGGAAGTGGTTTGTCTTCCACGAGATCGCCGTCTGGCCATGGAATCTGTGCCGGGTTACCTGGAGGATAGGGGAGTGTCAGTTCCGGCAATCGATCGACATCGGCCAGCGTCTGGTCTGGTGGTAACACGATGCAGCCTATGCCTTCACGAAAGGCTGCTCGCATGGTGGGAACTGCGCCTGCGCTGCCAATCTCCACCGCCCGCAACTTCCAATCCACGTTATAGTCGCCACCTTCTGGCGTTCCAATGGGGTCAGGCAAGAAAGCCAGTTCCCTGGCATAGACTTCCTCAAGGCTGCGACCTGAGGTGAACAGGCCATTGCACATGAAGACGGCCTGTTGCCCACGGCGAATCATTTCTCTTTGATGTTGCCAGTAGTCGTAGGTATCTTGTTGCTGCGCTTGCGCAGACATAGCTATTGCAAGCAGAGCCAGGGCACCAACTCGCAAAGCAGAGAAAAGCGTCTTTATTGAAAAAGGCCAGTAGCCTGGGGCGGGTCGATTCATTTGAGCCTCCTTTCTGGGCACGTTTTTATAGGTGCAGAGGTGAATTCTTGTAATCCGCTATCATTCTAAAGCCGGGTGAGCCGGAAGTCCTGTTTTTTCGTATAGTAGTTCCAGACAGACGTAGACAGGATTTTCCCGGCAAGGAGCATTCCCATAGAAGACCAGCTCAATCAGTGGCTTGACCAGTTCGGACAGGCCACGCTGCTACTGGTACCCGTACTTGCCTTTGCCGAAGCCTGTATTGGTATTGGCATCTTTGTGTCCGGTGCACTGCTATTTGCGCTGGCAGTTTTTCTTTATAGCAATGAGGTAGGAAGCGTGGAAACCATCGCGGCACTTGCCTTTATTGGGGCTGCTGTGGGCGATCATTTCGGCTATTACACCGGTTACCTGCTTGGACCACGACTGATGGATTCGACTGTGGGGCGACGCTATCGCGACCAACTCCTGCGCGCCGAGGCCATGGTCCGCCGGTTCGGGGGCATGGCGATTTTCATAGGCCGGTTTATCCCTGCCCTGCGCAGCATTCTACCGGCTGTAGTGGGAGTCTCAGCCTATCCACGACTGCGCTATTCGATTATCGATGGTCTGGCCTGTGCAACCTGGGTAGTTGCGCTGGCTTTCCTGGTGATGGGAATCGACGTTCTTGTTCTCTAGCCTTGATTACTGTTTCTGAAAGGGAGTAGTGAGCTTGCATCCCGCTGATAGCCAAGGATATGCGGACGTTCTTCCCTGAGAAAGTTTGCTATCGCGTCAGAAAATCCTGGATTGCCGATCCAGTGATTTGAATAGGTGGTCACCGGCCGGAAACCTCGTTGGATTTTGTGCTCGCCCTGGGCGCCCGCATCGAATACTTGCAAGCCGTGCTCGATAGCGTAATCCAACCCCTGGTAGTAGCAGGTTTCAAAATGCAGAAACTGGTACTCATTACGGCAACCCCAGTAGCGACCAAACAGCTTTTCCTCATTCTTGAAGAACAGCGCCGCTGCTATGTCCCTGCCGTCCTTTACCGCATTAACCAGAAAGAGTTGCTCTGGCATCGTCTTCGCAATGGTCTTGAAGAAGATTCGCTTCAGATAGCCCTGCATGCCACGGGTCAGATACGTTGTCTGGTAGTAGAGATAGAAATCCGCCCATTGTTCATCGCTGATTGCATCACCTTCGGTGACCCTGAAACGGATACCCTGTTCACTGACCTGCTTGCGCTCCTTGCGGATTGACTTCCGCTTACGGGAATTCAGGTCATTCAGAAAGTCATCAAAGTTACCATAGCCGCGATTCTGCCAATGAAACTGGGTTGCAATCCGAGTCAACAAGCCCAGCTCTGCCAGGGATTCATATTCCTCTTCCAGCGGAAACAGGACATGCCAGGGGAGGCCCCAAGGACTTCGGCTTTCTCCCGGGTTTTTTCTACAATAAGTTTGAGCAGGGCAGCCTGGTCCTGGGATTGGGCAATGAATATTCGCCGTCCGAAGCTCGGCGTGAATGGCACAGCGGTTACAAACTTGGGGTAGTAGTCGAAACCGTAGCTCTGGTAGGCGTTTGCCCAGGACCAGTCGAATACATACTCTCCCCAACTGTTGGTCTTGAGGTAAAGGGGCATCACCGCCAGAACTGGCGCGGTATCCTCATTGCTTTCCCCTGTACCCTCGCTGCCCTCAGTGCCGCCATAGACGACGGCGTGATGGGGCTGCCACCCTGACTGTGCAGTGGTACAGCCTGTTGTTTCAAGAGCGTGGAGAAACTCATAGCGAGTAAAGGGGTTCGAGGTGCCTGTGAGAGCATTCCAGCGCTCGCGGCCGATTTCCTCAATGCTCGAGACAAAGCGGAGCGAAGGCGCAAGCGTGACGGTATTCATGGAAAGCGTTGCTTCTCTGTGACTATCCAGGACTTATTAGGTAGCATTGCCAGACAGTAATCATTCTACAGACCAGCCGTGCGATCACCTAATCTGATTCGACGAATTACCGAGAGCAGGCCCGACTTACGCAAGTCGGAAGCCAAGGTGGCAGACTTCGTGCTTGCCAATGCCAATGACGTGATCAATATGCGCATCGTGGACCTCGCCTCCTCTACGGAAGTCAGCGAGCCTACCGTGATTCGTTTCTGCCGGGCCATTGGCTTCAATGGCTTCCAGGCCTTCAAGTTGCAGCTGGCTCAGCAAATGGGTCTGGGCAGTGTCTTCACCCAATTTGCCGTCGACGACAGTGACACCGTAGAAGACTTGCGGAACAAGGTTTTTGATACAACGATAGGCTCGTTGCTGACTGTTCGAGATGAACTGGATCCCGTGGTTCTCGAACAGGCAATCCACACCATCAACAATGCACGGCGCGTCGAGTTTTATGGTTTTGGTGCGTCCAGTTCGGTCGCCACCGATGCCCAGCACAAGTTTTTCCGCCTGCAACTTTCCACCAGTGCCTACACAGACCCTCACATCCAGCATATGTCTGCCATCGCCCTGGGCACCGACGATGTGGTTGTGGCCATATCACAATCGGGTAGAACCAGCGCCCTGCTGGAGAGTGTGAGCCTGGCGATAGAGGCTGGCGCGACAGTGATCGGCCTGGCACCGGAAGGCACACCATTGGCCAAGCTCTGCAGTATCTCCATACCTGTCAATATGGAAGAAGATCTGCAGGCGGCGACACCCGTTTCATCGCGTATAGCACACCTGGTGGTTATCGATGTGTTAGCCACGGGCGTGGCTATCCACCGCAAACCGTTCCTGAAAGAGCATATAAAGAAACTCGAGAAGAGCCAGAATGCCCTGCGCACCCAGAACCCGAGCCGGGATTGAGGCTGCCTGATTTACGCGGCCGGGAACCCTTACCCTTGCTCACTACTCAACAGTTACCGACTTGGCGAGGTTACGTGGTCGGTCGACATCAGTGCCTTTCATTACCGCCACGTGGTAAGCCAATAGCTGTAGCGGAATGGTGAATACGATGGGGTCCAGCGCTTCAGGCGAGGGCGGCACATGAATCACTTTGCTGTTCTTGTCTGACTCGAGCAATACATTGGCGTCAGCGAACACATACAGCTTGCCACCCCTGGCGGCTACCTCGGCGAGGTTTGCCTTCAGCTTTCCCAGTAGATCATTATCAGGCGCAACTGCGATAACCGGCATCTTGTTGTCTACAAGGGCCAGCGGGCCATGCTTTAACTCTCCCGATGGATAGGCTTCGGCATGGATATAGGAGATTTCCTTGAGCTTGAGTGCCCCTTCCTTGGCAATCGGGTAGTGAATTCCTCTGCCCAGGAACAGACTATGGTGCTTGTTCGTGAACTGTCTGGAAATTTTCTTGATCGGCTTGTTCAACTCCAGTGTTTTTTCCACGATGGCTGGCAGGGTATTCAACTCTTTTACGAGACGGGTTTCCTGGGTGGGCTTCAAGCCGTTACGGCGCCCCATGACGATCGCCAACAGGAGTAGTACTGTTAGCTGGGTAGTAAACGCCTTGGTGGATGCCACCCCGATTTCCTGTCCAGCCTTGGTCAGCATGCAGAAATCAGACTCCCGCACCAAAGAGCTGGTAGCCACATTACAAATCGTTAGTGAGGCAACATAGCCCTTCCCTTTCGAGTACTGTAGTGCGGCAAGAGTGTCGGCCGTCTCGCCAGACTGGGAGATGGTGACAAACAGCGTATTGGGCTGGACAATGATATCCCTGTAGCGGTAGTCACTCGCGATATCAACTGAGCAGGGAACGCGGGATATGGATTCCAGCCAGTATTTCGCAACGAGCCCGGCATGGAAACTGGTCCCGCAGGCGACGATCTGTATGGCTTTTACCTTATCAAATATTTTCTTCGCATTGACGCCAAAAGCCTCTTCCAGAACATGTACATCGCTGATTCTTCCATCCAGCGTGTCGCGTATCACCTGGGGCTGCTCATAAATTTCCTTGAGCATAAAATGCTTGTACTCGCCCCGCTCGCTGTCCTTGGTATGGTTGAGTACTTTTGATTCGGCTCGGCTGACCTTCTTGCTGCCATTCCAGATCTCGATACTATTCAGCTCTACCCTGGCTACGTCCCCTTCCTCCAGATAGATAAACCTGTCGGTAACCTGGCCAAGCGCCAGCGGATCAGAGGCGACGAAATTCTCACCCATTCCCAAACCGATTACCAATGGGCTTCCGGAGCGGGCCACAACAATCTGATCTGGACTGCTACTGTCTATTACACAAATTCCATAGGCGCCGTGTAGCTTTTTAATTATTCGCCTTACAGCATCGAGCAGGCTTACTTTCCCGCCTTTCCTGGCCTGGTGTATCAGATGGGCGATAACTTCGCTGTCCGTCTGTGTCTTGAAGGCATAGCCGCTCTGCTCAAGGTGCTTCTTGATTACTTCGTAGTTTTCAATGATTCCGTTGTGAACGATTGCGATTTCGCTATCCGAATTGTGAGGGTGAGCGTTGGTTACCGAGGGTTTACCGTGCGTTGCCCAGCGAGTATGCGCAATACCAATATGCCCGGCGGCCTTGGCACTATTCACCGCCTTAACCAGCGAGTCTACTTTGCCCACTGTTTTGACAAATTTGATCTTGTCAGAATTATCCTGAATCAGAGCCAGGCCCGCTGAATCGTAGCCTCTATACTCGAGTCGCTTTAACCCTTCCAATAAAATGCCAGAGACATTTCGCTCTGTTACTGCGCCAACGATTCCACACATGATTAATTGCTTCTAGAGTTCTCTTGATAATTTCTGCTTTCTAAAGCTTTTTGACTGGTCGTTTCCAGCCTGCAATATTGCGTTGTTTTGCCCTACCCACCGCGAGGTTATCGGGGGGGACGTCTGTATTGATTGCGGAGCCAGCGGCGACAAAGGCATTGTCTGCCAAATCCAATGGTGCGACTAACACGCTGTTCGATCCAACAAATACATTATTTCCAAGACGGGTTTTGTGTTTGTTTATCCCGTCGTAATTACACACAATGGTACCGGCACCGATATTGCAGCCTTCCCCAATTTCCACATCACCAAGATAGGCCAGATGGCTGGCTTTCGAACCCTTGCCAATCTTTGCGTTTTTGGTTTCAACAAAATTACCTATTTTGCATTCTGCACCCAGCACAGATCCTGGGCGAATTCTCGCCATGGGCCCTACACTGGCATGCTCCCCGATTTCTGCATCTTCGATAATTGTGCCAGGCTGGATATTTGCACCATCACCTATTCTGGCGTTCTTGATGATGCAGTTCGCGCCAATACTAACGCCGTTGCCCAGAGACACACGCCCCTCCAGGATGACATTGCAATCCACAGTGCAATCGGCGCCAAACTGGAACTCGCCACGCACATCGAAACGTGACGGGTCTCTTAGGGTCAACCCCGCCAGTAGATATTGCTCGACTTGTGTCATTTGAAAATAGCGCTCCACCTGGGCTAATTGGTCGGCGCGCGAGTTGATGCCCAGCGTTTCGGCCTCGTCACAGGCGATGGCTGTGGCCGAAAGCCCCTTTTGCCGGGCGATTTCAACGATGTCGGTCAGGTAGTATTCACCCTGCGCATTGTCGCAGCCGACGCCCGCGATCAGTTCGAACAGTGTCGCGGTCCGGGCCATGACCACGCCGCTGTTGCAGAAGGTGATGGCGCGTTCGGTCGCGTCGGCGTCCTTGAACTCGACAATGCGGGTCAGCGCGTCTCCGTCCATCACCAGGCGGCCATAGCGCGCGGGGTCCGCCGCGTGAAAGCCCAGGATCACCACGTCATGCACCGACCGCGCCGCGGCCATGCGCGCAAGCGTTTCGTCGATAGTTACCAGCGGCACATCGCCAAACAACACCAGAACAGGGTTCGCTGAAGCGCTGGTATCCACGGCCGGTATAGCCTGTTGTACAGCATGCCCCGTGCCCAGTTGTTCGGCTTGCAGGGCCCAGACCAGCTCTGGTCCGGTATTGCCACCATCGAACGCCTGCTTAATGCGCTCGGCCCCGTGACCTATTACCACATGAATCCGGTTTGCTTGTAGTGCCCTGGCCGTTGAGAGTACATGCGCGAGCATAGGCTGGCCCCCGACCTCGTGCATTACCTTCGGCGTATCTGATTGCATTCTGGTGCCCTTACCGGCCGCCAGTATTACTACTTCCATTTAGAACTCTCGCAATTGATTCGCCGTCGCATACAGCGGAATTACCAAAAGATTACCAAAAAAAAAGGTAGCTCTCGCTACCTTTTCCCTGGATTCGTAAATGGCTTACTGTGCCCGATTCTTCAGTTGCCTCAAGGCTCTTAGCTGTGCCGCTGCTTCGGCCAGCTGGGCCGCTGCCGTGCCATAATCCAGCTCAGCGCTGGCGTCCTGCATGGCTCTCTCGGCTTCCTGCATGGCAGCTTCAGCCGCAGCCTCATCGACGTCATCCGCACGTAAGGCCGTGTCGGTGAGCAATGTAACCACGTTGCGAGTAACTTCAAGGAATCCACCTGAGACATAGAAGACTTCTTCTTCACCGCCGTCCTTGACCAGCCGAACCGGGCCCGGGATCAGGGAAGTGATCAGGGGTGCGTGGCCTGGCCCAATACCGAGGTCTCCCAATGAACCCGCGGCGACAACCATCTCTACGCGTCCAGAGAAAATACTCTTTTCGGCGCTAACGATATCGCAGTGCATTGTCATTGACATAAAAAATCTCCTTCCGGCCTTTTGCTTGGTGCCTTCGTAGCCTGTGTTTTTACAAACACGAGGGTATTACTTCAGCTTCTTAGCCTTCTCGACTGCTTCTTCGATGGAACCCACCATGCTGAAGGCTTGTTCTGGCAGGTGGTCATATTCACCATCCAGAATGCCTTTAAAGCCTGCAATTGTATCTTTCAGCGATACGTATTTACCTGGCGCGTTGGTAAATACCTCAGCAACGGTAAATGGCTGTGACAGGAACTGGGAAATACGACGTGCCCGTGCCACCGTCTGCTTGTCTTCGTCAGACAGCTCGTCCATACCCAGAATCGCGATGATGTCTTTCAGTTCTTTATAGCGCTGCAATACTGTCTGCACACCGTTCGCCACATCGTAGTGTTCTTGACCTACGACCAGTGGGTCGAGCTGACGAGAGCTGGAGTCCAGAGGATCCACCGCAGGGTAGATACCCAGGGCAGCGATGTCACGAGACAGTACTACTTTCGCGTCAAGGTGAGCGAAGGTCGTTGCTGGAGACGGGTCAGTCAAGTCATCCGCCGGTACGTATACCGCCTGGATAGACGTAATGGAGCCTGTCTTGGTTGAAGTAATACGCTCCTGCAGGGCTCCCATCTCTTCCGCCAGTGTTGGCTGATAGCCCACCGCAGAAGGCATACGACCCAGCAGTGCAGATACTTCAGTACCCGCCAGCGTATAACGATAAATATTGTCGATGAAGAGAAGCACGTCACGACCTTCATCGCGGAACTTTTCAGCCATGGTCAATCCGGACAGCGCAACACGCAGACGGTTACCCGGGGGCTCATTCATCTGGCCGTATACCATGGATACCTTGGACTCGCCTTCGAGGTTGATTACGCCAGATTCCTGCATCTCGTGATAGAAGTCATTACCTTCACGAGTACGTTCACCCACTCCGGCAAATACTGACAAGCCTGAGTGTTCGGTAGCGATGTTGTTAATCAACTCCATCATGTTTACGGTCTTGCCTACACCCGCACCCCCGAACAGACCAACCTTGCCGCCCTTCGCGAAAGGACATACCAGATCGATAACCTTGATCCCTGTTTCGAGCAGTTCGTTTGAGGTGGAAAGCTCTTCATAGGTAGGTGCTTTACGGTGAATAGGCATTTTTTCCTTTTCACCAATGGGGCCACGTTCGTCGATCGGGCGTCCCAACACGTCCATGATGCGACCAAGTGTTTCGGTACCAACTGGTACAGATACCGGCGCGCCTGTGTCCTGTACAGTCAAGCCACGGCTCAATCCTTCGGTACTACCCAGGGCAATTGTTCTAACAATGCCATCGCCCAGCTGCTGCTGAACTTCCAGGGTAATCTCTCTGTCGTCGACTGTTAACGCATCGTATACCTGCGGGATGCTGTCCCGATCAAATTCTACGTCGATAACGGCGCCGATGATTTGTACGATTCGACCGCTGCTCATTTCCGATTCCTCAAACTTTCTAAATCAAATATTCAAATAAACTGTATTCGTTCGCTGTAGCTCTACCTACACCGCTGCCGCACCGCCGGCGATTTCAGACAATTCCTGGGTGATCGCTGCCTGACGGGCCTTGTTATAAACCAGACCCAGTTCCTCGATGAGTTCGCCGGCATTGTCCGAAGCGTTCTTCATTGCCATCATGCGGGCAGCCTGCTCACAGGCATTGTTTTCTACCACTGCCTGGTAGACCTGTGACTCGATGAATCGTAACAGCAGACCATCGAGGAGCTCTTTTGCATCGGGCTCATACAGATAATCCCAGTGATGCTTGAGTTCTTCTTCCTCAGATGGAAGTAATGGCAGCAACTGGTTGACTTCAGGGACGTGGGTCATGGTGTTAACGAAGTCGTTGCTGACCAGCATTAACTGGTCGATCTCACCATTATCAAACTTGTCCAGCATGATCTTCACTGCACCGATAACGTCGGATACGGCAGCGTTGTCCCCAATATCTCTGACCGAGGCTACTACCTTGCCGCCAAAGTTATTAAAGAACGTTGCCGCACGACCACCGATAGTGCAGATATCGATATCTACATTCTTGTCTGCCCACTCTTTCATGGAGGCAATGATGGCTTTAAAGGCGTTTATATTCAGTCCACCGCAAAGTCCGCGGTCGGTAGAGACCACAATGTAGCCGACGCGTTTAACTGGGCGCGTATCGAAATACTGGTGACGGTATTCCGGTGATGAGTTTGCGATGTGGCCAATCACGGTGCGAATACGATGCGCGTAGGGCTTACCCAGCTTCATGCGATCCTGGGCTTTGCGCATCTTGCTTGCCGAGACCATTTCCATAGCCTTGGTGATCTTTTGAGTATTCTTGATACTCGAGATCTTGGTGCGTATTTCTTTGCCGCCAGCCATCTTAGCTAAATACCTTTTCTAATTGCTTAGAGTCTTAGTGCTCGACGTTTAAGCGAGCGGTAAGACAATGTAATGCGAAGGGATGGCCCTGCTAGAGACACCCATCCACGCTTGGATTAGTAAGTCTGTGTAGAAACAAACTTCTCCATAATCTCTTTAAACTTGCCCTGGATTTCATCATTCCAGTCGCCTGTCTCGTTGATCTGCTTCAACAGATCCCCGTATTCGGAGTGCGCAAAGGAAAGCAATGATGATTCGAAGTCGAGCACCTTCTTCAGCTCTACCTCTTTCAGGTACCCCTCGTTCGCTGCGTACAGTGACAGGGCCATCTCTGAAATTTGTAGCGGTGAATACTGCTTCTGCTTCATGAGCTCTGTAACGCGCTGACCGTGCTCCAGTTGCGAGCGGGTCGCATCATCAAGATCCGAGGCGAAGGCTGCGAATGCCGCAAGCTCACGGTACTGGGCCAGGGCGATACGAATACCACCACCCAATTTCTTGATGATGGTGGTCTGGGCAGCACCACCTACACGGGATACAGAAATACCAGGGTTCATCGCCGGACGGATACCGGAGTTAAACAGGTCCGTTTCCAGGAAGATCTGGCCGTCTGTAATGGAAATTACGTTCGTAGGTACGAAGGCGGATACGTCACCGGCCTGTGTCTCAATCACTGGCAATGCCGTCAGGGAACCAGTCTGTCCCTTCACCTCACCGTTGGTGAATTGTTCAACGTAGTTTGCGCTCACTCGCGCTGCACGCTCCAGCAGGCGTGAGTGCAAGTAGAACACGTCACCGGGATACGCTTCTCGGCCGGGTGGGCGACGCAGCAGCAGGGAGATCTGTCGATAGGCCCATGCCTGCTTGGTCAAATCATCGTAAATAATCAGCGCATCCTGGCCACGGTCACGGTAGTACTCGCCCATGGTGCAACCAGAGTAAGGTGCAATGAACTGCATGGCAGCCGGATCGGACGCGGAAGCTGCAACCACAACGGTGTATTCCATTGCACCGTGTTCTTCCAGTTTTTGTACCACGTTGGCAATAGACGACGCTTTCTGGCCAATGGCCACATAGACACACTTAACGCCTTTACCTTTCTGGTTGATGATCGTATCGATCGCAACCGCCGTCTTACCCACCTCACGGTCACCGATGATCAGCTCTCGCTGGCCCCGACCAATTGGGGTCATGGCGTCAATTGACTTCAATCCGGTTTGCACTGGTTGAGATACAGACTTACGGGCAATAACACCTGGCGCAACCTTTTCGATCGCATCGCTGAGCTTGGCTTCAACAGGACCCTTACCATCAATCGGGTGACCCAGAGCATCCACAACACGCCCTTCCAGCTCAGGACCAATAGGTACTTCAAGAATACGGCCAGTACATTTACAGCTCTGGCCTTCCTTCAGTCCCAGGTAATCACCGAGAACCACAGCACCCACTGAATCCCTTTCGAGGTTGAGGGCCATACCGTAAAGGCCGCCTTCGAACTCGATCATCTCACCGTACATCACGTCGGCGAGACCATGGATTCGGATAATGCCGTCGGAGACACTCACGATGGTGCCTTCGTTCTTGGCCTGCACAGACACATCCAGCTTGTCTATGCGCTGCTTGATAATTTCACTGATTTCAGATGGATTCAGTTGTGGCATCTTTGTTTCCTATTCTCCCGCCTGGGCTGCTATGTGGCCCGCTCAGGAATTCAATGATTCTGCTAGTTTGGTCAGCTTTCCACGTACAGAGCTATCGATGACAGTGTCTCCAGCACGAATTACAGCACCGCCAATGAGCGCGCTGTCCACACTGGTGGCCAGCTTGATCTCTCGTTGCAAGCGCTGTTTCAGAGCGTTCGCCAGCTTTTGTGCAATATCTGAACTGATTTCAAAAGCTGTGGTTATCTCAACATCAACGGAACGCTCCTGAATCGCCTTCAGGCTGTCGAACAACATTGAAACTTCCGGCAGTAAACCTATTCGCTTGTTCTCTGCCAGTAAGCGGACAAAGTTCTGTCCCTTTTCATTGAGCTCGTCACCGCATATATCGATGAACGCCTGGGCAGCCTGCTCTGAGGACAGCGCAGGGTTGATAAGCAGTGCTCGCACTGACCCGTGGCTTGTCACGGAAGCAGCCACACCCAGCATCTTCGACCAGGTATCCAGAGCACCTTCATCCAGCGCTACCTGAAAGGCTGCTTTTGCGTAGGGTCGTGCCAAGGTTGTTAGTTCTGCCATCTGCTTCTCGTGTTTGCTCTGGTGCTAAGTTTTCGCAGTTGTGATTTACAGTTCTGATGCCAGTTTGTTCAGCATCTCTTCGTTCGCAGCCTGGTCGATTGATCCTTCAAGAATCTTTTCTGCACCAGCCACTGCAATTTCAGAGACCCTCGCACGTAAGGCCTCTCGTGCCCGGTTTACTTCCTGCTCGATCTCGGCCTGTGCACCATCGATAATTCGCTGGCCCTCAGTCCTGGCTTGCTGCTTCGCCTCATCAACGATTTGCGCTGCACGCTTGTTTGCCTGATCGATAATGCCGGCCGCTTCTTCCTTGGCTTCTTTCAGTTGCTCTGTGGATTTAGCCTGCGCAAGCTCCAGGTCTTTTTCAGCCCTGGCTGCAGCTTCCAGACCATCGGCGATCCTCTTCTTGCGCTCTTCCATGATGGCCATAAATGGCGGCCAGACGTACTTACTGCAAAACCACAGAAAGAACGCCATGGCGATCATTTGGCCTAGAAAAGTTGCATTAATATTCACGGTGCTCTCCTGTTAAGGTCATTGCCGTTAACTGTATTGCTCCCTTTTAAGGGCTCAATACCCGTTACGTTAAATTCTTAACCGCCCAGTGCCGCTGTGAATGGGTTAGCAAAGGTAAACCACATGCCGATACCAATACCGATCATGGTTACCGCGTCGATCAAACCGGCTACCAGGAACATGGAACCCTGTAACTTGGGTGCCAGTTCTGGCTGACGGGCTGAACCTTCCAGGAACTTGCCGCCCAAAATACCAAAGCCGATCGCAGTACCTGCTGCGCCCAAGCCCAGTACCAGCAGAACGCCCAGTACCGTGTTTGCCAAAATTAACTCCATTTCTTCCTCCAGATTTTCTTCAGTTCAGATGTAGTTCAAGAAATTAGTGATGTGGTACTTCATGC
>FYBJ01000798.1_pt1 | contig 25500 bp, 24 predicted proteins | sample 1134611 | NCBI WGS metagenome assembly FYBJ01 (sample SAMEA104116008, study PRJEB20421) | marine metagenome | isolation source: marine | reverse complement strand
CAAGGACAAAGCAAACGCGCCTAAAAATCCGCCGCCAGAGCCGCCCCCACCCAAGAATTAAGTGGTTTCACATCACATTTTGGTCCGCTTGTCTGCACATGCAGGCAAACGGATCAAAATCGCAGTCCAGACCAAGGGAGCATTCCAATCTTTCGCTGGTTTCTGCGTCGGGTGCAGTTTCGGTTACTGCACCAAACACACCGTTCATCGCGAAGATAACCACACGCTCTGACCGAGAGATCATTCTCGGCCTGTCAATGTAGGGAACAGGCCTGCACTCCGGACCAGTTTGGATTTCATCCGACTGTGGAGAGGAACAGCATCCCTGAACTTGGACGATGCCGATCCCGATATTCCTGCCTGCGCTGTCTTCGCAATCTCGGGCCAAACTGACGGACGCCGTAACAACCAGCACACGTTCAAGGAACGCGCAGGGCCAAGGGCTTATCCTTTTTGTCCGGTTCGCAGGCAGCGGAACAGAGCTGACCGGGACAAATCGGTTTTTGCTCCCGCATCGTGCTGGCCGTCCTGTAAGCGCTCCGCCGCGTCAGATTCTTGCGGCACCTTCTGCGCCTTGGTGCTCGCCAAGGCTTCCAGCATCACGATCGACGTGTTCGAGAGGTGGGAGGTGCGCACAGCGCGATCTAGGTTGGGTGTTTGGCCTACGCGCGCGATCAGATTTTGGGTCGCTTCCTCAAGTTGCGCGCAAAGCCTTGCCTGATGGGCGGCCACCTGTCGGTCGGTTCCCGAAGTTGGCAGAAATGCATGTGCCGACAGGCGACGCCTGCAATCCGCTGTTTCGGCGACGGTCCCCCGATCCACAATTGTATTCAGGACTATGCTCGGCGCCCTGTCGATGTGGGCATGTGGGAACAAATTATCATAGTCGGTTCGGTGGTAAAATACCTTGCGAGACAGATCACGGGGGCATCGCTGCGTTTCGGGAAAACGCGACCCGACGTTCGACGTCAAACCCTAAGCTGATCTGCAAGTCACGCTATTCGGGGCTGGCGTTTTCGCTGTTCTGATCTATCTGGTTTTCAAAGGGCTGAAACCGTTCGGAAAGATGGCACAAGATCATGCAGGCAAACGAGAGGCCCCCAATTGTTTTGTGGTTTCGCAAGGATTTCCGCCTTTCGGACCATCCGGCACTGGCCGAAGCAACGCGACAAGGGCGGCCAATCATTCCCGTCTGCATTCTGGACGAGGTGGTCGAGCGATACGGAGCGGCACCCAAATGGCGGTGGGGTGAGGCGGTCGCGCATTTCTCTGGGTCGCTTGAGGCGCTTGGATCAAGATTGACCCTGCGCCGGGGGCGGGCGCTTGACGTGTTGCAACAGCTGGTGCGGGAGACCGGCGCAGAAGATGTCTGGTGGACGCGGGCCTATGATCCCGACGCCATTGCCCGCGACATCGACGTCAAGTCGACACTCACGCAATCTGGCCTCGGGGTGCGCAGTTTCCCGGGGCATGTCTTGTTTGAACCCTGGACCGTGACCACCAAGGCGGGCGGGTTCTTCCAGGTCTATTCGCCCATGTGGCGTGCTGTGCGTGGGCTGGACGTACCGACACCTGATCCGGCCCCCCATAATCTTATGTCCCCTGCGCTTTGGCCCCTGAGCGATCATCTGGAAAACTGGGCGCTTGAGGCGGCGATGGACCGAGGGGCCGGAGTTTTGGCACAATTCGCCTGCGTCGGCGAGGCCCGCGCATTGGACCGGTTGACCTCTTTCCTGGACAGCCGCGTGGATGAGTATGCCAGAAACCGGGATTTCCCGGCGATGAACGCCACCTCGCGCCTGTCGGAAAACCTGGCATGGGGCGAGATCGGGCCAAGGACAGTCTGGCACGCTGGACAACGCGTCCTGCAAGAAGGCAGAGCAGGTGCCGAGAAATTCCTGAAGGAGGTGGTCTGGCGCGAGTTTGCCTATCACCTGATCTATCACACTCCCCATATTGCCGCTGACAATTGGCGGCCCGAATGGGACAGTTTCCCCTGGTCGGAAGATGAGGACACCAGCGTTCTGCGCTGGAAACAGGGACGCACCGGGATACCTCTTGTCGATGCCGCCATGCGAGAGCTCTACGTCACCGGGACCATGCACAACCGCGGACGTATGATTGTGGGTTCGTTTCTGACCAAGCACATGTTGAAGCACTGGCGGATCGGTCAGCGCTGGTTTCAGGAGTGCCTGATCGATTGGGACCCGGCGGCCAACGCGATGGGATGGCAATGGGTTGCAGGCTCTGACCCCGATGCCACGCCCTATTTCCGGATATTCAACCCCGAGACCCAAGCGCGGAAGTTTGACGCGGATCGTGCCTATGTTGCCGATTTCATGGCTGAACTGTCGCCAGAACCATCGCCGCGCGCGTTGGCATACTATCAAGCCTGCCCAAGGTCATGGGCGCGCGGGCCGGATGACGATTACCCTGCGCCGGTTGTGGACCTGGCTGTAGGGCGCACGCGCGCGCTGGACGCCTATGCAGCCCGCAAATAGGCGCTACGCATCCAGACTACGCAGGGGTATTGTCGAAAATCGGCCATCTTTTGGTTGCCATTGACCTGAATTGTCTGGATGACAGAGGCCGACCGACTCCTCAAAGACTGGCAAGGGTTTTCCCGATGAATATGCTCAAGATCGTGGCGGTGCCGATGCACCCCGAAGGCCGAAAGTTCGTGGCCACATTCGCCGCTATCAGCGTCGCGGCAGGGCTGCTCTTTGCGCCCCTCTTTTGGATAGGACTGGGCCTGACGGTCTGGTGCTACTATTTCTTTCGCGATCCGGTGCGCTCGGTGCCTGTGGATGACAGTCTTCTGGTCTCACCTGCCGACGGGGTGGTGTCCCTTATCACCGAGACAGTTGCCCCTGCGGAGCTGGAGATGGGGGACGACCCGCGCGTGCGTGTGTCGGTGTTCATGAACGTGTTCAATTGCCATGTGAACCGCGCGCCGTTTTCAGGTACTGTCAGCAAGATTGTCTATCACCACGGCAAGTTCGTGAACGCGTCTCTCGACAAGGCCAGCGAGCACAACGAGCGCAATGTGCTGGCCATACGTCGCAACGATGGCACCGATATCGCCGTGGTGCAGATCGCCGGGCTGGTTGCCCGTCGAATTGTTTGTTTCGTGAAAGAGGGCGAGCGTGTTACCACAGGTGGACGGTTCGGCCTGATCCGCTTTGGCAGCCGACTGGACATCTATCTGCCGCCCGGAGTACAACCTCTGGTCACTTTGGGGCAGACAACAACCGCAGGCGAGACCATTCTGGCCAAACTGGGCGGCGAGCAGACGAGACGATCGGGAAATATGGTATGAATTCACGCTCACCCTGGCCGCAAGGCGGTCCGTTCAAGCGCAACATTCCCAACGCTTTGACAATCCTGTCGCTGTGTTCGGGGCTGACGTCGCTGCGGATGACGCTGACCGACCGGGTCGAGCCCGCGATCTATTTCATTTTGATCGCAATTGTTCTGGATGGCTTGGATGGCCGTGCTGCCCGGCACTTGAATGCTGAGAGCCATTTTGGCGCCGAACTTGATTCGCTGGCCGATTTCCTGTGTTTCGGAATCGCGCCGGGGATGCTGGTCTATTGGTTCATGTTCCATGGCACGGATATGAGCGGATTGGGTTGGGCCGCCTGCATGCTGCTGGTGGTGTGCTGCATGTTGCGGTTGGCGCGGTTCAATGTGTCCGGAGCAGAGGTGGCGGAGGCGGGCCAACCAGTGTTTACAGGTGTCCCGGCCCCCCCAATTGCTTTCCTGGCCCTGATGCCGATCTACCTTCTGCAATCTGGGTTTACCGCAACGGACTTCTTTCACTACATCTTTTTGTTCTATCTGGTCGGTGTCAGTTTCCTGGCCGTAAGTCGTATTCCTACATTTTCGCCCAAGATGGTTTCCATTCAAACGGCCGGATCCCGTGTATTTGCAGTATTGGGATTGGTGGCGCTGCTGTTGATGATGTCGTTCACGTGGTACGCCTTCGTGCTATTGGCTGCCGTCTACCTTCTGTCGATTCCCTTTCTGGCGCGACATTTTCGGTAAGCCGCCCTCGGGAAAACCTGCTGTGCCTCTTGGATGAACGGCGGGCTCCCGCACCCGAGCGATCCCGACTTCGTCGGCACCGCTAGCGGCTTTGGGCGCAGCGCCAGGCAGGGCCTGGCGCAGTCTCTTCAAGACGAGAGGTTTTCAGCCGAGTTGCCAGCGCGTGACAGTGACGGTCAGGCGCAACCGCCGAGCGCAGCGAGGCCCGGCCCAACGGGAGGAAGTGTTTCGTTAGAAACACTGACGACGGGCGGGAGTGCCCCGGTTCAGCAAGAGACCTTGTCAGCGGCCCGTGGCGATCCGTTTGGCGATGTCATTGACCAATCGCCTCAGGGCGTTGCTCTGCGCGTTAGCGACCGAGGTGACGCTGTCATCGGTCATCGGAACTGAATAGGCAAAGCGATAGGCGCGCTCCAGATTCCCATGTGCGGGTGAGGTCAGGAAGTATTGACCGGTAAAGCGCAGATCCTGACCGGGAACACCCGACAGCTGGCCCACTTTCACGCTCACTTGCACGTCAGGCGGTGTTTCAAAGGGCCAGGGCGCAGACGCCACGTTCGAGGACAGGGCCTGATCCAGACCCGCCGCTAACAATTCGGTCAACGCACGGTCAGGCTCGTCTGCCCAAAACCCGCTTTTTGTAGGACGCAGAACGCCGTCCTCGCCCTGCAAGGAAATCTCGGTGTCTTCGGCATAAGCTGGTAAGTCCAATGTACTGACTTCGACAGTACGCACACCGGTCCGATAAGTGTCCACGCCGGTAATCTCGGGCAACAAATACCGCTCGACCGGTCCGCTGCATCCAGCCAAGACAAATATCGCAACAAACAGGGGGAGGATCAGGCGGTTCATGTTCAACGTCCTACCAAGAGTGAGTTCGGTTTGCGGCGGATGGCTTGCACCAGCGAGTTCAGAGAATTGACTGTTTTGCGCAGATCGGCAATGGCGGCCTGCACCTCGCGGTTGACAGGCGATTTTGGACCGTAAGCCCCGATCGTGGCCTCGGCTGTGTCTGCCAGCTGTTCCAGTTGATCCGCCAGTTTGGGCAGATCCTTGACCGCGGTCGAAATGTTGTCCGCCGCGGTACTCGCTGATTGCAATGTGCGGTTCAGGTTCTCGGCAGCACCGCCTTCGCGCAGCTCGTTCAGTGTGGCCTGCGCCGCATCGAGGGCCCCGGCCAGGGCACCGGGCACCTTGTCCATGTCTTCGTTGTTCAGCAGATCGTCTGCCGACTGCAACACCTGATCGGCCGAGGTTACGAGGCTGTTCAGTGGCAGCTCGTTGGCCGTGTTCACCAGGTTGTCGATGTCGTCGATCAATTTCGGCAATCCATTGCTGGCAGTCGATATGTTGGCGGCCGCGACTTTGACGTCTTCAAGTGCCGCCACGACATTGGCCACCGTGTTGGATTCGTCGATGTCAGTCAGGATGCTGCCCGCCCGGGTGACAGTTCCGCGCAGATCTTCAAGCGTTAGTTTGGCCTGGTCCAGAGCACCTGACAGGGCGCCGGGAATCTTGTCCATATCCTCGTTGCTGATGAAATGGTCGGCGGACTTCAGCACATCGTTGGCCGAAGTCACCAAGTCGTTCAGCGGCAAACCGTTGGCCTTGCCCACGAAGCGGTCAATATCCGCCAGCAATTCGGGCAGGGTCTCGGACGCGGTCGCGATATTGGCCACGGCGCCGCGCAGGTCCTTTAGCGCACCGACCATGTTGTCAACGCCCTGCGCCTCGTCAAAGCGTTGAAGGATGTCCCGGACCGAAGCGATGGTGCTGCTCAATTCATCAGGCAGGGATTGAATGCCCTCGGATGCTGCGACAGAGTTCACATTCTCCAACAGTTTCCGTACGTCCGCTGGAATCGCCTTTGTGTTCTCGTCGGCCAAAATACCATTCACATCGCCCACCAGGTTGATGATGCGGTCCATCAGCTCTTCGATCGGGAGATTGGCGACCCGATCAAGCACCCCTTCGGCGGCGACGGACAGAGTGTCGGGTGGGGTGGGAATTGATGGCAAAATCGGGTGAGGGGTTGCATCGATGTCCAAGGTCGCGACAGTGGCCTCGGGGTCCTCATACAATTCAACATGCAGCCCGCCGGATAGAAAGGAATTGGGCATCAAACGTGCCCGCAGGCCAGACGCATCGACCATTGCGGCAATGAGGCTGAGCGTCTCATCCGAGTCCTCGATGTCATCCAGTCCCAGCCGGTTCGGCTGAACGGTGTAAGACGCCAGTATGCGGATCTCGGGCGCGCCTTCTTCGTTGATTTCGGTGAGTGCAGACAGGTTGGTCACAAGACCGACCTTGAGGCCGCGAAACAGCACCTCGGATCCTTCAGATAGCCCCTTGAGCGAGCCCTCGAACGAGGAGGACAGAGTTACCGTAGACCGCAGATTGTCATCCAATCGACTGTCCTCGGCCAGCGCCTTGGTCGCGTACAGGTCAAACTCGGCTTTTTGCGTGATGGGTTCGCCACCTGATTGGGTGGTGTCGAATTCGATGCCGCCTTGCAGAACGGATGACAGGCTGCCGACGTTCAGTTGAAGGCCCTTGTCATTCAGTTCTACATTGATGCCCGAGGCGTTCCAGAACCTGGTGCCGGTATTGATTAGCCGATCATGGGGTGCGTTGATGAAGGCGGTGATGCGCACGCTGTCTGATGGTTCGTCATAATTGACTGCCTCGACTGTGCCCATGGTGACGCCCTTGTGCAGAACCGGGGCCCCGACGGAAACCGACCCGGTCTTGGGGCTGCTCAGGATGACCTCGGTTCCCTTGGCTCCGGGTTGAATTACGGGAGCTTCCTTGAGGGCCACAAAACTCCGGGCCTGTTCACCCTGCGTCGCATCCCAATCGACGTTTATGTAGGCTCCCGACAACAGGGTGTTGAGGCCGGTCACACCTGATGCCGTCACCTTGGCCGTCACCAGCCAGAAACGTGTGTCGGCGTCCAGATAGCGTTCCATGTTCCGGTGAATGTCAGCTTCGACAATGACATTTTGCAGGTCATCGGAAAACCGCATGTCGGCGACTGTACCCACCACCAGGTTGCGAAACTTGATCTGGGTCTTGCCCGGCTCGATCCCGTCGGCCCCGGCGAACTGGATCTCGACCTCTACGTCGCGTTCATTGTAGGCGTTCCAAGCCAGACCCAGGGCGCCTATCATTGCTGCGATCGGAACCGTCCAGACCAAAGAGATCCCTCCGAAGAGGCGGGTCTTTCGTTTGTGCATCTCGGGCTCGGGGATTTCAGTGCTCTGGGTCATTCGACAGTGTCCTTGGGGGTGCATCCCAGATCATTTTGGAATCGATACGCAACGCGGCAATCATGGTGAAAATCACCGACAGTGCAAAGCAGATCGCACCGGCGCCCGGCAGGATCGAGATCACGGCGCCAAGTTTGACCAACCCGGCCAGGAGCGCCACAACAAAAACGTCTATCATGGACCCGCGGCCAATGAATTCGACAAACTCGTAGAGCAGCAGGCGCGTCTTGTTGCCGAGTTGCCAGCGAAACTGGATGCTGAGCAGCAGAATGGCGATGACAAAGATCTTGCTGAACGGGATCAGCAGGCTCGCGATCAGGATGATGATGGCCACGAAATAATCACCGGTCTGAAAGAAGATGGCGATCCCCTCGGCGATGGTGTGGCCCTCGTTTTGGCCCAAGACCAAGTTTGACAGCAACGGCAACATGTTGGCAGGGATCAGGAACAATGCGCCGGTGATCAGCCAGGCCCAGGTCTGTTGCAATGAGTTGGGTAAGCGACTGTGCAGCTGCGCCGAACAGGTACGACACCGGGTCTGATCGCTTTCGTGAACCGTACCGCAGGTGTGGCAGCCGACCCATCCCATGTCGATTGCACGGGTCATGAGGACGGCTTTCGGATCAGGGACCAGACCGTCCAGCGGCAAACAGCCGCGTTCTTGAGCGCAACAACAACGACCAGACCGCAAAAAAGCCAAAAGGCCGTGCCAAAGCCGATGGTGGCAAGCCCCATCATCTTGATCAGGGCCACTACGGTGCCGACGATGAAAATCTCGGTCATGGCCCAGGGATTGAGCTTTTCTGCAAAGAGAAACACCTGCTGCGCGGCGGGCGGGGGCGGACGTCCCTGATGCAGGGGCCACATCACATAGATCAGCGCGATCATGCGCACGATGGGCAGCGCCAGCACAAATGCGGCCACCATGACGGCCCGGATGTTGTACCAGCCATGCGACAGGTCAAAAATGATCTCGAGCATCGATACCTTGCCTGTCAGACCGGCCTGCGAAATGGTCAGGAAGGGGAACCAGAGCATTGTGATCATCAGGATCGAGGCTGTGATCGACAAGGCGACCGTGCGTGCGAGAGTGTCAGGTTTTGGGTCCATCAGCTTGAAGTGGCACTGTGTGCAGCGTGCGATGTGACCAACTTGGACGGGAACCGCCTTGTGCAGGGTATCACACGCCGGGCAAACGATCAGACTGTCAGGATTCTGGTCAAACAGGGCCCGGTAGGAGTCTTTGCCGTGATCTGTCATGACGCGTCTGAAGATACCTTTGAACAACACCCGTCGCAGCCGAAGCTGACCCCATTGGGAGATAAACGGTTAAGCAAGCAGAGTCATCCACTTTGACCGGGGGCCAAGCTGCGCGGCCTTTCGGCCTTGCGTCCTGCGGACGGCGGGGGCCAGGCTCAGACGGGCTTTGCCCGTCTGAGCCTGGCCCAACGGGAGGAAACGTCCTGCCAGGGACGTTGACGACGGGCGGGAGCGCTTCGGGATTAAGCGATTCCCTAGGGGTCAGGACCCAATGCCTGCCAGCCGAAAGGCGCCCTGGGCGTGGCGGGTATCCCCGGCAATGCCGCGGCGCAGGCATTCCAGCAGATAGACCTCGTCGTGTTCCACATTGGCGAGATTGACCTCGGTGCCCAATGTCGCCACCAATTGGGATGCTGTCTTGTGTTTGATGGCCTTGGTGATGCCGGGCAGCACATCTACGGGCAGCTCAAAGATCAGCGCCTCTGACGGGAAGCTTTCCGCCAGACGATGGATTAGCCCTTCTCGGGCGCTGTCTCCGTCAAACAGCTCGTTGGCCTCCAGGTAAACCGAGGAGACGCCCGCATTCAGATAGGTTTCGACGTCCTCCATGATCTCGTCGTCGGTCATCTCTCCTTCTTTTCGTCCAACTTCTCCCAATACCTCCAGGCCATAGCTCTGTTTGGCGTGACGCACGGCGTTGGTCTTGTCCATCGCGCTGAGAGGCTGGAGGTTTTCGGATACTTCGACTGAGTCAAACCCGACCTCGACCATCTCGCTCAGCAGTTCATCATAGGTGCCCTGTGCCAGAGCCAGTTCGGTGAACAGCCCGCCATTGGCGGTCGAGATGTGGGCGGCCTTGTAAGCCGCCAGTTTCTGTATCAACAGCTCGCGTGGCATGAACCGGGGGATGCCGCCTGCGATCTTTGCCTTGTCGACAAGGTGCCCCTGGCTGGCGATAATGTCGGTCTGTTTCGCCAGGGGAATGCCCCAGTCAATCATCATCGTGATGCCAATGCGACGGGGTTTGTCGGCGTGCCGGGGAACAGGGATCTGACCAAAGGCAAAATGTGTCATGTGTTTTGTCTCTTTTTAGTTGCGGAGAAGAGGATGATTCCGACTGAGGAGGCGACAAAGAGGATTGAAATGGGCGAGCTGAACAAGAACCATGCATCCCGACCCGTGGCGGCAAAGGCTTGGCGCGCGCTTTCCTCCAGCTTGCCACCCAGGATAAAGGCAATCACGAAGGGAAGGGGGGATATCGCCAAGAGCCGCATCACATACCCCAGGGCGCCAAACCCAAGGGCGAACCAGATCGCCTCAATTCGGGTTTCCTGCACATAGATCGCCGTCAGAGTCAGGAGCAGAACGGTTGGCAACAGGATGTGCTTGGGAATGCGGACCATGATCCCCATCGATCGCATGAACAGCCCGCCGATGGTCCAGTTCAGCGCATTTGCGATGAACATGGCGGTGAACAGACCAAAGGCGATGACCAATTCGGGGTTCACCACATCCTGGGTAAAGCGAAAGACCGAAGGACCCGGGTTGAAGCCTCCGATGCTTTCAGCAGCCAGGATCAGAAACACTGCTGCCGCATTGCCCGGGATGCCCAGGCTCAGCACCGGGATCAGGTTGGCCCCGGACACTGACGAGTTGGCGGCCTCGGTCGCGGCAACCCCTTCTGGTGCGCCGTCCCCAAAATCGGGTGCCGTGTCGCTCTTGGTGCGCTCATAACGCGCGCGGCCAACCGTGTAGCCCAGTGTCGCGGCGAGAGTTGATCCGATGCCCGGCAAAGCCCCGATTGCGGTTCCGATCAGGGCCGAGCGTCCAACGACGGGCAGCAACCTGCCAATCTCTGAGCGTGAAAGTCGCTGGTTTCCTTCATCGGTGAAATGGGGTTGCAGGCCGCTGCGGCGCTGTTGGTGCCACAGGTCGGTCATCTCCTTGAATACCGCGCCAATAATCAGAACCCCCAATACCGAAGTGGCAATCGGAAAGCCCTGACTCAGGTGATCACTGCCCATCGAGAGCCGCGGGTAGAAATCCTCTCCCGTGCCTATGTAGACAGCCAGCAGGCCAAGCCCTGTCGACAGAACCCCTTTGGCCGGAGACCCGCCGATGACGGCGCCGATAAAGCTGAGTGACAGGATCAGCAGCGCGGTCTTTTCCGGGAAATCCAGATACGCCTCGACCAGCAGCGCCAGAAACGGTGCACAGATGATCAGCACGATGTCCGAAAACGTATCGCCCGAAGCCGAAGCAAAATGTGCGACACGCAGTGCTTTGCGCGCCTGTCCCTTCTGGGTCATCGGGTAGCCATCGAGTGTGGTCATGTAGGCATCTGGCGTGCCGGGGGTGTTAAACAGGATAGCAGGCACTGCCCCGCCAATGGTGGCCCCCTTCATCACTCCGATCAGGAAACCCATGACAGGCAGAAGAGCATCTGGCGTGTAGCCGAAGATCGAGATCAGGATGGGCAGGGCGATCGCCATGGCGATCGGCCCGGCCAGCCCCGGCGTGGCCCCGACGGCGATGCCAGTCAGAAAGCCGAATAGGATCATCACCAGAGTGACCGAGATCGGCACGCCAAAGACCGAAATCAGCGCTGGTCCCTGAAAGACGGCCAGAATGCCCAGCCAGATATAGTCCAGCGTTCCCATTCACACGTCTCCGTTGGGGGGCAGCAACAGGTCGTCGAACGGCAGATCGTAGATCATCGCCATAATGCTCACCGAGATCAGGGCAATCAGCACGGTCTTGATCCGCAGGCATCCTTCGACCAGCGAGACCAGCAACGTGATCATCATCGTGCCCCCCAGCAGGAAGCCGATGTATTTCCAGGGGGCTGTGTCGCGCAGCAAGCGGTACTCGGCCTCACCCCCGGTAAAAAGGTTCCAAAGCCCAAGGGTTGCTGGGCCGGCATAGCGCATGACCAGGATCGACACGGTGACAGACATGGCCAAGGCCAGACCAAACAGCACGTCCCGTGCCTTAACCCTGGGTTGCCCCCCCGCATTGCGTTCCGACAACACCAGCATGAGCCCTCCGATCAGCAGAAAACAGGCGGCAATCGTTGGGGCAAACGCGTCACCGATAGTGACCTGCCTGCGGACCTTTTCGATCAGGCCAGTTTGGGTGTCGAGCGGGATCCAGACGAAAATAACCAGCACGGCAAAGACGATGGTCATCCCGCCAAGGATCAGATTGCCGTTGGATTGGCGCATATCTGCCCCCCGAAGTCAGGTGAAAAATGGCAGGGCTGCCGCGGGGCAAGTCCCGCGCACGACAAGGGGCGTTATTCCGATGCCGCGTCCAGCAGGGTGCCCGAGTTGGCATAGTCGCTGGTCATCAACCGGGTCAGATCTTCCCCCATGATGGTCGACGCACCACCAAAGGCCTTCTTGAGCAGACCACCCGCCTTCGAGCTTTCATCATTGGCGATGGCGGCGATGGCCTCGGACAAGGCTTTGCGGGCGTCTTCGGGCATCCCCGCCGGGCCGACAAAGACAAAGTAACCGTCCGCGTTGAAGTCGACCCCAAGGTCGGACAGCGTCGGTGCGTCCGGGGTCTGAACCAGTGGCTGCGACAGGCCCGATGCCAGGTTGACCAGATCTCCGGCCGCGACGCCTTTGGCCTGGATGCCAGCCATGAAGCCCACATCCAGATCGCCAGCGGTTACTCCGTTCATAACGGCCTTGCCGCCCTTGACCTGAACGATGTTGAATTCGACTCCCTGCGCCTTGCCCAGCAGGTAGGCCAGATCGGCCAGTTTCGGGCTCATGACTCCAAAGCGGATGTCCTCTCCGCCCTTGGCTGCTGCGATCATGTCATCAAAGCTGGCCCAGCCTTTGCCGGACGGGGCCACGATGCCCATCTGGAAACCTGCCGTAGTGGTCAGCCCGGTGAAATCCTCGGGCGACATGCCGGCATTTGCAGCGGCCATGTTGTAGCCAAAGGTTTCAGTCACGGCCATGCCGATAACGGTGCCGTCGTTGGGTTGACCCTTCAGCGTGTTGGCCATGTTGAGGCCGCCTTTGCCTGTGACCTGTTCGGGGATGAATTTCCAGCCCATCTTGTCTTCCAGCGCTTCGGCAATCAGGCGGGCCTGGGTGTCGGCACCGCCGCCTGCGCGAAAGGCGATCATCAGCTTGATGGGGCCGGGTGGGGTCCAGTCGGCTGCCATGCCAACGGTTGCAGATACGGTAAGGCCGATGGCGGCTACGGCCGCTTTCAGTGTGCGTTTCATGTGTTCCTCCCTGAACGCGCTGTTTTCACAAGCCTGCGCCGAGAAAGGTTGATCGGTCAACAAAAAAGTTGACGGATCAACTAAATGCTGCCACGGTGAAGGCGAGACAACGGAGGTTTTGCATGTCAGCGGAACAGGTCACGGACACCGAATTCGACATTCCATTGCAGAAAATGGTGACATTTCGCCTAAGTCGGGTGCATGCCAAGCTCAATGCGCAAGCTGCTAGAATCCTTAAGGAAACGGCCGGAATTTCGTTGTCGCAATGGCGGATTTTCGTGATGATCGAAAATCACGGCAAGATCACACCCGCGCAGATCGTCAAGCGCACGGACTTTGACAAGGGGCAGGTGAGCCGCACGGTCAAAGGGATGTTGAGCGAGGGGCTGATCGCTGTCGAGGGCAGCGAATCAGATCAGCGCAGCCATACGCTGGAATTCACCGGGAAAGGGTTCGCAATGTTCCAAAAGGCGCGCCCGGCCATGCGTTCGCGTCAGAACGTGTTGTTGGGCAGCCTGACCGCAACCGAACGCCAGGTCATGTTCGCGGCGTTGGACAAGCTGGAACTGGCGATGGAACAGGTCGAAGGCGAAGGTGCGGCATGACGGGCAATATGTTGATCATCATGTCCGACGAGCATCAGGCGCGGGCCATGAGTTGCGCCGATCATCAGGTTGCGAAGACGCCACATCTGGATGCATTGGCCTCGCGAGGGCTGCGCTTCACCAATGCCTACACACCGTCGCCCATCTGTGTGCCTGCACGGGCCAGTTTTGCGACCGGTCGATACGCGCATGAGACGCGCCTTTGGGACAATGCCATGCCGTATGACGGGTCTGTTCCGGGGTGGGGGCATGCCTTGCAGGACAAGGGTGTTTCTGTCGAAAGTATAGGCAAGCTTCATTACCGCACAGAGGAAGACCCCACCGGGTTCGACACCGAACATATCCCCATGATGGTTGCAGGTGGCGTCGGCATGGTCTGGGCCTCGATCCGTCAGGAAGACGAACGGATCATGGGCAAGAGCCGGATGCTGGGAGACTACATCGGACCAGGTGACAGCAAGTACACAGAATATGATGCAGCCGTGACGACGCGCACGGTCGATTGGCTGAAACACCGCGCTGCCGACAAGGAAGGTCGCCCCTGGTGCCTATATGTCGGGCTGGTGGCGCCGCATTTCCCCTTGGTGGTGCCGCAAGAGTTTTATGATCTTTACCCGCACGACCACCTGCCCGAACCAAAGCTGAGCCCCCGTGACGGGTATGTGCGCCACCCCTGGGTGGAAAAGCAGAACGCGTTCATGGACAGCGAGGCCAAGTTCAAGGATGAGCGCGAGCGCCTGACCGCAATCGCCTCATACTACGGGCTGTGTAGCTGGCTGGATCACAATGTCGGTCAGATCATGGCCGCACTGGAGCAGTCGGGTTTTGGTGATGACACCACGGTCATCTACACCTCGGATCATGGCGACAACGTGGGCGCGCGGGGGCTTTGGGGGAAATCCAACCTGTATCAGGAAAGCGCCGCCGTGCCGATGATCATGTCCGGTCCTGGTCTGAGGCAGGGCACCTGCGACACGCCAGTAAGTCTGCTGGATGTGTCGGCCACCATCGCCGATCACTTTGACGCGCCGCTTGAGGTATCGGATGGGGTGCGCTCGCTCTATCAGGTTGCTGCGGCTGATCCGGACCCAGAGCGTCCGGTCTTTTCGGAATATCATGCGGCAGGCGCCGTTTCGGGAGCCTTCATGCTTCGGATCGGGCAATGGAAGTATCACCACTACGTCGGCTTCGCGCCCGAGCTGTTCGATTTGGAGGTCGATCCGGAAGAAACCTGCAATCTGGCGGATGACCCTTCACACGTCGAAACCTTGACCCGGATGGAAGCCGCTCTGCGCAAGATTTGCGACCCTGAAAAGGTCAACCAGCAAGCCTTTGAAGATCAAGCAGCTTTGATCGCCAGATACGGGGGCCGCGAGGCTGCACTGCAACTTGGTGCGCCCGGTGCGACACCACCTCCCAAGATGGAAGCAAGATGATGAAATTGACCATTCTCGGTTCGGGTTCTCCCGAAGCCTATGCTCGCCGTGCCTCGACCGGGTATCTGTTGGAAATCGGTGACGACAAGATCCTGTTTGACTGTGGTGGCGGGGTATTCGACAATCTTGTGCGTTCGGGCCGGTTGCCCAGCGACATCACGCATCTGTTCTTTACCCATCTGCACACCGACCACATGATGGATTACGCCCGTTTGGTGCATGCCGCATGGGACGAGGGCGCGCCACCGCTCAAGGTTTGGGGCCCAAGCCCGATTGCGCGCATGACCGAGGGATACTTCGGTCGCGACGGTGTGTTGTCACCCGACCTGTACGCCCGCACCGAACTGGCCCCCAGCCAGCAGGTCTGGGTTGCCCGTGGCGGCACCCTGCCGCGCGCGTGGCCTGCTCCGGATGTGACCGAGATCAGGCCAGGGTTTTCTTATCAAGGCAACGGGTGGGAGCTGAAAAGCTGCGAAGTTCCTCATGCTCAGCCCGCGTTCGACTGTATGGCCTTTTCGGTCGAGGCGGGCGGCAAGAAGTTCGTCTATTCCGGGGACGCGGGCATTTGCGGTGCGCTGACCGAGCTGACGGCAGATGCCGATCTGCTGATCCACTGGTGCTATCGTCTGTCCACCGATGACATCCACCCCGCAATTGCCGAGTTTTCTCCCACGCCGGAACACATCGCCAAGATGGCCCAGTCTGCGGGTGTCAAAGAACTGCTGATCACGCATTTTCGCATCCACATGGACAGCGATGAGGGGCACATCAGCGCCAATGTCGAGTTAAAGGAACATTTTGCAGGCCCGGCAAAGATCGTCGAAGATCTCGAAGTGTACGAGATTTGATTGATCCGACTGGCTGCGCGCGTCTCTGTCTGAATGAGAAGCGGGCAAATATTCCCAGATAGCTTTCCCCCTTTCTCAGTTGCGAAGATCTCAGTCGATCTGAATTGGCGGTTCTCCTGATGTTCCCCGGCATGACCTGAATTCACGGGGGTTTGTTTCCGCGCGTATAGTATTTATGGTGTTGAAAGGGTCGGCGTCGCCGCTGGTGCGGCGCTCGGAGAAGCTACGGTGGGCGTTCACATGACTGGACCAAAAATTAGAAACATGGAGGAATTCGCTTCCGTCAGTGGCATCTCTCGACCAACTCTCTCCAAGTTTTTTAACGATCCCAACAGCGTGCGAGCTTCGACGCGGACACGTATTGAGGCGGCGTTGGAGCAATACGACTATCAGCCCAATTTGTATGCTGTGAACCAAAATCGGCGTTTGACCAAGAACATCGGTGTTGTCGTGCCCTATTTGGCCGATCCGTTCTTTGCCAAAATTGCGCGGACGATTGAAGAGCAAATAATTGATACGGGATATCGCCCGGTTCTGCTCGGATCACACGGCAGTCCGGAGATGGAAATTGCCAACCTCGAAAATCTGCGCAGCATCAAACCGGCTGGCGTTCTTCTGGCACCTCTGGGGCGCGCGTCAGATCACGCGAAAATAGAGACCTTTTGCCGGGATGTGCCGACTGTGATGTTTGACGCCAATATTGACATGATCGGCGAAGCGTTTGTGGGCTCGAACAACGAGCAAAGCATTGGTTTGATTGTGGACTACCTCTGTCGAACGGGTGAACCGCCCTGCTTCTTCGAGATGAAGTCACCAACCAATCCAAACGCGTTCAAGCGCCGCAGCGCTTACATTTCCGCTATGGAAAAGCTGGGGCACAGTCCCAACCTGATCCAAACAGAGGGAGAGGGCTGGGAATTTGAGGAAATCGGATTTCGGGAAGGTATGCGGGTCGTGCGCGATCGAAACCTTCCGACAAACACCATTTTGTGTAGCAACGATCGTCTGGCCATTGGCCTTTTGTCCGCGGCCTTCGAGGCTGGGCTGCGCGTCGGAATCGAAGAAGGTTGCGAGTTGCGGGTCGCCGGTCACGACGATCACCCGTTTTCACGATATACCTGTCCGTCACTGACAACGGTTTCGCAAAATTATGAGGCAATCGCCAGGAAAAGTGCTGCAGTCCTGCTGGAATGTATCGAAGCTGAAGAAGCCGCCGATTCGCGGCAGGAAACACTGTTCGATGGGCGTTTGATCATGAGATCATCCGCGTAAAGAGCTGAGAGAAACCGACATTTCCAAAACTTTACGCGCGTAAAGAAATATGTTGACGCAAGACACTATCGAACAGTAGTCTTGGGGCAAGCATCAATTTTTGGGAGGATGAGGATGTTTTTGAAAGGCACACTTTGTGCAGCCACCGCCACTGCGCTCTTGGCAGCGGGTGGTGTTTCTGCCGAAACACTGACGATTGCGATCGTGAACAACGGTCACATGATCAACATGCAAAAGGTCGCTGAGGCTTACACCGCCGAAACCGGTGTCGAGCTCAATTGGGTTTCGCTGGAAGAAGGTGTTCTTCGTGAACAGGTTACATCCGATACTGCAACCGGCGGTGGTCAGTATGACATTATCAATATCGGCATGCAGGAAGCCCCCATCTGGGGCGCGGCAGGCTGGATCGAACCGCTGAACTTCTCAGAAAGCTACGACGTCGACGACATTCTGCCTGCCATGCGCAACGGTTTATCCCATGAAGGTCAGCTTTATGCGGCGCCGTTCTACGGTGAATCTTCGATGGTCATGTACCGCAAGGACCTGACAGACGCAGCGGGTGTTTCCATCGCTGACAATGACAGCTGGGACAACGTAAAGGCGGCGGCCGCAGCGATCCATGATCCAGACAACGGCGTTTATGGTGCCTGCCTGCGCGGAAAACCGGGCTGGGGTGACAACATGGCGTTTATCACAACGGTCGTGAATTCCTTCGGTGGCGCATGGTTTGATGCAGATTATCGTCCGGTGCTGGACAGCCCGGAATGGAACGCGGCAATTAACTTTTATGTCGATCTTCTGAGCAACTACGGCCCTCCGGGTTCCGAGGGCAACTCTTTCAACGAGATCCTCGCGCTTTACAACGAAGGCAAGTGCGGCATGTGGATTGACGCAACTATCGCGGCGTCCTTCCTGGATGTGGACGGCGTGGCCTATGCGCAGTCACCGAACGCAGGCAACCCTGTTGGGGCAAACTGGCTCTGGGCATGGGCCATGGCGATTCCCGCGGGTTCTCCGAGTGCTGAAGCCGCCGGAAAATTCATCGAGTGGGCAACGTCCAAGGACTACGTCCAGGCGGTTGGCACACACCCAGACTTCGGTTGGGGTTCCGTTCCGACCGGGCAGCGCGCATCGACCTATGCGATCCCCGAGTTCCAGGCAGCGGCAGGCTTTGCAGCAGCGGAACTGGCAGCAATCGAAAGTGCGGCCCCAGAGGCGACGACTCTGAAGCCATATGTCGGCGTACAATTCGCGGCGATCCCTGAATTCCCAGAGGTAGGCTCTGCGGTCGCTCAGGAAATGGCAGCAGCACTGTCCGGTGCGAAATCGGTCGAAGACGCTCTGGCGGCATCCCAGAAAGCCGCTGAATCGATCATGAAAGAAGCCGGATACTACGACTAAGTCGATCGAGGGCTCGGCTGGTGCCGGGCCCTCACCGCGATGTACCACAGGGTTTGCTAGGCTGCCTTGGTACCGCCTAACATCCAAACCAGCGCAACCCAAATATGAGATGCCAAACGGAAAAACCGTTTTGCTGAGAGGATAGGATCATGTCTGACAGAAAGCTTCCCCGCCTTCTTCAAACACCTGCGGTACTCCTGTTGTTAGTGTGGATGCTCATTCCACTCGGGATGACCCTCTACTTTTCGTTTATTCGTTACGTATTGAACAATCTGCGCCGTCCCGAGTGGACAAGCCCAAGCTTGAGCAACTGGCGTGGCTTCGGGAATTATGAGTTTGTTCTGAAATCCAAGGATTTCCTGTTATCCATCCAGAACAGCCTGCTGATTGTCTGCAGTATCCTGATTTTGACAGTCGTGCTGGGTGTTCTTATCGCTGTGCTGATCAACAAATCTTTTCCGGGACAGGGCATTGTCCGAGTTCTGTTGATCTCACCCTTCTTCGTAATGCCGGCTGTAAACGCTGTCCTCTGGATCAACATGATCCTGGATCCTGTGCTGGGCCTGCAGGGGATCGCGGTTGGCAGCATCAACGAGTTGCTGGAGAGCCTGCGCAACGCACCTGTGGTGGGATGGTTCTTCTCGCTCTGGCCGGACCTGGAACCGATTTCCTTTCGGGCGACACAAACATCGGCCTATGCCGTCATCATCATGGTGACATGGCAGTGGACACCGTTTGCGGTGCTGATCTTCATGACGTCGCTGCAATCTGAAGACCAGCAGCAGAAGGAGGCTGCAATTCTGGATGGGGCCAGCACATGGTCGCAATTTCGGTTCCTGACCCTGCCGCACCTGGCACGACCGATTGCGATCGTGGTCATGATTCAGGCGATTTTCCACCTGTCGCTCTACGCGGAAATCGAAATCGTCAGTCGCGGCAACGGCAACAAGAACCTGCCGTATCTGATCGGTGAATTTGCCAACAACAACATCGGGGCTGCCAGTGCTACGGGCATCTTTGCAGTCATCCTTGCCAACATCGTCGCGTTCTTTCTGCTGCGCATGATTGGCAAGACATTAATGGAATAGGGGAGAAGCCAATGGCTATTGTTGCAAAACCATCAAGGTTCTCGAAATACGGTCGGCCGACATTGGCCTGGGTCGTGGGGTTGTTGTTCTTCTTTCCAATCTTCTGGATGGTACTGACAAGCTTCAAAACTGACGCTGATGCAGTTAAGCCCGAATATCTGATCTGGTTCACACCGACATTTGATAACTACCTGAATATGACCGAAAACTACGACTATTGGCGCTTTGCCAAGAACTCGGTCATCACAGCCGTTTTCGCCACAGCCTTCACGCTCTTTGTCGGTATTCCCTGCGCCTATGCGATGGCTTTCAATCCAAGTCGTTCCACAAAAGACGTTCTGATGTGGATGCTGTCGACCAAGATGCTTCCAGCAGCGGCGGTGCTCTATCCGATGACGTTTATCACCAAGTCTGCCGGGCTGTTTGATACGCGCTTTCTGATCATCATGGTGCTTAGCCTGATCAACCTGCCTATCGTGATCTGGATGCTCTTTACCTATTTCAAGGAAATCCCGAAGGATATCATCGAAGCCGGGCAGATGGATGGTGTGAACACCTGGGGCGAGATCAAGGAAATTCTCTTGCCGCTCGCCTGGGGAGGCATCGCATCCACCGCGCTCCTCGCCTTCATCTTCTGTTGGAACGAAGCTTATTGGACCGTGCGTCTTACCACCACGGATGCAGCTACGCTTTCAAAACTCATCGAAGGAAACCGTGCCCCTGAAGGGCTTTTCTTTGGGCGCCTCTCGGCAGTTTCCGCGGCCGCCGTCGGACCAATCGTAGTCCTGGGATGGTTTTGCCAGAAACAACTTGTCCAGGGCTTGACCTTCGGCGCTGTCAAATAAGGAACGAAAATGGGACGTATTCAACTCAAAAACGTGACCAAGAGCTTTGGCGACGTACAGGTGATCCCACCCCTGGATCTGACAATCGAAGACGGAGAATTCGCAGTATTTGTTGGTCCGTCAGGCTGTGGCAAGTCCACTCTGCTGCGCATGATCGCGGGTCTCGAAGATCTGACATCTGGCGAGGTGGAAATCGACGGCGAGGTGGTAACTGAAATGCCGCCGTCTCAGCGGAGGTTGGCCATGGTTTTCCAGTCCTATGCGCTTTATCCGCATATGACCGTGCGCAAGAACATCGGTTTTCCTCTGCGTATGGCGAAGATGGCCCAGGCTGAGATCGACCAACGCGTTGAAACGGCGGCAAAGTCACTGAACCTCATGGATTACCTGGATCGCAAACCTGCTGACCTGTCTGGTGGGCAGCGCCAGCGTGTCGCCATCGGTCGAGCCATCGTACGCGAACCTTCAGCCTTCCTGTTTGATGAACCATTGTCAAACCTTGATGCGGCTTTGCGCGTGGGTATGCGTCTGGAAATCGGCGAGCTACACGAACGACTGATGACCACCATGGTTTATGTGACCCATGACCAGGTCGAAGCGATGACCATGGCGAACAAGATCGTGGTCCTGCGCGCCGGGGTGATCGAACAGGTTGGGTCCCCGCTCGAGCTGTATCACCAGCCGCAGAACGAGTTTGTGGCAGGTTTTATCGGCTCGCCAAAGATGAACTTTGTGAAAGGGGTGGAGGCGGAAAAACACGGTGCTGCAACCATAGGCATTCGGCCGGAACACACAGACTTCAGCTTGACGGAAGGCGCCTGGAAGGGGCGCGTGAGCGTCGCGGAACACCTTGGGTCTGACACGTTCATCCACGTGCATGATTCCGGGGTCGCGGACACAATAACTGTACGTGTGAGTGGCGATCTATCAGTCAAACATGGCGATACCATTTATCTGACGCCCCAGGCTGATCAAATTCACAAGTTTGACGAGCAGGGTCATAGAATTTGATGGCGTCTTCGGTACTAAATACTGATGGTCTCGCGCTTTCTGATGCGAATCTGTCGAGGCTTCCGGCAACGGTTGCACGCCCTGAATATGATCGGGCCGGGCTTCGTCCCGGTATTGTGCATATCGGTCTCGGCAACTTCCATCGCGCGCATCAAGCATGGTTTATCCATCGGCTGATGCAAGAAGGTCTGGCGCAGGATTGGGCCATTGTCGGTGCAAGTGTTCGCACGCAAGACCAGGGTATGCGTGATCGCTTGTTGTCTCAAGATTGCCTGACGACGCTGATTGAGTTGTCACCAAAAGGAAAGTCCGCCGAAGTCATAGGCTCGATGATTGATTTTCTGCCGATCGAGGCCGAAAATTCCGCGCTTGTGCGACAAATGGCTGACCCGGCCATTCGGATCGTGTCCCTGACCATCACTGAAGGGGGGTACTTTGTTTCCCCCACCGGAATTGGCTTGGACCTTGAGCATCCGGATGTTCAGCATGACATTCACTTTCCTGATGCTCCAAGAACGGTCTTCGGTGCCATCGTGGCTGCGTTGTCGATACGACGCGCCTCTGGCACAGGGCCATTCACGGTTCTCAGCTGCGACAACCTAAGGGGAAATGGCACAATTGCGGCGCGGGCGGTCCTTTCTTTTGCCGAGCAAATAGACCCGGAACTTGCGGCATGGATTGAAGACCACTGCAGTTTTCCAAATTCCATGGTGGACTGCATCGTTCCGGCATCCGGTCCAAACGAGATTGCCTTGGTTCAAGGTTACGGAGTCGATGATGCGGTTCCGGTTACACATGAAAGCTATCGTCAGTGGGTGATCGAGGATGATTTCTGCGCTGGACGACCTGAACTTGAAAAGGTCGGGGTGATCATGTCGCCAACGGTTCACGCCCATGAGGTGTTGAAGATCCGTATCCTCAACGCGGGGCACCAGGTTTTGGCCAATGTCGGTGAACTGCTGTCAGTCGAGACCATAGCGGAATGCATGGCGCATCCGCTGATCTCGCAGTTCTTCGACAAGGTTGAGCATGAGGAAATCGTGCCATATGTGTCTCCGGTGCCCGGTATGACACCGACGCAATATGTCAGCTTGATCGCTCAACGGTTTTCAAACCCGGAAATTCGTGACACGACACGCCGTGTGGCATTTGACGGATCATCCCGCCATCCAGAATTCATCCTGCCCATCATTCGAGATGCCCTGGATAGCGGCGGCTCAATAGAAGGCTTGGCATTGGTCGAAGCATTGTGGGCTCGTATGTGCGCCGGCGTCCGGGATGACGGGACGATCATCAGCGACAACGATCCCGATTGGCAGGGGTTGTCAGCAGTCTCGCGAGAAAGCGCCCGTCGACCAGCGGCGTGGCTTGAGCAACGGCAGTTTTATGATGACCTCGTCAACGACACTATTTTCGAACCAGCATTTTGCCGTTGGTTGCGGCTAATCTGGTCTGACGGCAGTCTTGTGGCGCTTCAAACCTACGTGGGGTCGCCTCAAGACTCGAAAAGAGAGACAGCAGGATGATCCTATGTTGCGGCGAGGCCCTTATCGACATGATCCCCGAGCTGACACTTCAGGGTACTGAGGGGTTTGTCCCTCAGTGTGGTGGTGCGGTCATGAACACCGCGGTCGCTTTGGGTCGTCTGGGCGTTCCGACCAGCTTGTTTACAGGGCTGTCCGATGACTTGTTTGGCCTCCAGCTGACCGAGCATCTGCACGCATCACATGTCGATCTATCTCTTGTGGCAAGATCCAGTCGCCCCTCGACACTAGCGTTTGTGCGCCTTGTGGATGGTCAGGCCAGCTACAGTTTTATGGATGAAAATTCAGCTGGTCGCATGCTGCAACTCTCTGATCTGCCCAACGTCCCAAAGAAGGTTTCGGCTCTGTTCTTCGGAGGCATCAGTCTCGCCGTAGAGCCATCTGCGGAAACCTATGCGGCCCTTTTGGATCGGGAAAAACGTGAGCGCGTGGTCATGTTGGACCCAAATATCCGTGAAAACTTCATTCCCGATCAGGACCGCTACCGCGCCCGGCTGGATCGGATGTTGAGCAAAACCGACATCGTTAAGGTGTCGGATGAGGATTTGGATTGGTTGATACCGCAGGCAATGTCGTCCGCGGAAAAGGCTGAGATGTTGTTGAAACGCGGGCCCAGCATCGTGATCACCACACGCGGTTCCGCCGGGGTGGTTGCGCTTCTATCAAATGGTACCGAGGTTGGCGTCGCGGCGGAAACCGTTGAAGTTGTGGATACCGTCGGGGCTGGTGATACGTTCAATGCAGGTTTCTTGTGCAAATTGAACCAGCTAGCGTGCCTGGATGTACAAACACTCAGGCACCTCGATCCCGAGGTTCTGAAGCAAGCTTTGGCTTTTGCGTCCAAGGTCGCCGCAATTTCAGTATCCCGAAAAGGGGCAAATCCACCCTGGGCGCAGGACGTCGCGCGTTAGCGAAATTCAAACCGCTTCCAATATTCAGCGCCACTGACGCGAGCAGTCCTGAAATGTCATCCATGGTTTCCAGTGGATTAATTCGACTGGGCGAAACCAGTGTTAGATCGCCAGCAGCGGAACGAAAAGCCTGACTCAAATAGCTGCCCCCAATAGGGCGCAGCCTTGGTGGAATTTGACGGGCAACCTTGGGCTGTGCTTCCGGCAACGTCTTTCCAATAGATGTAAGACAGGCAGGCACACGGCCCGATTGCCAACCCTCAGGTGTCGTACCCTAGCGGCGACGGTCCCGGCGCGCGCTCATCGGTTGAAAGGCCACGCCCACATGCGCCTCGCAATAGGGTTTTCCCTGTTGCACAGGCAGGCCGCAGAACCAGAAATCGTCCGTGGCCGGATCGCCCACAGGCCACTTGCATGTGCGTTCGGTCAGCTCCATCAAGGTCAACTTCTTGGCCTTTTTTTCGATCTCGTTGACCTTGGCCAGCGCCTCGGGGCTGATTTCATTGGCCGAGGGCTGCGGCGGCAGCGGTTGGCCGGCCGGGATGATCTGCTTGCGGGCAGGGATCGGCTTGGCTTCGGCCGCGGGCTCGGGTGCCGGTTTGCGGGCCGGTTCGGTCTTGGGCGCGGATTTGGCGCGCGGCTCTGCTTTGGCAGTGGCCGCGGGCTTTTCCTTGGGCTCGGCTTTGGTCGAGGCGTTGCTCGTCGCGCGGTTCGACAGGCCCAGGCGATGCACCTTGCCGATGACGGCGTTGCGTGTCACGCCGCCCAGTTCCTTGGCGATCTGACTGGCCGACTGGCCCTCGCCCCACATTTTCTTGAGCAGTTCAACGCGCTCGTCGGTCCAGGACATGGCATGCCTTTCAAAGCGGGAAAGCGGCCCCATTCGTGGCCGCCTTCGGAATTTGTCTCAGCGCCCTATTTTAATCACTGCGCCCCGAGTTACAAGGCGTCTTAGAATCAGTTTCGCAGCAAAACGTGGGGCAGGGCAGATGTCGGATTTCATGGATCTAGGCGAACGTCGGTTTGGAAAGGTCAATTGGCTTGGTTTGCGAACGCTCGCGCACCGGGAAATGGCCCGTTTCATGGTGGTCTGGACGCAGACGCTTTTGGCGCCTCTGGTGACAGCAGGTCTGTTTCTGTTGATCTTCACCATTGCTGTCGGGTCCAAACGCGGTGACGTCATGGGGGTGGCGTTCATGACTTTTCTGGCGCCGGGCATTCTGACCATGACGGTGATCCAGAACGCTTTTGCCAACACCTCATCGTCGATCGTGATTTCCAAGGTACAGGGCAACATCGTTGATACGCTGATGCCCCCTTTGTCTGCTGCCGAGCTGCTGATTGGTTATCTGGCAGGCGGAGTCGCGCGTGGGTTGCTGGTTGCGGTTGCCATCAGCTCGGCCCTGGCGTTGGTCTTGGGGATCGTGCCACAGCACCCGTTTGTTGCGCTGCTGTTCGTGGTGATGGGGGCGACATTCCTCGGGGGGCTGGGGATTGTTGCGGGTATCTTTGCCGACAAATTCGATCAAATGGCAGCGATCACCAATTTCATTGTAACCCCTTTGGCGTTTTTGTCCGGTACGTTTTATTCCGTCGAGGCGCTGCCGCCGGTCCTGAAATTGATCAGCCACCTGAACCCGGTGTTTTACCTGATCGATGGCGTACGGTTTGGCGTAATCGGCGTCTCGGACAGTTCTCCCTGGCTGGGGTTTGCGGT
>FYBJ01000119.1_pt1 | contig 25500 bp, 24 predicted proteins | sample 1134611 | NCBI WGS metagenome assembly FYBJ01 (sample SAMEA104116008, study PRJEB20421) | marine metagenome | isolation source: marine | reverse complement strand
ATTGCTATCGGTCAGACGATTGCTGAAATCAACCAGACACTGGGTGTAACGCTGTAATTAAAAATTACCGTTACGCATCCGCGCTTCTAAATCCTGCCACAGCGACAAGCGGGACGAATCACCAACCCGCTGGCCTTCACCACGTGATTTAGCCAGCCATAAACCGGCACCGTTAAAGCTATATACCGGCACCAGATCATTACGACGGCTGGCTGGCTCAATCTCAGTAATCAGGTTATCCAATACCAACGGTACCGACCGGTTGGTTTCGTAATAAGTCAGCACCATATGCGCCTGACCGATTTCCACCGCTTTAACGTAGGTGATCCGCAGCTTATCCTCATCAACGCCAATTTCTTTAAGCGTGAAATATTTGGCGATGGAATAATCTTCACAATCACCGGCGCCAATCGCCAGCATTTCCGCTGGTGTTGCCCAGTAATCCTCTTTACTCCACAGCATGATATCGTCGATAAATTGCACGTTGCTGTTAAAGAATTTATTAACAACTTCCAGCTTTTCTGGTTCCGGCAAATCTTTTGAGTTTTCGATCAGCGATTGCCATTCTTCAAAACGTTGCCGGGCAAAACGATCATGCTTGGCTTCAATGCGCGCTAAAAAGGCTTCGGAAAAATCCAGATTGGCCCAAAGCGGCCATGACAGCAGCGTCAGACTGCTGACCAGCATCGCCGTTAACCAGCGGGATGTCCGTATCGCTGGCATGGCTTTTAACGGCTGATTCCAAACAAACCGACGCCCAGGACATAGTCAAAGTCTTCGTCCTTGCTGACACCTTCTGCCAGCACCTTGATTTCCAGCAAATTGGCAACTTCCTGAATAATATCGAGGAAATCCGGTTTACTGTTGTGCTGGCGAATATCACTGGTTAAATCACGGGCCAGACGAATATAGTTGATATGCAGATCTTTGATTTGTTCAACCGGGATCACATCACTGCTATAGCGTTTCAGCAGGGTAGTGGCGCCAAGCTCACGGGCAAACAGGCTGAAGCTGGCAAAGGTTTGTTGTTTTTTAGCGGCAGCATAGGCCGTCACGCTGAAAGCCAGCAAATTTGCCGGTAATGAAAACTGCTCCAGCCGCGTTGCCAGCCAGTCGCGGAAATCTTTGGAGGCCACTGATTTCATCGACAAATTGATGGTAACCGGCGTGGTGACTTTTTGCTGCTCCATGGTGGTCAGCACTTTACTGACAATAGTTCTGTCGAGCTGCTCAACCAGACCAAATTCTTCAGCCATGGAGAAGAAAGTGCCGATTGGTAATTCCTTCCCATCCGCATCACGCACCACGGTAAAGGCTTCCATCATCACCTGTTGCGGTGATGTGCCAGCATAATTATAGGCTTGATTGGTAAAGGTGATTTCCGGTGTTTGCTTATCAATCGCCTGACTGATGGCTGCTTTCCAGTCTTGGTCACTGATTGAACTGAGTGAATCCTGCTTAATAAAGTAGGCATTGGCACCAATCAGTTTGGATTGCTCATAGGCCTCAATCGCTGCCGGTAGCAAGCGATCAAATTCACTGCTGCGACCAAAACCAACGATGCCGATATGCAGTAAATCCTCATCATCGTATTGCTGGCCAAGGTTATTGACCGCTTTTTGTAATTTGTCGGCAAAAGCAGTGATTCCGGCCTGATCACTCTGTGGATAAACGATGGCAAATTCAGAACCATAGAGCCGGTAATTTTGCGCCGGACTGTTGCTGTGCTGTTTGAGCATATCGGCAAAGTCCATCAGTAATTGATCGACAGCTTGTTTACCCCGATCACGACCCAGACCAGCCAAATCATCAAATTTGATATACAAAACATGGCCGCTTTGGCCGGCGGAGAGTGCGGTTTTCACATCTACGTTGAAAGTCTGCTGGTTAAACAGGCCGGTCAAGGCATCGCGTTTTAAACTGTCATTAAGATTTTCCAGTTTGCTGTTGAGCCGCGCGATCATGCCACCGATTTTGCCCGACATACTGTTCATCGACTGGGCGACGTTTTTGACTTCCAGCGTCCACGGCATTTTATCGATAGTGACAAAATTACCCGAGGAGATTTCATTAGCCTGTTTTTCAATATCTTTCAATGGCTTAAGCGTCAGTCTTAATACGGCAACCAGCAATAAAATGGCGCCAATTAAAATCAGCAGCGAGAATTTCAATGTGGATTTGAACTGTTCATAGAGTTTCAGGTAACCGTAACCGGGGTTACTGGTCACCGATAAGGTACCGCTGATATTCCAGCCGGAACTGATTTCAGAGACAGCGGTTGCTGTTCTCAAGGGCAATAATTCAATCAGCCAGGCTGGCACACCTTCAATTTGCACCGGATTGGTCAATTGCACCAGTTCTTCGCCATCAACATTAACGAGGCGCATTTCTTTGTAATAACCGGTATCAAAAATAGCATTCATCATGGTTCGCAGAATAGGATCCTGCTCATCGGTCATATGTGGGCTCAGCGACAGGCCCAGCGAGGTGGCCGTATCCTGCATATGAATTTCTGATTCCACCTGTAAATAACTACGGATATTGTTCATGCTCAGGGTAAAATTCACTGCAAAAACAATAAAAAAGATTAAAGTAACCAGGATTAACAACTGCTTTGAAAGTGACATAACACATCCCCGAGATAGGCGATTGAAACGACAATAAAAACCGGCAAAAAACGACCCGCATTCAGATGGCCTAACAATACGCTGCCACCCGCTGCAGGGCAAGCGCCAAAGGCGCATTAAACGGTGACTTTCTTTTGTTTTAACTGCCTGATTGCTAGGATCGGCTTTTTTGAAGACCACAGGTTTAACTGATGCTGACTGTTTTAGCCCAAATGGCGTTATTAATTGCTTGTGGTGCTGCCTGGCAAAAACTGGCGCCCAGCCATATTCCATCATCGTCGCATCGTCGCGCACTGACCGATCTGGTGTTTTATATTCTGCTGCCTGCGTTAATCATTGATGTTATCTGGCAAACGGAGTTATCCACTCATTCGCTGCAAATTTCGCTGATTGCCATGACCGCATTGGCCGGCGCCATGCTGGCGATGTGGCTGGTGATGCAGTTTATTGATGTCAACCGACAGCAAACCGGTGCGTTGTTACTGGCTGCGGCGTTCCCCAATGTCACTTATCTGGGGCTGCCGGTATTGGATCAGGCGCTGGGTAGCTGGTCCAACTCTTTGATACTGCAATACGATTTATTTGCCTGCACACCGATATTAATGACGGTCGGTATTTTACTGGCCCGGCATTTCGGTACCTCAGATGCCAACCTGCATCCGTTGAAAGCACTGCTGCGGATTCCACCCTTGTGGGCCGTCACCATTGCCGTTTTACTCAATGTTTTTGCCGTCAGCCGGCCAGCGTTGGTCCATGATGCATTGCAGACTTTATCGGGCGGGGTAGTGCCGCTGATGCTGATTGCACTGGGCATGAGCATCCGCTGGCAAAGTCTGCATATCCGTCTGTTGCCATTGTTGCTGCCTGTGGTACTGATTAGTCTGGGGCTGGCACCGGCGATTGTCTGGTCGGTAACGCAGTTTATCGATTTACCTTTGCAAATCGCGCAAACCGTGGTGCTTGCGGCGGCAATGCCGACGATGGTGTTTGGTTTTGTGATTTGTGAACAATATGAGCTCGACAGTACGTTATATGCGGCTGCGGTGACCTTAACGACAATTGTTTGCCTTATCACCTTGCCAGTCTGGTTTCACTGGGTCAGTTGATCCTGCCAATTAAAACCAGCGGCGATAATCGCGGTTTTTAACAACGCCATCGCTTCTTGCACCTGTTGCTGTTCACCGCGCAGACTCATTTCGATATGTGGCGGCTCCGCTAAATGCGGCAGGCTGGATAGTTTCAGGGCAGGGTAGTCACGATCAATTTGCTGCATGATGCCCAGCAAATCTGATTCACGGCCGCCGCGAACAAAAATGATTTCTTCGTACGCTGGCCGCTGATTTCTCAAATCGGCATACCGGTTATCTAAAATCCAGCGGCACATCGGCCAGGCCATTTCCGGAAAACCCGGCATAAAATGATGATGGCCAAAGCTGAAGCCCGGCACCTGATTGACCGGATTAGGAATAATGCCGGCGCCTTCCGGCAAATAGCCCATCAGAATCCGGTTAGGATAAGCGCGCTCAGCGAATTGTTTTTCAATCAGTGCCACCGCTTCGGGGTGGGGTGTAATTGGCACGCCGGCAATTTTGGCGACCGTTTGCCGGGTGCGATCATCCGGCGTTGCGCCAATGCCACCAAAGCTGAACACCAAATCACCACTGGCCATTGAAAACCGCAGACAGCGCTCCAGTTGCTCGGGATCATCACCCACTATTAATACACTGCTCAGTTCCAGATTACGTTCACTAAGCAGTTGCTTGAGAAAAGCAAAATGTTTGTCCTGACGTTTACCGCTGAGGATTTCATCACCGATGATGAGCGCGCTGATATTCATTTATTCCGGCCGGTTACGCATAAAGTCAGCAGTTTGGGCAAAAGAAGCCATCAATTGTTCGGCAAATAATGGCTCTAAATCCATTTCTTTCAGCGCCTGCGCCATGCAATACAGCCACTGGTCGCGTTCTTCAATCCCGATTGAGAATGGTAAATGCCGGGCACGCAGTCGTGGATGACCAAACTTTTCCACATACAATTGAGGGCCACCCAGCCAACCACTTAAAAACCAGAACAATTTGTCTTCACTTCCCTGAATGTCTTCAGGATGCAGCCGGCGAATAATATCTGTCTGCGGTGTTTCCGACATGATCTGGTAAAAGTGTTTCACCAGTTGCCGGACCGCAGTTTCGCCGCCGATCCGCTGGTAAGGGGTTTGCATATCACTCATCTACGATCCTCGTTAAAGTCAGCATTCTAGCGGCCCAGCGCAATTGCATAAAGCCTTTCAAACTTGCGGCGAATGCTGCTGATGGGGATAATTGATTGTTTTACCAAGAAATCAAAGGAGCACAATCCGATGAGTGACAGAATTATTATGCGTACCGGCGAAGCTTTGATCGCGGACGGCCCACCGTTAACAGCGGCTGAACCGGAAGTGGTTATTGGCGAACTGGATGGTCCATTTGGTACCGCGTTTGCCAATCTGATGGGCGATCAAGTACAAGGTCACTCGCGGGTTTTGGCGCTGATGAACACTGATATGCAGGTGCGCCCAGCGACCATTATGGTTAGTAAAGTGACCGTTAAGAAAACGGCTTATACCAACATCCTGATGGGTACCGTTCAGGGCGCGATTGCCAACGGTGTTTTGGATGCTGTTCGCAACGGCACGATTCCAAAAGAAAAAGCCAATGACCTGGGTATTATCGTTTCGGTATGGTTAAACCCGGGCATTACCACCATTGAAAATCTGGATCATGAAGCTTTGTTTGATGTGCATCGTCGTGCCACCACCCGAGCGATTGAAAAAGCCATGAACAATGAACCAAGCATTGATTATTTGCTGGAAAATCAGGAAAAACTGGTCCACAAGTATTATCAAAAAGAACTGGATGCAAAAAAATAAGCACGCCGGAAATTTTTGACTTAAGGCGATGGTCTTAACTTTGTAGGTTAATTCACAGCCTTAAATAATTTGACGGTCTGACCGCTAATGCGATCAGGCCGTTTTTTTTGCTGTGTATAATGCCGCTATGACTGAATCTGCAAAATCCGGTATCGATATTTATTCGATTGACAAACTGATGCACGAAACGCGTCAGCTGGCCGCCCGTTACCGACAAACCACCGGCACAACACTGCCGGTAACTGGCGAAATTGCTAGATTTGATGCCGCTAAAGCACTGGATTTGCAGCTACTGGATGATGCCAGCCTGGCTTATGACGCGTTGGGCAAGGGTGATCGTCAGGACCAGCGTATTATCATCAAAGGCCGGGCACTGTTTGATGAAAGCCGCTCGTCGACACCACGGATCGGTCAAATAAATCCACAGCAGGACTGGGACAGTGTAGTACTGGTGTTATTCGACGATGCTTATCAACCACTGGATATCTACGAAGCCAGCCGTGAAGACATTGAAGCAGCTTTGGCCGGACGTGACAGCAAACGTAAAAAACGCGGCGCCATGTCAGTCGCACAGTTTAAAATTATCGGCAAACTGGTCTGGACTGCAGATGGCGGCAGTGAAGCCGAAATATGGGATAATCAAACCGGTTAATCGCGCAGCAGGAGAGGGATCATGAGTATTGCCGAATTTGTGTTGTGGGCGATCGTCGCCGTGGTACTGGTTTATTCGGTGGTGATTTTTAACCATCTGGTGACCTTAAAACATAACGTTAAAAAAGCCTGGTCAAATATCGACGTGCTGCTCAAACAGCGTCATGAAGAACTGCCCAAACTGGTCGAAACATGCCGGCAATATATGCAGTTTGAGCAGCAAACGCTGGAAAAAGTCATGCAGGCGCGTGCCGCCGTGTCTCAGGCACAAGCGCAAGGCGATATGGGTGCTTTGGGACTGGCAGAGACCGAAATGCGCCTCGGACTGGGTAATTTATTTGCTGTCGCTGAAGCTTACCCTGATCTTAAAGCCAACGAATCTTTCCAGCATTTACAACAGCGTATCAGCGGTCTGGAAAATGCTATTGCTGACCGCCGTGAGTTTTATAATGAAAGCGTCAATATCAACAATATTCAAATTGAGCAGTTTCCGGATTTGATTATTGCCAGTCTGTTTCGTTTCAAGGCGTTTGAGTTGCTGGAGTTCAGCGACAGCGAAACTGCCGACGTTGATATTAAAACGTTGTTTCAGGGCTAAATGCAGCAAACCATCGACACGCTTGCCGGCGTTATCAAAACGCTGGATAACACCGAGTTCATTTTTTTATCGATATTTTTGCTGGCCTGCAGTGCTTATGGCTTTATCCGTTTATTCATCGCACTGAAACGTGGCCGTTTGTTGTCCGGTCAGGCCACCGCCAAAATCCGCTCCGCCTCACAGGGCTGTGTCGAACTTAATGGCGTGACCGAATTAATGCCCAGCCCGCCAGTCGTATCGCCGATTTCCGGCCGGCAATGTGTCTGGTTTAACTATATCGTTGAGCAAAAACAAACTTATTACGATGGCAAAAACCAGCGAACTCGCTGGGTGGTGGTGCAGCGTTATCGCAGTGATGCATTGTTTTATTTGCGTGATGACACCGGTGTTTGTGTCGTCGATCCGGATGATGCCGATATTCTGCATGCAGAAAAACGCAGCTGGCGCGACAAACTTAACGCCGATCGTCGTTATCAGGAGTGGTTTTTAACAGAGCGGCAGCCCATCTATGCGCTGGGCTGGTTTCGTAGTGTGCAAACCACCAGTCAACAGCTGATGCGCGAACAAGTCAGTTTATTGCTGCGTGAATGGAAACAGGATTTTCAGAATCTTTTAAAACGCTATGATCAAGATAAAGACGGTGATATCAGCGAACAGGAATGGCAGCAGGCGGTGAACGATGCTAATCACCATATCCGCGAGCAGCAGTTAAGTCAGCCAACAGATGCCATTCATGTGCTTGGCAAGGGTCCACACCGCAAGCCTTATATTATTTCTGCTGTGCCTGAAAAGCGTTTATTACGACATTATCAATGGCAGTTTTATCTGGCTCTGGCCGGCTTTTTAGCCAGTGGCAGCCTGTGGATCTGGGCAATGAATTTACGACAGGGATGGTAATGCAAGACGATTTACAGACAGTGTTTGCCGAGGGCGGCCTGCTGGCAAGACATATCAAGGGATTTCAGCCCCGCAAAGCCCAGCAGCAAATGGCTGAAAAGGTCGCGCAAACCTTGCAAAATGGCACCATTCTGGTTGCCGAAGCCGGTACGGGCACCGGTAAAACCTTTGCTTATCTGGCGCCGGCGATTTTGTCAGGGCAAAAAGTGTTTATTTCCACTGGTACTAAAAACCTTCAGGATCAATTATTTAACCGCGACTTGCCGACTTTGCGTAAAGCACTCGGCGTGCCATTTCAGGCGGCAGTGTTAAAAGGCCGCAGTAATTATTTGTGTCACCACCGGCTGGGACTGGCTGAGCAGGATGATGCGTTGTTATATCAACGGCCGTTATTGCAGGATTTACGTAACTGGTCCGAACAAAGTGACAACGGCGATTTAAGTGAAACCAGTCTGCTTGATGATGCCGGTAGTTTGTGGCCCAGAGTCACTTCCACGGTTGAAAACTGCCTTGGCCAGCAATGCCCGGAATATCAGGATTGTTTTATTGTTGAAGCCCGCCGCCGTGCTCAGGAAGCTGATTTGGTGGTTATCAATCACCATTTGTTGATGTCTGATTTTGCCCTGAAAACCGCCGGTCAAGGTGAGGTGCTGCCTAACGCGGATGCTTTTATTATTGATGAAGCGCACCAGTTACCGGCGATTGCCAGCCAGTTTCTCGGCCATCGGATAAGCAGTCATCAGATTGCCGAATTATGCCGTGATGCCAATCAGGAAATGCAGGCCGATGCCGCCGATATGCTGGTTATCAGCGAACAAGCCGAGCAGGTGATGAGTTGTTTACAACGGCTGCGGAATTTTCTCGGCAATCAAGAGCAACGCAGTCCCTGGCAATTATTCATTGAAAATAGTGACGTCCGGGATGAATACAGCAAGCTGATGGAGCGGCTGGATGTTTTCAATGAAACACTGAAACTGGCCGCCGAACGCAGTCAGGGGTTAAAACAATGCCAGCAACGCGCTGAAAACCTGTTGAATTTACTGGATTTATTTTTTGATAACCACAGTGATGCCAATCTGGTGTTGTGGCTGGATAATCGCAGCTCCGGCTTTATATTGCATGCCACGCCGTTTGAAATCAGTAGCCATTTCCAGAACTGGCTAGAAGAAAAACCCGCCGCCTGGATTTTTACTTCGGCGACCTTAACCGTGGCCGGTCAATTTAATCACTTCTGCCAGCAACTGGGTATTTTTGATGCCGATACCGCACATTGGGACAGCCCATTTAATTATCAGCAGCAAAGCTTGTTGTATATGCCGCTGATACCAGTAGAGCCTTCCGACCGTGCTTACAGCCAGCATGTTGCAGAGATTGCCCGGCAAGTGATCAAACTCAGTGAAGGTCGCACCTTTTTATTGTTTACCAGTTATAAAACCTTGCACGAAGTTGCTGAACACTTAGCTGATTCAGACTATCCATTAATGGTGCAGGGCAGTGGTGGCAAGGCGCAACTACTTGAAGCGTTTCGTGAGCATGGCAATGCCGTATTGCTGGGCACTAATAGTTTCTGGGAAGGCGTCGATGTCCGCGGTGAAGCGCTACGCTGCGTATTAATCGACAAAATCCCGTTTGCTTCACCGGGTGATCCGGTGCTGGAAGCCCGCATTAACAGCCTCAGAGAGCGGGGCGGTAATCCCTTTCGCAGTATTCAGATCCCGTCTGCGGTGATCCAATTAAAGCAGGGCATTGGCCGATTGATTCGGGATAAAGCGGATTATGGGGTATTGGTATTGTGTGATCCGCGGTTTTTGAACAAACCTTACGGCAAAGTATTTTTACGCAGTTTGCCAGCGATGCCGATCACGCAGGATATAAAAGCAGTTAGTGTGTTTTACCAACGGTTAACCGAAAACGTAACCTGAAAGTAATTTGAGAAACAACCTGCAACCAACTGTTTTAATTCAAATCCATTGCGTATTTTTTCAATAATTCTAATGGGATGATTTCAGTTGCCCGCTGATGTGTACTGGCCAGAAAAACTTTAGGTGCCATATCAAACTTCTGAGCTTCCAGCCAGCGTGCGGCACATAAACACCAGCGATCGCCCGGTTTAAGTCCGGGAAAACCAAATTCCGGTACCGGCGTCACCAAATCGTTGCCGCGAAACCGTGAATACTGCAGAAAATCTGCAGTGACCGACACACAAACCGTATGTGAGCCAAAATCACTGTCATTGGTATTACAGCAGCCATCTCTAAAGAAACCCGTCATCGGCTCAGTGCCGCAGGTTTCGAGCTTTTCGCCCAAGACATTCAGTTTTGGTGCTAGATCATTGGTTTCCATAATATTTATACAAGCTTTATCTGGCCGGAGACATGATGATGCAAATCTAAATCAGGCATCGTCAGGGTGATTTTAATCGGCAGTGTTTCATTACCATTCAATTGCTGCGTATCCAATGCAGCATAAATTGCCTGCTCGATTTCGCGTTGCGAACTGATGCCAACCTTTTTCAGAAACTGACGGATCTCCATATTCAACGTATCTTCATTCATGATCGGCCTCCGGGTGCTAATCGTATTTAATATATTTGAAGCGTGGATCATCAGGTGTACCAACCAATGCACCACCTTCGGCGCCGGGCTGCCACATGACAACTTCTTCAATTTTACGGGCCAGCTCAAAATCCTTATCGGTAATACCTTTAGCTGCATGATTGGTTAATTTAACAATCACAAAAGCATACGAAGCCGTTAAATCAGGGTGATGAAAAGCAGCTTCCGCCAAGTGGCCAACGGTATTTATCACCATTAATGTGCCTTTCCAGCCGCTGGTTTTATATTTACGGCGGATCCAGCCGTTTTCCAGATACCATTTGGGCAGCTCTTTTTCTAAACGTGCTTTTACTTCTTCGTCGTTATAGGTTTTTTCGGTTTCATTTTCGCGCCAGCTCATTATGTTTCTCCTGATTATTTATTTCACCAGTGTAGATCCCTAATGAACACAGCACAAGATAACCAAAATCCGGGCTTTATTGGCCAGCATTGACAACGTTATACTGCAATAACGATGTACAACACAGACAAAAATCAAATGTCAGAATCAACAACGCCAAACCCCAGACAAGTCACTGAGGCGATTGCCCGCAGCCTTGATGAAGCACTCAATACGGTCACTGTTCATCCGGACGATGAGAGAGAATGTGCGCAGTGGTTATATTGTCATCGTTTGTTGAATGATTATCAGGCTTTTATTCTGCTGGCAGAGAAGGGCATGCAACGCCAGTGTCAGATAATGATGCGCTGTATTCTGGAAATCGCCTTCGAAATGGTTGCCTGGGAACGTCATCCTGCACTGCAAACGGCAATGATTAATGGCGACGACAGTGACCGCCGGCAGGTATTAGAAAAGTTGCTGGAACTACAGCAATCAAAAGCCACCATGACGGAAAACGAATTGGCACTGCTAAATTCAATGGTTCGTAGTGCTGATGAAATGGACCGAAAATCGCTGCCGACGGTTATCAAAGCTGAATTTGCCGATTTATTACAACTTTATCGAACCGACTATCAACTGTTGAGCGAAACCGTTCACAGCGAAGCACATGATATCAAAGCGGATATGGTCAGAGGTGGCGGAGATGAACGAATTCTGGAAATCCACACACTGGCCAGTGATCCCTCTGAAATGGACGAACTGATGCTGCAAACCGCTGAATATGTGCTCAAAGCCTATCAGGCATACTCTAAGTTATCGTCTAAAGTACAAAACGATGATTTGGCAGAACTCGACAGGCTGGTTCAAAATTGCTGGCACCACCACATCAGCCCGGTACCACATAAAAAATAGCCGGTTTCTAAACTCGTAAAACTGACTATAAAGCAGGGCATAGCTACGCTGAATTTGCTGAAAATTGCCGGGCGATCTTTAATGCTTGGTTGATATCAAAATCAGCACCCTTGGATTTTAGCGTCTCAAGGTGAGTTTTAATCTCATCATCTGAAATATGTTCATATTCACACACCTTTAAATAGGCATAGTGGGCCGCTAACTTCTCGCCACTATCAAGTTTATATCCCCCGAAGTACTGTACTTCTGAAGTTTGTTCAGCCGTGTTGATGCCATCAACAATTTGCTCAATTGAATTTGCGTCTTGAATAAAATCAGCAGCCATCGTTTTTCCTCCCGATTCAAATCAGTGTTAACCAGCATCTGATAAATCAATGCTTAGCTACATACGTTGGGTCAAATTCATATCTTTAAACCCCGACAAACCCTTAAAGTGAAAAGCAGGATAGGATTAAGTGTGCAAGCACACACATACCTTAATAGCATTGTCTTCAGTTATATTATTTAACATAATATATATTATACGAATAAGTGGCTTCGCCAAAAATAACGGTACTAACCTGAAATAAACGTTTGGTGCACTGTTCAGATAATATGCGTTATGACAAATAACGACTCTGCTTTCAGAACGTTTCAGAATTTAAAATCTGAGACTTTTTACGATACAACCCCAGCAAGATTTTAAATCCTGAAGTTGTAATTGAAATGATCAGCTGGCCGCTGCCAACGCATTTTGATTTACACGATCAATTAGGCTAATGACTTTAGTTGCGGCAGCATCATCAAACACACCTAATAAACCCTGATCATGGATATGGGTAAATGGCGGCTCGAACAACATGGTTTTTTCAATCACACCATTTCTGTTCAGGTAGCTGATGATGTTATTGATAAACGTCATCTGATCGGCGCGTAAACTCCCGGCCTGAATAAACTCAGCAAAATGCGCTTGCGTGGCTGCCATATCCAGACCGACGATACTTCGGATAAATACGCCCAGCGGTTTATCGCCATAAGTATCAATGTAATCCTGCCTGGTGCCTACGGTCTGGCCGTCAAACAGGATGCTTTCCAACAGATTGATTTCGGTTTCAGTAATCGGTTTGTTGCTTTTCAGCTTTTGAATCACCAGATGATCGCTGTGACTGCGCACATACGACTCTACCCTGTCTTTATAGCTTTGCAGGCCGATATACGTGCCGATGGGTTCATGAATACTGATACCGGCATGGTCGAGCGTGTCTTCAAATGAGGTCTTGACCGTGGGCTGCTGGTCTTTATCGAGATATTTCATTAAATCCCGTAAAGCGACCCGCACATTTTCCAGACGATTAACGCTGATGGCCTGCCAGAAAACCTCGGTTTGCAGCTCATTTAGCAGGTCTTTCTGAAAAGCCACGGCAGGAATATTCTGCTTCTTTAACAAAGCGTTAGCCGTAGTGCTTAATTTGTTAATAAACTGGCTTAAACTGTGCGAACCGGTCAATAAGGCGATCTGAAAATTCAGCACTAAAATATCAAAACGCCGGGCAAATTCATCATCGTTTTTATCGGCCAGCACCAGCTTGGCCAGCTCGGTATTGATATCCAGCAAGTCACCTTTAGACAGATTCTGCCAGCGGTCTTTGTCACTGAACTCAACCACATACCTAAGCTTGGCTTTGACCACAAAGCGGTTTCGGTCCAAACCGGCAATCCCCTGATACAACTCGTTGATATAACTCTCGGCCAGTTCTGCCTGCTCATCAGTTCGTGCGGTGTTACCGCGAATCAGCATGGCGACTTCCAGTTTCGCTTCAAATACCTGTTGGATCAGGCTTTTAACAATACTTCCCTGCACCCCGTCGGGATTAGCATCAAAAAACTCAAAGTTCTGGCAATAATCAAAAATGACAAAATGCGTTTTATGCTGACCGATGCCAAATAAATCAGGGCATAAACGTGTACCACGACCAATCATCTGCCAGAACTTGGTCGCCGATTTCACCGGTTTGAAAAACACCAGATTCACTACACGCGGCGCGTCAACACCGGTATCCATCATGTCTACTGAAACGGCGATTTGCGGGTCGTGTTCTTCGTATTCATCAACGAAGACTTCGAGCAGATCCTGAGCTTTGCTCTCGTAATTATCGATAACGCGTAAAAACTTGCCAGCATATTCGGGGTAGTTTTTATTAAAGCGTTCTTCGATAAACAAGGCATGAGCATGACTTTTGGCAAAAATAATGCTCTTACCGAGCTTATCACCACCCTGCACTTTGATGCCGTGCGTCATTAAATGATCCAGTACCTTATCAACGGTATCGCTGTTAAATAACCACTTGTTTAGCGCCGCACTGTCAATCTCATCCGGTGCTTCACCCTGGGTCGGATCGCCGAACTTCTCTTCATACTCGGCTTTTTCAGCGTCAGATAATTGATTGTAATGCACGCCCTCTCGCATAAATTTCAGCGGTACCGACATCGCCTTGGGTGGTACTAAAAAGCCCTCTTCGACCGCTGTATCGAGTTCATAAGCAAAGGTTGGATTGTTATCTTCAATGCCGAATAAACCATAAGTATTGTGATCGACTTCCGCTTTGGGCGTGGCGGTGAGGCCAATCAGCAAGGCATCAAAATAATCAAAAATGGCTTTGTATTTCTGATACACCGAACGATGGGCTTCATCGATAATAATCAGATCAAAATGCCCAACGCCGTAAAATCGGGTATCGGTGTTTCGCATGCCATCAATGCGGTTCATGATGGTCGGATAGGTCGAAAACACCAGGCGGGTGCCGTTATCTTCTTTTTCTTTAGTCAGATCAATGGCCGATAAATGCGGCAGCAGCTCACTGAATCGGTTTTTTGCCTGTGACACCAAGGCATTACGGTCAGCCAGAAACAAGACCCGCTTGGCCCAGTTACATTTGGTGAGCATATCGACAATCGCTGCCGCCGTGCGGGTTTTACCACTGCCCGTCGCCATCACCAATAAGCTTTGCCGTGCCCTGCCCCGTAATTCGCCCTGGCTGTTTTGCGTCACGGTATTTTCAGCGACCCGCGCCACGGCTTCTAATTGATAGGCACGTCCGGCAATGGCTTGATTGACTTTAAAATCGCGACAATCAGTTCGGGTGGTGCGCCGCTCGATGAGTAACTGCAATTCATCTTTGCTGTAAAAGCCCTGAACTTCGCGTTCCGGATAAAACTGGTCATCCCAGATATAGGTTTCAAAGCCACTGCTGTAAAAAATAATCGGCCGCTGGCCTTTCAACTGTTGCAGACAATCGGCATACAACTCCGCCTGGTGTTTGCCTTTACGGGAATCGACCATGGTCTTTTTGGCTTCAATCACCGCCAGCGGCAAACCATCATCGCCCCACAGCACATAATCGATATATCCAATGCCCGATGGATTCGTACTTTTGGGCATGCCGGTGACTTCATATTCGAGATGATAACCGTCCTGTAAGTTATCCCAACCGGCTTCTTTAAGTGACAAATCAATATAACGACGGCGGGTTTCGGCTTCGGATACCAGTAACGGCACTGCCGCTTCGATATCGACCGTTTTTTCACGGGCGTGTTTACGCTCAGCCAGTAAGAGTTTTTGTTGTTCAAGTTGCTGCTTTAACTGGGCGTTTTGTTCAGCCAGTTCGCGTTGTCTGGTTTCAGCTTCGCGCTCAATGGCGTTTTTGGCTTCAACATCCGCCACGGTATCGGCCAGTTGTTGTGCATTGGGCTGGGTGGCCTGGCCATGCGGGATTAAGGCTTCATCAAACACCTGCGGTTCGGGTGTTTGCTTGCCGTAATAAATCGCCAGATGGCGCATAAAGCGATACAGGTATTTCAGCGAAGCCAAGGCATCCTGCTGACTGACTGATTTACCGTGTGCGGCGATATTGCCGGTTTTGCGGATCAGATTAAGTTCGTTAAATAAGGTATTGTTAAATAAAGATTTAAAGCTGTGTTCATGCAGCAAAGTGCTTAAGTCTGCACGCCATGGACGGCTCAAAGAACGGTCATGGTCATACAACCAGTTAACGGCATTTTCGAGGCTGGAACGGCAGAAAATCGCTGAGGCTTTGGGAGAGAGAAATGTCAGTTGTTCTGTTTCAACGGCATCGGCATGGAGTGCCGGAAAATCGTTTTGCAGAAACTGAAAATTACTCATCAACACATTCCCTGTTGTGAACCCGTTTGCCTATGCTGCCTTATCTGCCGTTAATTCGCCAGTAAAAGCGCGTTGCAACAGACTGTTAAATAAGGCTTCGGACTTTTGCAGGTTGGCTTGGGCTTGTTGTTTTTGCTTTTCGATAATAGCAATGCGTTCGGCGAATTGGTTTTGGAGATTGATTGATGGCAATGGTATTTTAATTTTTGCCAGCTCCTTAGACCTAACGCCTTTTACCGTACTACCAGTTGCGAAGTTAAATAGCTGGTTCTTGAAAAAGCTAGAAAAGATCACGTGCATTAGAAAAGATGAATTTAATTCTGAATGTGGTTGTAAACAAATCACTCTCTGAGCAAGTGCAACTTTTTGATATTTTGGCATCAATGCCGCCTGCCCTAAAGGTGCTTCTGTAGTAAATAGCACATCACCTTCATTAGGGAAGCCTCTCCTCATCCAACCTAAATAATCGTTCTCAGAGATAAACTCTTCCGGTTCAGTGGATATATACCCATTCTTGACATTTTTTGCCGTAATTAGTGGTATGCCAGAGGGTGTTTTTATCGGTGTTTTTCCTCGATAGTCAATAAAGTCTGAAACTTCTTTCAATGGTCTATTAGAGTATTCCGATAAATCCCCAAACATCTCCAAAAACAGGGATTGGCTGAGGGCGGTGTAATGCTCGACCAGTTGCTGGTCTTTTTGTCTAAGCCTATCTGCTACATCCAAAATCGCAGCAATCTGCTTTTGCTCTGCCATTGGTGGGAGTGGGATCAGTCGCTTTTCCATGCCACCTTTTGTAGCATGCATCATTGCAATGCCGTTCCCCGCAGACTTTATATCTTCAGAATCTTGTGCAAGTAGATAAAAAAGGTAAAGTTTATCAATAGACTCCGAAGTCAGAATTTTCCAAATATGGTAGTGAAATATAACTTTCTCTCCATCCCATATTTTCGGTCCAAACGATGCTGACCATGCGTAAAGTAAGTCTCCCTTTTGGCAATACTTATCTTCCGATAATTTTAGGTTCGAATAATACCAACCTCTATTTGAGAAAAAGTTGCCCACTCTCAATACGGGAGTCGGCCCTTCATCTAAAAGCTCATGCTTTTTATAAGCTCTACCATTTATCAAAGTGGCAACTTCGCCGAGAGCTCTCCACTCCCAATTAAACGGTAGTTGATACAAATTTTGTTTCATTAGATCAACTTTGAGTTAACAATGATTTCAGCAAAGCTAAGGCTTGACCACGATCTTTGTCTAACAGCTCTATCTCCGCAATGATCTTGGCCGGAGGATCATATTCCACCTGCTCATACTCCACTTCTTTATAGCGGTTAATGCTTAAATCCCAGTCGTTTTGTTTGATTTCATCGAAGGGCACCATAAAGCTTTGTTCGGTGCGTTTTCGATCCGCTTCTTTATCACGCTGTTTAAAGCGCTGGATGATGTCGGGGATATCATTGTTTTTAATCTGGCTGCGTTTATCGTCGAGTGAGTAACCATCGGCCTGCATATCATAAAACCAGACATTATCGGTGCCGCCGTTATTGGTTTTGGTGAAAATCACCACTGCTGTGCTGACCCCAGCATAGGGTTTAAAGACGCCGCTGGGCATGGAAATCACCGCTTCCAGACGCTGTTTTTCTACCAGAGTTTGCCGCAGTTGTTTATGGGCATTGGATGAGCCGAATAAGACGCCATCAGGAATAATTACCGCGCTGCGGCCACCAACTTTAAGCATGCGTAAAATCAGAGCGATAAACAGCAGCTCGGTCTTTTTGGTTTTGACGGTTTTGAGTAATGTTTTTTCGACACCGTCGTAATCCAATGAGCCTTTAAAGGGTGGGTTAGCCAGAATCAGGCTAAAGGCATCACGGCTGGCGGCATTGGCTTCGCCCAGCGCATCAAGACCAATCAAATTAGGCTTGTCGACGGCATGCAATTGCAGGTTCATCGCCGCAATACGCAGCATGGTGCTATCAAACTCGATGCCGGTAAACATCTCGCTGTTGAAGTGTTCGCGAAAGGTCTGATCATGCAGCCAGTCGGGATGGTGGTCATAAATATATTCACCGGCGGCGACTAAAAATCCGGCGGTGCCGCATGCCGGGTCACATATCGTGTCTTCACGATTGGGTTGCATCATTTCCACCATCATTTTGATGATATGCCGTGGTGTGCGGAATTGGCCGTTGGTGCCGGCAGAAGCAATTTTAGAAAGCAGATATTCATATAAATCGCCTTTGGTATCGCGATTGTCCATCTGGATTTTGTCAATCATCTGCACAACCTGATCCAGCAACTTCGGCGTCGGGATCATAAAGGTCGCGCCTTTCATATACTGCGCAAACACACCGGCCTGATTGCCCACCTGTTTCATATGTTCAAACACAGTGAGGTTGTCAGCCTCTTCCTGTGGCTGCGTGAACAGCGCAAACATGGATTGGGGCTCGCGATCTTTGAAGTTGTGCCAGCGGAATAGTTGGTGCTGTTTTTGATAAAGCGGATTGGCTAATTTGCTATCTGAAAAGTTGGCTTTTTTCTCTTCCAGTAGCTGAATTTCATCCAGACGACGTAAAAACAGTAGGTAGGTGAACTGTTCGATAACAGTCAGCGGGTTACTGACGCCCCCTGTCCAGAATGTTTCCCATATTTTATCGACTTGGCTTTTCAGTTCACCGGTGACCATTTAATGACTTTTTATTATTCGTAATCGGGTTGTAGATTCTCCATTATTGATGCGGGACTGACAAGCTTGAGCGCGATGCACAATAACGATTAACTATTTTAATGTGTCTGGAAATTAAGCCTATTGAAGGGAAGGCTTAGCATCGGTCCTTTATAAAAAAAATGGATATTGTTATTCCATCTTATTTATTTATCCTTATTTAACTTGCTGGCATGATTAGCGTCTTTTCAGGCATGAGTAAAGACAATGATTTGGCAAGGCTGGTTAACAATCGCTGTGACGCTAAGCGTTTTGCTGATAATGATCTTTACCCGGGTAAAACCACATATCGCCATGATATGCGCGCTCACTTTTTTGCTGATTACCGGCGTCATTGATAGCAGTCAGGCTTTTTCGGGATTTAGTAATAGCGGCCTGATAACAGTAGCCGCGATGTTTATTGTGGCTGCAGGCTTACATGCATCGGGTGGTGTGGATCTGTTTGTTAATGCCCTGCTCGGCAAGCCCGGCAGTGTTCGCGGCGCTTATTTACGGCTGTTTGCACCGGTTATCTTTTTGAGTGCTTTCCTCAACAATACCCCGGTGGTGTCTACTTTGATCCCCGGCGTACTGGCCTGGAGCAAACGCATCAATGTGAATCCGTCTAAGCTTTTGATTCCGCTCAGTTATGTTGCCATTCTCGGGGGCACGTTGACACTGATTGGTACCAGCACCAATTTGATTGTTAACGGCCAATATCAAGCGTTGACTGGCGAAGCTGGTTTTTCTATTTTTTCGATCACGATTATCGGTCTGCCGGTCGCGATTAGTGGCTTGGTTTTTATGTGGTTGTTCTTCCCGAAATGGCTGCCGGATATCAGCAAAAATCATGCTTTTGATAATGTCCGGGAATTTACGCTGGAAGTCATGGTTGAGGTCAGTGGACCACTAGTTGGACAGAGTGTCCAAGCGGCTGGTCTGCGTGATCAGAAAAGTGTTTATCTGGTTGAAATCGAGCGCAATGGCACGCTGCTCACGGCGGTACCTTCAGAAGAACGCCTGCAAGGTGGTGATAGATTAGTGTTTGCCGGTGATACTGAGGGCATAACTGATCTGTTACGCATCAAAGGCATTATCGCCTCGACTTCTAATGCGGAATCAAATGTACTGGCTGCAGATCGGCCGGAACGCAGTTTGGTTGAGGCAGTCATTTCGCCGCATTGTGCGGCTGTTGGTGAGACTATCCGTGATGCCATGTTTTTGGAGCGTTATGGTGCCGTTATCATGGCGGTTGCCCGCAATGGTGAACGCATTGCGGGAAATCTGAGCAATATCAAATTACAAGCCGGCGATACGTTATTGCTGGAGGCCCGCCCCGCTTTTGTCAGTCGTCAGCGTTATAACAAAGATTTTTTATTAATCAACGATATGGGTAAAGAGTCACCCAATCATGACAAAGCCTATTTGGCATGGGTGATCTTAATCAGTCTGGTAACGGCAGCCGGTTTGGGTGTGATCAGTATGTTGACGGCGGCTATGCTCGGCGCGGTGCTGATGATTATTACCGGTTGTTGTTCGGTGAATCAGGCAGACAGAAGTATTGATCTGACGGTCATTCTGACGATTGCGGCTTCTTTTGCATTGGGTACCGCATTAGAGGAAACCGGTGTCGCCAGTTATCTGGCAAGCGGCATTGTTGCTTTCAGTCAGGAGCAGCCCTGGCTGATGCTGGCCATGACTTATATTGCTGTATCAATACTGACCGAGGTCATTACCAACAACGCGGCTGCTATTTTGATGTTACCGATAGTGCTGGGTTTGACACAACAAGCCGGTTTAACACCTGAGCCGTTTATTTTTGCCATCATGATGGCAGCATCTGCAAGTTTTGCCACACCATTGGGTTATCAGACCAATCTGATGGTTTATGGTCCGGGGGGGTATCATTTTCGTGACTTTTTGAAAGTAGGGATTCCGATGAATATTTTTGTCGGCATCGTCACAATCATCACCATACTGATCATCTGGCCACTGAACTGATTGAGTATGCAACGATTGGGGCTTGGATAAGCAAAACCTTCCTTGACACATATTTCATCTGCCAAGTCGTACCTTTGCTATCTGAATTTACCAATGTGGTCGATAACAAATGCCTGACGAAACAAAAGCTGATAACCAGAAAACGCCCGAGCCACGCCTGCCTTGTCGGGGTTGTACTGCCAGTTGCGTTAATTATCCGGTCTGCAATGGCACACCTTGGCGGCTGTCAGAAAGCGTTGCCGGTCAGAATAACGATGCGTCCTAAACTGACATTCTGGCAATGGTTTGTGCTTGGCATTGTGGTGCTGGGCATCATTGAGGGCGCTGTTATTATTTATTTATCGCTGAGTATTTAAACCTTAAAACGACTCAATTGGGTTTGCAGTTGATCGGCAAGTCGAGCCAGTTTCATGCTGGTTTCACTGGTTAATTGCGTGCTTTGTGCGTTTTCTTCAGCAACAGTGGCAATGCTGGCAATATTACGATTAATCTCTTCAGCAACAGCTGTTTGCTCTTCGGCGGCGCTGGCAATATGAATGTTCATGTCACTGATGGCATTCACCGACTCGGTAATTTGTTGTAACGACTGACCGGCAACTTCAGCCTGCTGAACGCTGATTTTCGCTTGTTCACTTCCAGAAGCCATCACTTCAACTGATTTATCGGCACTTTTTTGCAGCCGCTCGATGATCTGTTTAATTTCTTCGGTCGATTCCTGGCTGCGCTGCGCCAGGGTTCTGACTTCATCGGCAACGACGGCAAAACCACGGCCTGACTCCCCTGCTCTGGCTGCTTCGATGGCGGCATTCAAAGCCAGCAGATTCGTTTGCTCGGCAATGTTTTGAATAACGGTTAAAACGCTGCCGATATTGTTGCTTTCCTGTTGCAATTCACGAATCGAATCGGCACCAAATGCCACTTGTTCGGCCAGCTTTTTAATGCCATCAATCGCTTCACGAACAATCTGTTTACTTTTATCCGCTTCATCATCTGCAGATTTTGATGCTGAGGCAGCTTCGGCTGCATAACGAGCGACTTCTTGCACGGTTGCCGACATTTCATTCATGGCGGTGGCAACTTGCTCGCTGTCACTTTGCTGTTGAATGACGCCTTGTTTGTTTTGTTCACTGATGACGGTTAATTGATCTGCAGCATTTTTGACTTCGCCTGAAGAGTCAATTACTTCCCGGATAACGCCTGAAAAAGCTACCATCATGCTGTTAAAAACAGCGGCCATTTCAACAATTTCGTTATTGCCTGGCAGTTGAGAACGTACTGTTAAATCGTTGTTCTGACGAGACTTTTTCATTATTTCTGCCAGCATAGTCACCGGCTGATTGATACTGCGGCTGAGTAAATGAATCAAAATCAGCAACACAATAATGATAGTGACAGCAATCACACTGCTGACAATAAAGATTTGTTTGATTTTTGTGCTGGCAGCTTGCTTTATCTGCTCGCCGATCGACGTTAATGTCGTTTCACTCTGATGAATGATTTCGCGCATTTTACCGAGCTGACCGCTTTCACTATTCAGCCCTTTTTGTTCATTAGCGCTCACCAGGGCCAGAAAGTCTTTACTGTACGCCTGCATTAATGAACTAACTTGTTGCTGCTCACTGCTGAGCAAATAGCTTTGCGCCAGATTGTTTTCAAATAGCTGCAGGTTTTGTTGAAAGGTGTCGCGATATTTCAGATCCAGGCGCAGCATGAAGTCTTTTTCATTACGCCGCAGCATCAGCATGTCTTTGAGCAGCGAGTCGTCATTCAGGCTGTTGAGTAATGATTCCACCTCATGAACCGATTTACGCAGATTGCCGTAAAGACCATCGGTTGGTGTCAGACCGATTTGCTGTTGAATACTGACAAGTTCGTTAAACGACTGCTGATAGCTTTCGAATATCTTGCCCAGTTCAAAAACATCAGCGTTATCAATACCTTTAGTCTGCAATCTCTGCGCGAGTTCAGTAACTTGCTGCTGCATCGCGGCGTAATTATCATTAAATTGTTGCTGGTATTTCAGATCGTTACGGGCCAGAAAATCTTTCTCATTGCGGCGTAACGTTAACATGCTGGTTTCGATACGTTGATTTATCAGTACCGCTTCTTCTGTCTCCAGAACATCGCGTAGTGATAGGTTCATCAGAATTAACAAAACACCGATGGCGAGGCCGACCAGCAGGCTTAATAATAATAGTTTGGTTTTGATCGTCAGCTTCGCAAACACAGGGCCACTCCCATAAATATCCGGCAACAACTATCTCAGTTGTTTGGCATATTAGCGGCCTGCAAACCCTTTGCTTTAGCGGTTTTGGCGGTTTTTATTGTGACAGTTTTGTGACAGCACCAGCTTCTGCCAGCTTTTGCAGAATAGTTTCAGCCATCAAACGATAGCCGGCAGCATTGGGATGAATCGGATCTGATTTGAGTTCAGGTGTGCTGAGAATATCAGCGACTACCTCAGTTTCAAGGTTCAATTGATACTGCTCCGCCAGTTCTTCATACAGATCCGGCGGGCTGAGCAGAATATTGGGCTCCGGCACCGCGACCAGTAAAACCTGTGCACCGGTGTTTTGGATGGTTTCAATCATATTGGCGAGATTTTTCTTGATTTGTTGCTGATTGAGCTTACGGATCAAGTCGTTACCGCCATGGCAGAGAATCACCAGCTGTGGATTGGTTTCGGCCAGCAATCCGGGCAGTCTTGCCCTGCCTTCGCCACTTATTTCCCCGGGGATGCCGGCATTAATCACTTGCTGACTAAGGCTGGCCGCTAACATTGATGGATAACTTTGTTCTTTTGCGGCGCCAGTACCATAGGTCAGACTGTCACCAAACGCTAAGATTACGGCATCTGCGGGTAACATTTTGAGCGGTGTAGAACTATCACAACCACTAATAATAAACATTAAAAACATTATATAAATAAATGTTTTTAATTGTTTTTTCATTTTTACGCAGCTTTTGTTGTGGGGAATAAACGGTAAAAGTTTTCGGTGGTTTGTGCTGCAATATTAGCCACGCTGTCACCGCGCAAATCAGCCAGAAATTCAGCAACGTGGGTGACAAAAACCGGTTTATTGGTTTTGCCGCGGTGCGGTACCGGCGCCAGATAAGGCGAGTCGGTCTCGATTAAGATCCGATCCAGCGGCAGTTTTTTGGCAACATCCTGTAATTCACGGGCACTTTTAAAAGTGACGATGCCGGAAAGTGAAATATAAAAGCCTATATCCAGTGCTCGTTTGGCAGTTTCCCAGTTTTCGGTAAAACAGTGAATAATGCCGCCGGCATCACGCGCCTGATGATTTTCGAGCATCGACATGGTGTCTTCGCGCGCTTCTCGAGTGTGAATGATCAACGGTTTCTGAGTCTGTTTCGCCGCTTCAATATGTACTCGAAACCGTTCCCGTTGCCACGCTAAGTCACCTTCGCTGCGAAAATAATCCAGTCCAGTTTCACCAATAGCAATCACTTTCGGGTGACTGGCAACCTCAATCAACTCGTCAACGGTAAATTGCTCATCAGCATCCACATTTGGGTGAATACCAGCACTGGCTGTCACTAGCGGAAACTTGTCAGCGATTTGCTGCACTTCCTGACAACTGGATTTATCAATGGCAATACACAGAATGTGTTCGACTTTATTTTGGATGGCTTCATCAACCATGGCAGCAATGCCACCTGGTTCATCTGCCAGCATATTCAAATGACAGTGAGAATCTATAAACATAATTTAACTTGTGATTGATGCAGCGAATGCTACATCGTGTAAGTGGCTTTGTCAGACTTGAGCTTGTCGACCAGATAGTTTTCGATTTTGCCGCGCACCAGCGAAGCACTGCCGTCAATATCACTGAAATGGACACCAATGCCGGAAGCCTGGTTACCCTGCGCGCCCGCTGGTGTGAGCCAGGTAATGGTACCGGCCACCGGAATTTTTTCCGGCTCATCCATCAGATTCAAGAGAATAAAGACCTCTTCACCCATCTGATATTCCTTATTGGTCGGAATAAACAGACCACCATTTTTCAGAAACGGCATGTACGAGTGATACAGCATATTCTGATCGCTGATTTTCAGGGAAAGAATGCCTTTTCTGGGGTTCATACTCATAGCGAAACTCGACTCAGCGGTGCTTTTTCTATTTGACCGGAACGACTTATCCGCATCACGGCTACCATAAAATCTTCGGTTATTAAGGTCTTATTGTAGTTATTAGAAGAAGATACTAGCTTTATTGTTGACTGTATGCAATCAATTATCTGCCATAACATGCCCGCCTCTGCTGCATTTGGCTGTAATGTCAGCTGGTTTTTTACTTCGTAAAATAAAATATGCATGACGGTCAGTAAATCATATGGCTGCCAGCTGGCTGTCATTTGTACCGGATTGGCTTTGCCCTGCATTAGAAGCTGTAAATCCTGTTGCAGTTGCTCTGATAAAACATTCACACCGTTTTCTTGAAGTTGCTGCAACATCAGCGGTGCACCTTTGGCCAGTGGGTGCAAAATGGCTAATTGCGACGTACTTATGTCTGTACCTTGTTGTTTCAGCCAATTTTCCGTCACGTTGTTTTCCGGCGATTGCATCGGCCATAACTGACAGCGGCTGCGAATGGTCACAGGCAATTGTTGTGGCTGGCTGCTCACTAAAATCAACAATGTTTGTGCTGGTGGTTCTTCCAGTAATTTCAGCAAACTGTTGCTGGCGCTGGTGGTCATTTTGTGTGCCGGATGAATCACCACGGTTTTCCACGCTGAAATATTTGGTGTCAGTGATTGTTTGTCTTTGAGGGCACGAATTTGGTCGATTTTGATGGTTTTACCGGCTTCTTCCGGTTCGATTAGCAAATGATCCGGATGCGCCCCAGCACTGAATAATTGGCAGCTATGGCATTGACCACAAGCTGTTAATTCAGTCGGCTTTAAACATAAACTGTACTGGGCAATAGCCAACGCTAAATCGGTTTTCGCCAGTCCTTTAGCGCCCGTCATCAAAATGGCATGTGGCAACCGCTGTTGCTGCCAGACCTTCAAAAACTGTTGCCATAACGGCTTATGCCAGGGGTATTGCATGATCAGCTTGCAGCCAGCAGCTGATCAATAT
>FYBJ01000026.1_pt1 | contig 25510 bp, 23 predicted proteins | sample 1134611 | NCBI WGS metagenome assembly FYBJ01 (sample SAMEA104116008, study PRJEB20421) | marine metagenome | isolation source: marine | reverse complement strand
GGCGAATGAAGGGTGGGCGGGGCTCCGGTCGTGCGACCGCCGGTCATGCACGGCTATGGGGGCGGCATGCGGTGGAAGCGGCATTGAAAAACCCAGCACGCATTCACCGCAAGCTATGGGCTACGCGCGAAGGCATCGAATCACTCGATGGCGAGTTGCCGGCCGATTTCCCGATCGAATATGCAGATGTCACCGATCTTGCGCGTCTGGTTGCGAAGGACGCGCCACATCAGGGCCTCGTGCTCGAATGCGAGGCGTTGGAGAATCGCTTTCTGGACGAATTTACTGACGCAGATCCTGCGCGCCCATTGATTGTGCTCGATCAGGTCACCGATCCGCACAATGTCGGCGCAATCTTGCGTTCTGCTGCGGCGTTCGGTGCAGCTGCTATTGTCACGCAGGACAGGCATTCGCCGCCCGAATCCGGCGTGGTCGCAAAATCGGCGTCGGGTGCGCTCGAAGTCGTGCCCTGGATACGCGTGGTCAATCTTGCCCGTGCACTCGAGGAAATGGCCGAAGCCGGCTATTGGCGGATTGGCCTTACGGGGCACGCGGAGACCACGCTTGCCGAGGCTTTGCCAGCAGGTCCGGTCGCTCTCGTACTAGGCGCAGAAGGCGCGGGTATGCGTCAAAACATCGAAGGGCACTGTGATGCACTGGCCAAGCTGCCGATCACACGGGCAGTGGAAAGCCTGAATGTGAGCAATGCCGCTGCAATCGCGCTTTATGCTACAACGACACGATAGCCGGTCTGTCAGGAGAACGAACATGAATGCCGCTCTACGAACTCGTACGACTACCATTTTGGCGGCTTTTGCGTTGGCCCTAACCGGCTGCTTCATTTCGCCTGGGAAGTTCACCTCTGAGCTGGTGCTCGAGGACGGAGGGGCATTCAGCTTCACCTATGACGGTGAAATCTTCTTCCTGGGTCTGAGCGACCTAGCCCAGATGGAAGCCGCGGCAGAGGAGTTCGAAGCCGAAGAGTGCTACACCGATAACTACGACGTGCGTGATTGCACGGAAACGGAATTGGCTGAGCAACGGGCAGAATGGGATGCGGGCGCGCAAGAGCGCATCGCCAAGGCGCAAAAAGAAGCCGAGGATATGGCGAAGATGATGGGCGGGATTGATCCAACCGATCCTGAGGCGGCCGAAAAACTGCGCGAGCAATTGCTGCGTCACAAAGGCTGGGAGCGGGTCGAAGTCAAAGGCAACGGCGTTTTCGACGTGCGCTATGTCGCCAGCGGCAATCTGAGCCATGATTTCAGCTTCCCCGTCATCGAGGGTTTTCCCGCCGGCACCACCTTTGTCGAAGTCATCTTGCGCGATGAGAATACAGTCAGGGTCAATGCGCCGGGATACTCCGCACAAGAGGACGCTAACCCGATGAGCGCAATGATGGGCGGTATGATGGGGCTGGCGAGCCTGGGATCGTTGGGAGAGAACGCAGGCAATATGCCCGAGATGCCCAGCATGGAAGGCACGTTCACCATCGTTACGAACGGAATGATACGGGCCAACAATACAGACGAGGGATCGACAACATCACCGCGCGGCGAAGTGCTGACTTGGGAAGTTGATGGCAGCACACAGAACGCACCGACTGCGCTGATCAAGCTGGCCGACTAACACCATCTTTCGAGCAAAGAAAAACCCCGCTGGACTGCTCCGGCGGGGTTATTCGTCTGGCGCGCCGATTGAGCGCGTTTGCAAACGTGTTCCTAGTTCACCGCGTCTTTCAAGCCTTTGCCGGCTTTGAACTTTGGCTGGTTCGACGCCTTGATCGTCATCGGCTCGCCAGTCCGCGGGTTGCGTCCGGTCGAAGCCTTGCGCTTTGCGACCGAAAATGTTCCAAAGCCAACCAGACGAACTTCATCGCCACCCGACAAAGCTTTGGTGATTGTATCGAACACGCCCTCAACAGCACTGGCTGAATCACTTTTGGACAAGCCGCTTGCATCGGCCACAGCGCTGATCAGATCGTTTTTGTTCATTCTTAGAGAACCCCTGTTTCTCGAATTCAAAAAAATATGCTCGAAAGTTCCCCCTCCGAAGGCGGGCAAATTGAGACGTTTTTACCCGCGCTGTCAAAGGCAAATCGCTCAGAAAAGCGCCATTTTTCGAGAATCTGGCACCATTTACGATAAACTGTGCCGCATTGGCGCAGAGCTAAGGGTCAAGGTCACCGGATTGCGTCACAAGGCGCGTCAGCGCCCGGCAAACTGGTCTGCCGAGTCGCTGCGCTGCACCATGTAATTGCTCAATGCGCTGTTGGCGCGCCATCTCCGCTGATTGCAGGCGGCACCGGTTGGCTGGCCAGATCGTCCGCCTCTGTCCACTCGATTTCTTCGAGCGCGTCAGTCAGCGCCCGTTCCAGAACCTGATCGACATGGCTGACCGGAACGATCTCCAAGCCTTCTTTCACGTTGTCAGGAATCTCCGCCAGATCCTTCACATTCTCTTCCGGAATGAGGACAGTCTTGATCCCGCCACGCAGCGCTGCGAGCAGTTTTTCCTTCAGCCCGCCAATCGGCAACACGCGACCTCGCAATGTGACCTCGCCGGTCATCGCGACATCCGGACGCACCGCAACGCCGCTGAGAGCGGACACGATCGATGTCACCATGCCGATACCGGCGCTTGGCCCATCCTTTGGCACCGCACCTTCAGGCAAGTGGATGTGAATGTTGCGTCGCTGGAAGATCGACGGCTTGATCCCGTATGCGGGCGCACGCGCTTTTACGAAGCTGAACGCAGCCGCAATACTTTCACTCATCACATCTCCCAACTTGCCGGTCGACTTGATCTCGCCTTTGCCAGGCGTGGTCACGCTTTCAATGGTCAGCAGTTCACCGCCAACCGACGTCCATGCAAGGCCGGTCACGACACCAACCTGCGCTTCTTCTTCCGACATGCCGTGCTTGAATTTCCGGACACCTGCGAAGTCGCCAAGGTTTTCGGGTGTAATCGTGATGTTGGTAGCTTCTTTTTCAAGGATCTTGCGCAAGCTCTTGCGCGCCAGCCGTGCGATTTCACGCTCTAGTTTCCGAACCCCCGCTTCGCGCGTGTAATAACGGATCAGATCGCGCAATCCTTCTTGCGTCAGCTCGAACTCGCCATCTTTGAGGCCGTGATCCTTTATCTGCTTAGGCAGCAGATGCCGCGTAGCGATCTCTACCTTTTCGTCCTCGGTGTAACCTTCCAGACGGATGATCTCCATCCGGTCCAGCAAGGGCTGCGGGAGATCCAGGCTGTTCGCGGTGGTAACGAACATGATGTCCGAAAGATCGAGGTCCAGCTCCAGATAATGGTCTTGGAACTTGCTGTTCTGTTCAGGATCAAGCACCTCAAGCAGCGCTGAGGCGGGATCGCCACGGAAGTCCTGGCCAAGCTTGTCAATCTCGTCGAGCAAGAAGAGCGGGTTCGAACTTTCTGCCTTTTTCAGATTGTTGACGATCTTGCCCGGCATCGATCCGATATAGGTACGGCGGTGGCCGCGAATTTCCGCTTCATCGCGCACGCCGCCCAAGGATTGCCGCACGAACTTGCGCCCGGTCGCCTTGGCAATCGACTTGCCCAGCGATGTCTTACCGACACCCGGAGGGCCGACCAGACACAGGATCGGGCCTTTCAGCTTGTTGGTTCGCGCCTGCACAGCAAGATATTCGATGATCCGGTCTTTGACCTTTTCCAAGCCGTAATGATCCGCATCAAGCACTTCCTGCGCCTGCGAAATGTCCTTCCTGATCTTGGTCTTCTTGCCCCATGGCAAACCGAGCAGAATATCAAGGTAATTGCGGACGACAGTCGCCTCAGCGCTCATCGGCTGCATGCCCTTGAGCTTCTTCAGCTCTGCCTTGGCCTTGGCTTTCGCTTCTTTTGAAAGCTTGGTCTTTTCGATCTTCTCGGTAAGTTCAGCGATCTCGTCGCCATCTTCGCCGTCTTGCCCGCCCAGTTCGCTCTGGATCGCCTTCAACTGCTCGTTGAGGTAATACTCGCGCTGGGTCTTTTCCATTTGGCGCTTCACACGGCCGCGGATCTTGCGTTCGACCTGAAGGACTGACAGTTCGCCCTCCATGAAGGACATAACCATCTCAAGCCGCTTCAGCGGACTGACTTCAGACAGTAATGATTGCTTGTCCGATACCTTGGCAGTTATCGCGCCTGCGATGTTGTCGGCCAAGTCGCCCGCGTCCCCAAAATCACCCAGCTCCACACTCGCGTCATCGCCCAACTTCTTGTTGAGCTTTGCATATTCGGTAAACTGCTCTGCAACTTGACGCATCAGGGCGGTGACTTCGCTACCAGACAGCGACTCGTCTTCGATCACCGTGACTTCGGCCATTACGTGGCTGTCATGGCCATGGAGTTTCTCCAGCCGTGCCCGGGCCTTGCCCTCGACCAGAACCCGGACTGTGCCATCGGGGAGCTTGAGCAGTTGCAAGACCTGCGCAACAACACCCAGATCATACAGATCATCTGCTTCAGGGTCATCACACCCAGGTTCAAGCTGCGCGAGCAGAAAAATGTCCTTGCTCGCTTCCATCGCCGCTTCGAGCGCAGCAACAGATTTGTCGCGTCCAACGAAAAGCGGCACGACCATGCCCGGAAATACGACAATGTCGCGCAGGGGCAGTAGGGGGAATTGTTGTGTCATATAATCCTATCGCGCGCCGTTTGGGCGCACCTTTGAGTAGGAATATGGGTAGCGTAGCGCAGGCTCGCAATGGGCAATACGGCATCTCTTGTGGATGCAAGCGATCGCCTGTGGATCAGTTGTGGTAAGGGCCCGGCAATTGCGGATGCGCACCACCGCTTTTCTCTAGCACACGTTCCACGAACTCCCGCGCCAAAGTGGTTTGTCGTTGGTCTAGCGAGACAAAGACTTTGCCCCGCCTGATCTGGCGGTCGTAATACTCTGCCATAACCCCATCTACATCGTGGTCAGTAAGCATCTTGGCTACAGCGCCACCTGTCGCACCAATGATACTGAATACCGATGCAACCGATGGAATGGCTGATGCGGCTAGCGCGCCCGCCGCCGCCAAAGGCCCTACCCCCGGCACAAACAGAAACGCCACGCCAAGCAAGGCACCGGCAATACCGGCACCGGCGACGGCGCCAGTGATACTCATCGAGCTATGTCCGTCGGGCCATTTCGATTCCGGGTCACCAAAATGGCTTGCACGGCAAAGCAAGGAAATCGCGGCTGGCGAGATCCCTTCATGATGCAATGCTGCAATGGCGGCTTCTGCTTTGCCGCGATCATCGAAGATTGCCGTCACGACATGCTCTGTATTCGCGCGCTCCTTTGCGATGGCATCGCGAAAGGCGGTGGCAAACCTCTCTCGCTCGGCGTCGCTGCGAAAGATGACGCGCAATCCGGAACTATCGTGCAGTTTTTGTACGCTCGGCGAAGCCGCCGGCTGAAACAGCGTCCGCAGCAACATGTCCGTAGTTGTGGGGCGCAATACCTGATCGGTCCCGCGATTGATCCATTCGACCGATTGTGGGCGCGGGTGATCGTCGGCGAGATAATTCACCGCAACCAGTTCTTCCGCCTTGATCACATACGCAGGCCGCAAAATGTCGCTCGCTTCTTGGGCAGTACCTCAAACATTGCGATAGTTAGCATAACAATCTTGCGATAGTATTAGTCCGCCAAAATCAGGTCCGGAAGCTCGGGTCAATCCGGTCGAGTTTTCGAAGCAATGCTGGCCAAGCAAGCCCGTTCGCAATCATGCCAATGCCTGCTGGCGGGGTTTGTGCCTTCACCTTTTCCGGCGTACCTTGCGGCGGATTGTGAAGTCCTTCGCGGCCAGCGGAAAGCATCTTAACTTGCGCATCGCATGCGCGCTCGATGAAATATAGGCGCAGGAAACACTCGCCAACCGTCTTGCCGATTGCGAGTGTGCCGTGATTGCGCAGGATCATGGTGTGCTTGTCGCCCATGTCCTCGACCAGCCGGTCGCGCTCTTCAAGGTCCGTCGCAATGCCTTCGTACTCGTGATAGGCGATATCGCTGCGCGCGATCATTCCGGTCTGCGTATGCTCCATCAGTCCATCGGCCATCGCACTGACTGCCTGACCAGCAGGGGTGTGCAAATGCATGACCGCATGCGCAGCCTCGCAGTTCATGTGGAGTGCTGAGTGGATCGTGAAGCCCGCAGGATTCACAGGGTGTGAAGTCGGTATCACTGGCTGCCCCTCGACATCGATCTTCACCAGCGAAGACGCTGTTATTTCCTCGAACATCATGTCGTAGGGATTGATCAGGAAATGATGTTCCGGCCCGGGCACTCTCGCAGAGAGGTGCGTAAAGATCAGATCATCCCAGCCATACAGGGCGACCAGGCGATAGGCTGCGGCGAGGTCAACCCGGACTGCCCATTCTTCGTCACTAACCTGTCCGCGTACGTCCGCGTCATTGCCAGCACCCGTATCGTTCATCAATGTCGCCATGATGTCTCTCCGAAATTCCGTTTCATTGCGCCACTAGCACGATTTTTGAAGATCACATACCTGGCAAATTGAAGCCCGGGGGCAAGCCCATGCCGCCCTGCATCTTCTTCATTTCCTCGTTGGAAACACGGTCAGCCTTGTCGCGCGCATCGTTGAACGCCGCAGTCACAAGATCTTCGACAATGTGCTTTTCCTCGGGCTTCATCAGGCTGTCATCAATTGTAACGCCCAGAATGCGGCCCTTGGCACTGGCGCGAACTTTCACCAACCCGCCGCCAGACTGGCCTTCTACCTCGATCCCGTCGAGCTTGGCCTGCATGTCATTCATCTGGGTCTGGATCGTCTCGGCCGCCTGCTGAGCTGCCTGGATCATTTCTTCCATCGATTTCATGATCATTACCTATTCCATTTGTTGCCGCCCGCCTGAGCGACTTTGTCTTCATCTGCGAGCAACCGTGCATCTGGAAATGCTTCAAAGGTCGCTTTGACCAAAGGATGCTCGCGGATTTCTTGTTCCTTGGCCAATTTGGTGGCTTCTTCCTGCTCGCGCAAGGTCGGCGCGCCAACACCCTGGCCGCGCTCAACCTGCCAGCGGCTGCCTGTTACTCGGTAAAGGCAATCGCGCAGTTCAGCGCCGGGGTCTTCGCCCAATCCATCTTTCACCGAATAGACCAGCTTATTCGGAGCAAGCTCGTTCACCCGGATCCAGTCTCGCATAATCTGCGCGATCCGCAATTGGCCAGCATCATCGATCTGTTGCACCAGCGCGCCCCATTCGACCGAGGCTTGCGCAGGCGCCGTTCCACTTGCATTCGCTCCATCGCCAGATGCGGCTGTTACGGCAGTGGGCGCGATACCCTTCTCCGCAAGCTCTTCCAGCTTTTTCGAAAGTTTGCCTGGATCTGGCATCTCAGCCGCGTGCAACGCCCGCAACAATGCCATTTGCGCAGATACCAGCGGATCAGGCGCATTACGCACTTCCTCATGGCCCTTGAGCAGCAATTGCCACAACCGGTGCAGCTGTGCGGGAGACAACCGTTGCGCAAACTCGCCCAGCGCAGCGCGTTCTTCGGCGGTAGGCACGTCGGGCTCACCACCCGAAACCTGCGCTACTGTAACGCGGTGCGTTAGGTCCATCAGCGCTCGCATCAGAGCCAGCGGTTCAACGCCCAATGCGTATTGCTCTTCGATCGCCGCCAGCAAAGCCTTGGCATCGCCCTCGAGCAAATGCCCGAGAACTCTCCGCTGCGCGCCCTTATCAGCGAGGCCCAGCATGTCGCGAACTTTGGCGGCTGTGACCTTGCCGTCTGTATCCATGTCCGCATGTGCGATCGCCTGGTCAAGAATGGACAGGCCATCCCGCACAGAGCCCTCGGCGGCAGCGGCAATGATATGCAATGCTTCGTCTTCGGCAGGAACGCCTTCCTTTTCGCAGATCATCGCGAAATGGCTTTGCAGAAGCTCAGCCGAAATGCGCCGGAGGTCAAAACGCTGCGTGCGGCTAAGCACCGTCACCGGCAGCTTTTCGACTTCGGTGGTCGCGAAGAGGAACTTTACATGCGCGGGTGGTTCTTCCAGCGTCTTGAGCAATGCGTTGAAGGCATTGCGCGTCAGCATGTGGACTTCATCGATGATGTAGATCTTGTAGCGAGCTGAAACGGCAGAATAGCGGACCTGTTCGATGATCTCGCGCACGTCGTCGACACCGGTATGCGAAGCCGCATCCATCTCGATCACATCAATGTGCCGGCCCTCTGCGATAGCTGTACACGGTTCACACTGACCGCAGGGATCGATCGTCGGGCCACCCTGCCCGTCCGGCCCAACACAGTTCAATGCCTTGGCAATCAATCGCGCCGTCGATGTCTTGCCGACCCCGCGAACCCCGGTCATCAAGAAAGCATGTGCCAAGCGTTCTCGCTTGATCGCATTACCAAGTGTGCGGACCATCGCATCCTGACCGATCAGCTCGCTGAAGGTTTGCGGGCGATATTTGCGCGCCAGAACACGATAAGGCTGGATTGTGTCCACCGTAGCGGCAGCGGCAGAAGGAGTCGCAGGGTCTGGCAAAGCCGTAGGTGTTTCGGTTGACTCAGCGGTGGGCTCGGGTGCGGGTTCGGGATCGCCAAACATGGAATTCTGACCGGCAGCCTCCAACTCAGCTGCACTTGGCTTTCCAGCCTCTTCCTGCTCACCAGTGTCCCATGGCGGCGTATCCGTGTTTTCCGGTGAATCACCCATGCCCACTTGCTACGCGCTTGGCGCGGCAATGTCATGCCATGTGACGTCAGAAATGCATGGAAAAGGAGCCGAGCGACCCGCCGCAATTCACCTGGGCTGCTTCCTTCCGGACCTGACCCGGTGAGCGAACGCTAACGTCCACCCGACTCCCGAGCGGGCATATGGCGATGATTCGTCGAAAATTCAACAGCGCAGTTAGCGAGCCGGTATCAGCGAAAGTTGTCCGCGTAAGCTTGTAGCTTGAGCGATTTGGGCGGTGTCGCATGAATGCGCGCGGTAATCCCATGCTTCTCAGCGTATTCCTTCGCCGCCTCTTTAGTCGGGAATTTGAGCGAGACCTGCGCCTGAGTGTCGCCGCTGCCCGTCCATCCCATCAATGGATCGGGCCGACGCGCTTCGGATTGCTCGAATTCGAGCACCCAAGTGTCAATCTTCGCCTTGCCTGACTGCATGGCACTTTTTGGCTGCTGATAGATACGTGCGCTCATGGCGAAGCCCTTAATTCAGTTTTCGCCGCGATTGAAGGCGTTTTTGGTCTTCAGACTTGGTTTTTCCACCCACGGCTCGTCGGGCCAGCGATGTTTCGGATACCGCCCCTTCATATCTTTCTTCACATCGGCCCAGCTGCCACGCCAAAACCCGGGCAAATCTCGGGTCGACTGAATCGGACGGCCAGCCGGGCTGGTCAGCTTGATTAACAGCGGTGTGCGCCCGATCATCGGGTGCTGGTCCAATCCGAACAGGGCCTGCACACGAACTTCAACTGATGGAGCGTCATCGCCAGCATAATCGATCGTGTGACATGTTCCGGCAGGTGATGTGAACTCGCTCGGAGCCAATCGGTCCAACTGTTGGCGCGTGCCCCAATCGAGCTGATTGAGGATGGCTTCAATCAGCTTTCCGCGCGGCACATCGAGATCGCGCCGTCCATACAGTATCGGTCTCAGCCATGTGCCGGCGCTGTCTCGGAGCCTTTGTAGCTCAAGCGCTTCAATCTGTGCGAATTTTCCGCGTGCCAATAGGTCAGCAGGCAGCAGTTCTCCCAAGCTTTCCAACGCCTTTTCCACTAGCTTATCCACAATCGCTTCCGGGTCTGGCGCGGGATCTGGACCACTTGCCAAGGTGATCGCACCGAGCCTCCGCTCTAGCCGCGCCTCAGCACGCTTTTCCTCATTATTCCAATTTATTACCGAGCGCTTTTCAACCAGGTATTGAAGATGCTCTTCAATGTCTTGCACGCTCAGTTCCGCTGCTGCGGTGATCCGCGCGCCCTTTGCCTGACCCTGCGCATCGCCAATAACTATCCACTCCGCACGCGCCAGAGGTGAAGCAGGATCAAGTTGAAAGCCCCTGCCACCAGCCGACAGCCATTGCTCGCCAGACTTGTCGCGTCTTCTCGCGACAAAATCAGGCCGCGCAAATGCGAGGAAAAGTGCTGGATTGCGTGGCTCCGGTTCCGTGCCTGAAATTAACCGCTCCGCTGCCTTTGCCCAGCCCTGAGCAAGCTTGCGCGAGGCTTCTGCGCGTTTACCCCGATCGCCGTTCCAATGGTCCAGACGCTGAAGCAGATCCTCACCACGACCGCCGAGCCCGCGCTCCTGCACGAGCAGAACCAACTTCGCTGCGTCAAACGCTTGCGAAACCTCCGCGCCGAATAGCACCGCGGCAGCAGCGAAGGGATCTAGGGGTAGTGAAGCGATCTGATTGCCTTGCGCAGTTATCCTGCCGTCTTCGTCCAGAGCCCCCATTTTCACCAGCGAAGTGCGCGCGGTCGCAATTGCGGCTTCCGGTGGGGGATCGATCCAGGCCAGACTCGCAGGGTCAGAACTTCCCCATTTTGCTAGCTTCAGGACCAAAGGCGCCAGATCGGCTGTCTCGATCTCAGCGGGAGCGAACGCTGGGCGGCCAGCATGCCCGCCCTCTTCCCACAAGCGGTAGGCCACGCCCGGCCCTTGGCGGGCGGCGCGGCCGGCCCTTTGCGCTGATGCCGCTTGACTGGCGCGGCGGGTAACCAGCCGAGTAGTTCCAGCTGCCTTGTCGAATTCGGCATATCGCGCGAGACCGCTGTCGATGACGACAGATACTCCGTCCAGCGTCAGCGAAGTCTCGGCAATGGCTGTTGCGAGCACAATCCGTCGGTGACCGCCCGCATCGCGTTTGATCGCTGCGCGCTGCTGCGCGGGCTGAACTTGCCCGTGCAGTGGAAGGATGGGCACATCAGGCAAGCGTGCTTCCAGGCGTTCTCTTGTGCTTTCAATCTCACCGATACCGGGAAGGAACGCCAGCAATTCCCCCTCTGTCTCTCGCCAAGCATGCATCACCGCATCGGCCATCGCGTCTTCAATGCGCGCATCGGGTCGCGAACCCAGCCATTCAATACGTAAAGGATACGCGCGCCCTTCACTTTCGATCACTGGTGCGCGATTCCCCAGAAGCTTCGCAAAGCGCGCACCATCTATCGTTGCGCTCATAACCAATATGCGCAGGTCATTGCGCAAGACGGCGCGGCTTTCCAAGGCCAGCGCCAGACCAAGATCGCTGTCCAGATGCCGCTCATGCGCTTCGTCGAACAAGACAGCGGAAATGCCTGCCAGTTCAGGGTCTTCGATGATACGGTTTACGAAGATGGCCTCTGTTACGACCAGAACGCGCGTATTGGCCGATGTCTTGCTATCCAACCGGGTCACATAACCGACTGTTTCACCAGGTTTCTCGCCCAGTATTTCCGCCATACGTTCTGCTGCTGCGCGAGCCGCAACTCGCCGCGGTGAAGTGAGAATTATCTGTCCAGTGCACCAGGCTTCTTCAAGCAGGGCCGGGGCCACAGCCGTAGTCTTGCCCGCCCCTGGCGGCGCAACAAGCACCGCAGCGCCAGAATCTGCCAGTGCTGTCGTCAACTCTCCGAGTTTCTCATCTATTGGCAGTTCGAGAGGCATAGCTAGCCCCTGCCACAATCAGACACGCTGGCACAGATTGAAATTTGCTGTTAGAAGACAGCATCTTTCGCGCTTTGGTTGCGAAAGCCCGCGCAGACTCGTCCGTTCATTCGGGTCTGCTAACTGTGATGGGTCGCAGTTTGAAGGGGGAATACATTCATGAAGAAACTTATGACTGCCGCAGCTGCGGTGACGCTGGTATTCGGTGTGGCCGCTTGCGGCGAAACAGCAGAAGCTCCGGCAGAAACAGGGCTGTCTGGCACCTGGAAGGCCAATGTCGAATCTGCCGAGTTCGAGAATAGTGTCAACAGCTACACCGTAGCCGATGGCACATACACTTGTAATCATTGCATACCGCCCGTCTCAGTGACCGCGGATGGCGAGTGGCAATCAGTCGAGCGTCCCGGCGTAGACAGCCTCAAGGTAACCATTGTTGACGATAGCACATTGGAATCCTCCAGCCGCAAAGGTGAGGAAGTTCTGGGAGAGTCGGTCTGGAATGTCAGCGAAGACGGACAGACGATGACTGTCAGCTGGACGAATTTCAGAGGCGATGAGACAACAAACGGCTCGACAACCTATGCGCGTGCCTCTGCCGGGCCCGACGGTTCGCATGCGGTATCGGGCGAATGGACTGTCTCTCAACTCGGTGAAATGAGTGACGCAGCGGTGACCTGGACGTATACGATCGATGGCGACACGATTACCAGCACGGGCAACAGTGGTGGATACACCGCGACATTGGGTGGTGATCCGGTCACTCCCGAAGATGATGACACCGGTGGGGTCCTGGCCGTCGAGAAGACTGGTGAGAACAGCTACCGCGAGACCTATTCACGCGATGGTGAAGTGATCAACATTCTGGATCTGACCGTAGATGGTGACACGCTCTCAGGTGTGTCGACTGATCCTCGTGACGGAAGCACTGTCAAATGGACAGCAACACGTCAGTAAATCCAGTTACTTAAGCTAAGAATGTCCCGGCCCTGCATTGCGCAAGGTCGGGATTTTCTTTGCTTTGCTAGGCTTGATTAATAGCCGCGCGCGACCGCGAACATCGCCGCCTCAGCCATCGCCGCGCGAGCCTTGCTTTCCGGGAAGATGGAGATCGCATCGATAGCGCGCTGGGCAAAATGCCGTGCCCGTTCGCGTGTATCTTCGCCCGCATTGTGTCGCGCCATCAGCTCGCGTGCATATGCGAGGTCTTCATCTGAGGACCGGTGCCCCATGATCGCATTTTTCCAGAACTTGCGCTCATCCTCTCCGCCGCGCGCGTAGGCCAGAATGACCGGTAGAGTCATCTTGCCTTCGCGGAAATCATCGCCCTGATCTTTGCCCATTTCGGTCGCATCCGAATCGTAATCGATCGCATCATCGACCAGCTGGAACGCGACTCCCAGATTGCGCCCGTAATCTTCCAGCGCGCGTTCTTTTTCTTCATCGCATTCTGCAACAACCGCACTGATCTGGCTGGCGGCTGCAAACAATGCGGCCGTCTTTGCACCGATGATATGCAGATAGCGCTCTTCACTGGTTTCAATTTGACGTTGCGCCGACAACTGGGAAACTTCCCCCTCAGCAATCACCGCACTGGCATGGCTCAATATCTTCAAAACCCGCAGGCTGCCATCTTCGGTCATCAACTCGAACGCGCGGCTAAACAGGAAATCACCAACCAGAACCGTCGCTGGGTTACCGAAAATGATGTTGGCTGCCGCCTTGCCACGGCGCAATTCGCTGCCGTCGACGACATCGTCGTGCAGCAAGGTGGCCGTATGAATGAATTCAACAGCGGCTGCGAGCAGATGATGCCGCGAACCCTGATAGCCGACCAGTTCGGCTCCAGCGAGCGTAAGCATCGGACGAAGACGTTTTCCGCCGCCAGAGATCAGATGGCCCGCGAGTCGCGGAATAAGCGGGATTTCGCTCTGCATCCGGTCGAGAATTACCGTATTCACCGCATTCATACCGTTTGCCGTCAGCGCGAGCATAGGCTCAAGCGATGGCTGTTTTCGGGGAAGCGGGACGACCGTTGCGCTCATGCCACGCCACATGAAGGTCACAAGCGCGCTTGGCAAGGCTGGATTTGATGCTAGCTTTGCAAGTGATGTCCGATGAAACGCAAACCTCGTCCGAACCCGATCGGGTCCTGTCCGCTTATCGCAAGAGCATCGACAATATCGATGCTGCAATAATTCATATGTTAGCCGAGCGGTTTCGCATCACGCAGGCCGTCGGCGAATACAAGGCGAAGGTTACTCTGCCGCCTGCCGACCCAGCGCGCGAGGAACGCCAGATATCGCGCCTGCGCAAATTGTCCGAAGAGGCTGATCTCGACCCAGAGTTCAGCGAGAAATTCCTGCGCTTCATCATTGAAGAAGTCATCCGGCACCACGAAAAGGCTCGTGGGGCTTAGACAATTGCAATTCTAAGTATTCGTACGAGGGGTGGTGATCAGCATAGATTGGTCATGCCCGCATAGGGATGGGCCATGCCCTCGCCTCCAAACCTTGCCGCGCATGATCTTGATCAACAGGCCCCGCAGCCAAGGCGTGCTGCATCGCGCTTACGGCTCCATTTGCCAGCGCACCTGACATTCGTCGGACGAAGAAGCTCGTGTCTGATCGAGAACATCTCCCAAACCGGGGCGCAGCTGGTTGTCGATGGCGCGCCCCATAGAGGCGAGGAAGGCCAACTCAAGTGTGAAGACCTCCTGGCATTCTTTCGCACGGTATGGAGTGCTGGCAATCTAGTCGGTGTCGAGTTTGACGAGACGATTCCGCTTCAGACGATTCTGGAGCTGCGCCCAATCAACGACGCTTATTCGGACTTCCACCGCATGGAGGCCAGGCGTACCGCGCGTCGCTGGGTGGCTGGCGAATTGCGCTAATCTGCAACTGTCGCTGCGCGTGGGAGCGATAACCGGACCAGCAATCCGCCCAAGTCTTCGCTTTCGCCAAGCGTTACGCTGCCGCCGTAGATCTCTGCCACATCGCGCACAATCGCCAGGCCGAGACCCGTACCGGGTTTGCCAGTGTCGAGCCGAACCCCGCGATCAAAGATGCGCTCTCTTTCGCCTTCGGGAATGCCCATGCCATCGTCTTCAACCCAAATGACGCTATGTTGGTCATCCGGCTCGGCATCGACAGTTACAAACACACTGCCGCCGCCGTACTTCGCCGCATTTTCCACTAGATTGCCGAGGATTTCATCCAGGTCCTGCCGCTCGATCGCGACGGCAGCTTCCTGATTACCTGCCAGATCGAAACGAACGCCCTGATGAATACGCGTGACTGCGCGCAGCACAGATTCCACGCTCGGCCAAACCTCCGCCCTTGAACGACCGGAAGAACGTCTGCCCACCGCGCGTGCGCGGGCAAGATGGTGATCGACATGGCGTTGCATGGACTTGGTTTCGCGGAAAACAAGCTCATCCAGCTTGGGATCGTGAGCGGTCGCGGCATTGGTCAGCACAGTCAGCGGTGTTTTTAATGCATGGGCCAGATTGCCCGCATGGGTGCGCGCCTCTTCGGCTTGCCGTTCGGAATGCTCGAGCAACTCGTTGAGTTCCTGAACCAATGGCTGGACTTCGGTGGGAAGCGGCTCGGAAATGCTGCTTGCACCAGTATTGCGCAATTTCTGGATCGCTGCGCGAACACGGCGTAGGGGGGACAGGCCATAGCGGATCTGGAACAGCGTCATCAAAAGCAGGCCGAGCCCCAGCAAGGCGAAACTGCTGATCAAAATCCCTCTGATCTCTGCAATCTGGTCGTCCAGCTCATCGGTTTCAGATGCGACCGCGAAGGTCCAGCGAACTTCACTATTCGGCAAGATGACTGAGCGTTCCACCATCCGCAATTGCTCTCCCTCAAACTGAGCAGAATCGTAGAAGTGCGCTTCATCATCGAAGTGATCACCCTGCAATTGCAAGGTGCGGTCCCAAAGGCTTCTCGACGGATAGGGTTCATATCCCTCACCGTTTATCTGCCAATAAAGTCCGCTGTTCGGTTCCAGAAAACGCTGGTCACCCAGGATGCGATTAAAGAAGACTTCACCCCCGGCTTCAATCTCGGCCGAACCGATCATCGCTGTCAGAATGTATTCCAACTGCTCGTCGAAGTTCCGCTCGACCAGATTGGTCAGCGTGCGATCAAGTGCGATGCCTCCGCCAACCAACAGCACAGCAATCCAGCCAGCCGCGATCAGCAGCATGCGCCGCGCGACGCTGCCCTGGCTTACAGGTGCTTCGTCGGATATCGCCCTATGCTCGTGGAGCGTCTGCGGGGTCGTCGAGGCTGTATCCGAGGCCACGGATCGTAGTGATTACCTCTGCGCCAAGTTTCTTACGGATGCGGGTGACAAACACTTCGATCGTGTTCGAATCGCGGTCGAAGTCCTGATCATAGATGTGCTCGATTAACTCAGTCCGACTGACGACCTTGCCCTTGTGATGCATCAGATAGCTGAGCAGCTTATATTCCTGAGCGGTCAGTTTGACCGGTTCGCCATTCAGCGTGACACGGCCTGAACGCGTGTCCAAACGCACGTCACCGGCCGTCAGCTCTGCCGAAGTGTTGCCCGAAGCACGGCGAATGAGCGCGCGCAGGCGAGCGATCAGCTCTTCGGTTTGGAATGGCTTTGCAAGATAGTCATCCGCGCCAGCGTCCAGCCCGGCAACCTTGTCTGACCAACTGTCACGCGCGGTCAGCACCAGCACCGGAAAGCCGCGGCCTTCCTTGCGCCACATGCCAAGCACCGTCAGGCCGTCAATCTCGGGCAGACCAAGATCAAGCACAACCGCGTCATATTCTTCAGTGCTTCCAAGGAAATGGCCGTCTTCACCATCGGTGGAGAGATCGACCGCATAGCCGTTCTGCTCCAGCGTTGATTTCAACTGCTGGCCTAGGGTCGGTTCGTCTTCGACAATAAGAATGCGCATATTTGCCTGCTAGTCCTGGATCAATTGTCGGGAGTGTTGAGCGTTTGCGTAGCCAGCGTCAAGCGCGCGGCGTGATTGTCCACCTGCATTCAGCGAAAGTCTCAGCTCGATCGGCGGATTATGCGGCCAGTGCGCGCATCGACGTCAACATAAGTCACGCGGCCATCCTTGATGAACTTCAGCCTGTATGCGCGCGCCGTGGCATCATATGCTGGTCCAAGGTATTCACTACCGCGCATTTGCGGCAGAACCCGCCGCTCGATCTCGCGCAAAGACAACACATTGCCGGCGCGCATTTCCTTGCGCGCTTCGTTCTGGTCATTTCGCGATTGCTCATGCGCCGTAACCGGAGCTCCAAGCCCGGTGGCGACAATGGCAAACGCAGCCAAAAGAGATGCAATCCGTTTCATGGTGCTGTCATGCCTATTCGCGAGCCATTGAACAAGGTGTGAATATGCCGCCTTCCTGCGGTTCAGGAAACGCGCAATGGATAAGCAGTGGTTTGCAAGCCAAGTGCTGCACGCTAGGGCGATGGCAACTGGGAGACACTCGATGCTTAAGTCATTCTTCAGCGCAGCCGCACTCGCGAGCGCTGTAATTGCTTTTTCGGCGCCTGCAGCGGCACAAATGGAACGCGTGCCCGACCGGCCAGCTGGCGAAGGCGAAGGACCATACGATACGCTGCTCATCAAGGGCGCAACGATGATCGATGGAACAGGCGCACCCCCAGAAGGCCCCGTCAGCATCCTTGTCGAGGGCAACCGTATTGCCCGTATTCTTCGCGGTGGAGCGAATATCCCAGCCGATCGCGTAATTGATGCCAGCGGGATGTATATATTACCGGGGTTCGTCGACACTCACGGCCATAATGGCGATCCATCGAAGGCTCCTCAGCCATCCTATGGCTTCAAGCTCTGGCTTGCACATGGGGTTACAAGCGTTCGCGGGGTCGGTTTCGGGTTTGGTCCAGACGATCCTTCGCTTGATCAGAAGCGCAGAAGCGCAGCCAATACGATCACCGCGCCTCGGCTGTTCGCTTACACTGTTCCAGGAGATGTCTGGCCGAACGGCGCAGTTCGCACGCCTCAGCAGGGCCGCGAATGGGTGCGCTGGATAGCAAACCGGGGTTATGACGGGATCAAGTTCTTCAACAATGAAGACCCCGCCACGCTTGCCGCAATTCTGGATGAATCGGACAAGCTGGGGCTCGGCACCGTCGCGCATCTGGGTCAACGCGGGGTAGCCGAAGTCAATGCAAGGGTCGCGACTGAGCTTGGGCTTGACGGTGTCACCCACTTCTATGGCCATTTTGAGAGCCTGCTCGATGGTGCCGCGCTGCCGCAATACCCCGCTGACTACAATTATCTGGATGAGCAATCACGCTTTGCATGGGTGGCAAGGCTGGCCGATCAGGTGGGTGATCCCGGCACCGAGCAATGGAGCGCCTATATCGATCATTTGATCGAAAATGACGTAACGCTCAGCCCTACATTCAACATTTATTCGGCCAGTCGCGATGTTATGAAGGCGCGCAACATGGAATGGCACGAGAAATACACTCTGCCTTCGCTGATGCAATTCTACGCGCCGAGCCTGACCAATCACGGCAGCTATTACCATGACTGGACCAGCGAGGATGAAGTCGCCTGGCGCAATTTCTATCGCAAATGGTTCGATCTGACGCGCGAATTCAAGGACCGCGGCGGGCGCGTGACCGCTGGTTCTGATCCTGGCTATATCTACCAGACATGGGGTTTTGCCTATATCGGTGAGCTTGAGATGCTGCGCGAAGCGGGCCTGACGCCGCTTGAGGTTATTCAGGCAGCGACCATCAATGGCGCGCGCGAGATCTATGAGCCAAAAGGTGAAGAGCCGCCCATGGGTTCGATAAAGGAAGGCAAGCTCGCCGACCTTGTGATTGTGCCCGAAAACCCGCTTGCCAATCTGAAAGTGCTCTACGGCACTGGCCATACGCGCCTCAATCGCGACACCAATACTCTGGAGACCGTCGGCGGTGTGCGGTGGACGATCAAGGACGGCATTGTGTTCGACGCACGAGCGCTGCTGAAAGACGTGGCCGATATGGTCGAAATGCAGAAGCTGCGAGAAAACGCCATCATGCAGTCACAGCAGGTAGAATAGTAACAACCGCATGCGGTGATGGCTTGCGGGGCGGCGCGCCCTCGCCTACCTGCCGCGCACTATGGCTCAACCACCAATCCTCTCCTGGGAAGGTCTCGGCCTGCAGCAAGGCGGACGTTGGCTGCTGGGCGGTCCAGAACGCGAAGATATCGATCTGCATATCGGCCCGCGCGATCGGCTCGCGCTGATCGGTCGCAACGGGGCTGGCAAGACCACATTGTTCCGCCTGATCAATGACGAGATCGAAGCCGATCGTGGCCAGCGAAAAGTCAAGCAAGGCACGCGCGTGGTTGTGCTGGAGCAAGACCCTGACTTCGACGGTTTTGAGACCTTGATGGACTGGGCGTTGGCGGGCGAGGACGCGCCGGCTGAATATGAGGTCGAAGCGATCGCCGGTCAGTTGGGCATCGACATGAGAACCCCTTCCAAAGGGGCAAGCGGCGGCGAGAGGCGACGCGCAGCCATTGCGCGGGCATTGGCGCAAGAGCCAGACCTGCTGCTGATGGACGAGCCGACCAACCATCTGGACCTGAGCGCTATTGACTGGCTCGAAGACTGGCTGACACGCTTCAAGGGCGCGTTTGTTGTCATCAGCCACGACAGGACGTTTCTGAAACGGCTGACCAATGCAACGCTGTGGCTGGATCGCGGGATCATCCGTCGTAAGGATGTCGGCTTTGGCGGATACGAGGCATGGGAAGAGCAAGTTTACGCCGAGGAAGCCCGTGCCGCTGAAAAGCTCGATGCCAAACTGAAACTCGAAGCGCACTGGCTCGAGCGTGGTGTCACCGCACGGCGCAAGCGCAACCAAGGTCGACTTGAGAAATTGTGGCAGATGCGTGCGCAACGCGCTGCAATGATTTCCGGTGGCGGAACCGGCAAACTGAAATTGGCGACCGAAGAGGAATTCAAGTCGAAGTCCGTGATCGTGGCCGAAAACATCACCAAGTCTTATGATGGCCGCGCTGTGATCAAACCGTTCAGCCTGCGCATCCAGCGCGGCGACCGGATCGGTATTGTGGGTGCAAACGGTGCAGGCAAAACGACGCTGCTCAAAATGCTGACTGGCGAGCTCGAGCCGGACAGCGGCAGCGTGACGATCTCCAAAAAACTGACAGGCGTGATGATCGATCAGCAGCGCAGCATGATGGAAGCGGACACGACGGTGCGTCAGGTACTGGCTGAGGGTGGTGACTGGCTCGACGTGCGGGGCAATCGCAAGCATGTTCAAGCATACCTTAAGGACTTTCTGTTCGACCCCAAGATCGTCGACACCAAGGTCGGCATATTGTCCGGCGGCGAAAAGTCGCGGCTGTTGCTGGCACGCGAATTCGCCCGCAAGTCGAATTTGCTGGTTTTGGACGAGCCAACCAACGATCTCGATCTGGAAACGCTTGACCTGCTGCAGGAAGTGATTGCTGACTATGACGGAACTGTCCTGATCGTCAGCCACGACCGCGACTTCCTAGATCGCACGGTCACGCTGACGCTCGGCCTTGATGGCAGCGGCAGTGTTGATGTGGTTGCAGGCGGCTATGAGGATTGGGAGCGAAAACGCCGTCAGCCCATCACCTCCAAGGCTAAATCATCAGGCACGAAGAAGAAGCCCGATAAAACCACAGAAGCCGCGGTGCAAAAGCAGTCAAAGCCCGACAAACTGTCCTACAAGGATCAGCGCGATTACGAACTGCTACCCGCCCGCATCGAAGAGCTGGAAGGTGCAATCGCCAAGGGCGAGCAAATCCTGTCGGACCCCGAACTCTACACCAAGGACCCGCAGAAATTTGCGACCATCAGCAAGGGTTTGGAGAATGCCCGGGCGGAAAAGGACGCAGCCGAAGAGCGCTGGCTGGAGATTGCGGAGATGGTTGAGGGGTAAGTTCCAACACGATGGAACACTTGGAACACTGTCCTGGCCCAATAAACCCCAACTTACCGCACCCGATAAAAATCCGCCACACGGTCGAGCGCCAGATTGAGGACCAGCTTACCGCTTCGTGCAGGCCAACCGAGCTGCTTTTCTGCGTCAGGCAGACCTTCCCCTGCACACACCACGCGCCAGAGGATGTCCTGCAAACCGCTGCCCGCTTCGCGCAGCGCGCCATCAAAACGATCCTTGGCTGCGATCTGCCGTTCGGTTGCGGTAAGGCCTTGTTCGCCGGTCGTTTTCACGCGCACCGGATCCCATCGCATGGTGACATTCGCGCCCAATTGTGCGCGTTCATAGTCATCGCGCAAACGCTCGCCCGCAACGAACAGTCGCTCGTCAATATGGCCGCGCGCATGGAGCCAGCTGAGCGGAGATTCAGCCAGATTGACAGTGACGGAGCGACGTTTGCCCTTGGCGCCTGATCCACGAACCGGGCCTTCCTGGGTCAATTCCTTCTCCGCCAATATCCGCCGCATAAACGTGTCTCCTGTTGATGAATTGCAGCGCAGGCTTGCAACGCTGAATGGGCTGTAGGAAAGAAAAATCACCAATTAGGTTAGCCCTCAGGAGAGCTGCTGTGATCAATCGCATCCGGGATATCCGCAAGAGCAAGGGACTGACACTGGCCGAACTGGCCGAAGCCTGCGATCCGCCCACGACCCCGCAAACCATCGGGCGGCTGGAAACGGGCATGCGCAATCTGTCGCTGAAATGGATGGACCGAATTGCGGCGGCGCTGGAAGTCGACCCGGAGATGATCGTCCGGTCCGAAGACACACCGGCCCCCATGGTCATCGCACAACTGCGCGCGAGCGGACCTGAAGCACTCGCCAAGCCGCGCGAAGCGATGCTACCGGCCGATATCGCAGGCGAAGGAACGCTGACTGTGCTGAGCGTTGAAGAAAGCGTCGGCGAGTTTCGGCCCGGTGATTTGCTGTGGATGTGCCAGCTAGACGGAGACGATGTCAGCCATGCCATCAACCGCGATGTACTGGTCCCTCGCCCCGGCGGTCGGTTCTACTTCGGTCGCTTGATTGATCGGCGCGAAAACCTGGTCGGCATTCTGCCGCCGGGCACAGGGCAAAAGCAGCAGGTGATCGACAATCCCGCATGGATAGCCGTTGCGGAAATGCTGGTGCGCAAGCTCTGATCGAACGCGTTTAGCGACGGCAGGCTTAGGGGCAGGCTCAGGTCAGCCCGCGCGCCTTCTTTTCCTGAAAATCGGCTGCACTTTCTTGCGGCACAAAGCTGTCAGAGGTTACACCCAGCCAGATCAGTATCGGTGCAGCCATATAGACCGAGCTGTACGTACCGATAAACAAGCCGAGCGTAATCGCGGCAACCAGTCCGAACAGGCTAGCCGGGCCAAAAATCAGCAATGGCAGCAGCGCAACGAACAGCGTCAAACTGGTCATCACAGTACGTGCCAGCGTTTCATTGACGGACAGGTCGAGCAAATGCGTCAGGTCCATCTTGCGGAACTTCTTCAGATTTTCCCGGATACGGTCATAGACCACGATTGTATCGTTCAACGAATAGCCGATGATCGCCAGAATTGCGGCGATGATCTGAAGGCTGAACTCAAGCTGGAAGATCGCGAACATGCCGAGCGTCAACGACACGTCGTGGAACAGCGCGAACAGCGCCCCTGCCCCGAACTGCCACTCGAAGCGGATCCAGATGTAAATCGCCACCGCCAGCATGGCTGCAACCAGGGCGAGCGCAGCATCGTTGCGGAACTCGCCGGAAACCTTGCCCGATACGCTGTCGACGCCGTCGATGCGTACTTCAGGGTGCCCGTCGCGCATCGCAGCCGTAATCTGCTCTGTCATCATGGCTGCGAATTCCGGCTGCCCTTCGGCCTCTGCCGGCAGTTTCACACGAATCGAAACCTGATTGGGCTCGCCGAAGCGCTGAATCACGGGATCTTCCACCACCTCGAGCGCGCTGACTGTCTGTCGAAGCTCGGCCACGGGCGCCTCAGCTTCCCCGACAAATGTCGCGCGGATTTCCTGACCGCCAGCGAAATCGACGCCGTAGTTGAGGCCTTGGGTGAACACAGCCGCCCAGCTCGCCGCGATCAGCAGCAGGCTGACGACGAAAAACGGAACCCGCAGCTTGAGGAATTTGATGTTGGTATCATCGGGGACAAGTTTGAGAAGTCGCATCGGTCAAATCCCCTTATAGACTTAGATGGTTGGGTCGCGCATTGCGCAGCCATCCGGCCACCCACATGCGGGTGAGCACAACGGCGGTGAAGACGCTGGTGAACAGTCCGATCACAAGCACCACGGCAAAGCCACGGACCGGCCCCGTACCGAACATGAACAACAGGACACCGGCGATAAAGTTGGTGATGTTCGCGTCGTAAATCGCGCGGCTCGCCTCTTTATAGCCATTCTCGACCGCGGCTACGACCCGTCGTCCGCGTTTGCGTTCTTCGCGTATTCGTTCGTTGATCAGCACGTTGGCGTCCACCGCAGCACCAATTGTCAGCACAAAGCCGGCAATGCCCGGCAGTGTCAGCGTAGTGTTGAGGCCCGCCATGATGCCAAGCAGGATCATCACGTTGAATACCAGCGCAATGGTCGCATAGACGCCAAAGCGGCCATAGCTTGCGATCATCAAGGCGATGACCGCAGCCGAGCCGATCAGCATCGCGAGCATGCCCTTGCGGATCGAGTCTGCACCCAGGTCCGGCCCAACGGTGCGTTCTTCGATAACGGACAGATCGACCGGCAGTGCACCAGAGCGAAGCGAGATGGCGAGGTTGTTGGCAGTTTCGGTGGTGAAGCCACCTGATATCTGCGCTGTACCGCCCAGGATCGGTTCATTGAACACCGGCGTCGAAAGCACATTGCCGTCCAGAATAATCGCAAACAAACGTCCGACATTCTGCGTGCTGAGCTGCGCAAAACGCTGTCCGCCCTGTTGATCAAATGTAATCGAAACAACCGGCTCATTCGTTTGCGGATCAAAGCTCTGCTGCGCGTTGATCAGGCTGTCACCGCGAATACCGCCCAACCGGCGTACCGCAACCGAAGTGCCCGCAAACTGCGACGATTCCGCATAGGGGAAGATCTCCGATCCCAGCGGCGCAATACCTTGCTGGACATCGCTCGGCAAAGCCGATTGGTCGACCATCTTGAATTCAAGCTGCGCGGTTTGGCCTAGCAAGGCTTTGAGCTGATCCGGATCGTCCAGACCCGGGACCTGGACCACGATACGTGTGTCACCCTGACGAATGATCGTCGGCTCGCGCGTTCCTAGCGAGTCAATACGGCGCCGGATCACTTCGATCGCTGTCTCCATTGCCTGATCGACTGCTGTATCAAGGCCATCGCCAGTCGGAGCCAGGATCATCTGCTGGCCATCCTCGACCCGCAAATCCCATTCACGAACCAGCCCGGTGCCGTTCATAACCGGCAGCAGCAACTCGCGCGCACGATCAACATCGGCTGGATTGTCGACCATGAAGCTCAACTCGCCATTGGCGGTCGATACATCGCCAATGCGGATGCGGTTTTCCGGGACCGAACCGCGCAGCGTTGTGCGCACGGTTTCTTCCATATTCTCCAGCCGCTGCGCCGCGACCTGTGCCGGATCCGCTTCAAGCAGAATGTGGCTGCCACCCGCCAGATCCAGCCCCAGATTGACTGTCGGCTGAGGGAGAAAGTCCGGAATATCGATATTGGTCGAAGCCAAAAGCGTCGGCAGAGCGGCGGCCGCTGCAATCAGCGTGAGGCCCCAGAGCCAAATCTTCTTCCATGTAGGAAAGTCGAGCATCGGTAGAATCTTCCGTCCGTTCAGTCGCGCCTAGGTCTTGCGTCAGTCGTTCGCTGCACTGCCGCCCGGCGGGATGATATCTCCGATGGTGCTCTTGACCGCTTTCACGCGAACACCCTGCGCAATATCCAGCTCCACATAGGTGTCATCCACCTTGTGCACTTTGCCTACAAGCCCGCCGGCAGTGACGACCTGATCACCCTTCTTGATCGCTTCGATCTTCTGCTGGTGTTCCTTCTGCCGCTTCATTTGCGGACGGATAATCAGAAACCAGAAGATCAGGATCATACCGATAATCGGCAGCCATTGGATCCATGCTGGTGGTGCGTCGGCGCTGGCCGCGGCGGCAAGTATTTCGAACATTGGTTTTAAGCCTGTGAGACTGGAATTAAACTCAAGCGGGTTGCCTCAGTTTCGCACCGTATAGTGCGCGACCTCGTCTCCCCATTCACGGTAAGTGGGCGCGGTTAGCAGCAATGCAAGCCGCTCGCAATTGGAACTGCACCAAGTGTGGCGCGCCGTCCACACCCGCATCATCGGCTCAATGACATGTCTTGCAAGCAGCAAGTCCCGCTCCTATAGGCGCGCTTCCACTCGGTTCGGGAAGTAGCGCAGCCTGGTAGCGCATCACACTGGGGGTGTGGGGGTCGCAGGTTCGAATCCTGTCTTCCCGACCAGTGGTTTACCCCTCATAAGTTGGCTTGCACCTCCCCTTTGCGCGCTCTAACCCGCGCGGCTGAGGAGATTTTTTCCATGAGCGAGACTTCCGCCCCGTCCAGAACGCGCAGCTGGCTGTTCGCGCCCGGCGATAGCGAGCGCAAGATGACCAAGGCCAGCGATAGCGCGGCAGACATTGTGCTGCTCGATCTGGAAGACTCCGTCTCTCCGGAAAACAAGCCGGCTGCCCGCACGGCCGTGGCCGATTTTCTGAAGACGCGCGAAGACAAGCACCGCATCTGGGTTCGGGTCAATCCGTTGCGCAGCGGCGAAATCGAAGCCGATCTTGATGCAATCATGGGCGTGGCGCCGGGCGGACTCTTCCTGCCCAAGGCGGAAGGCAAAGCAGACGTTCAA
>FYBJ01000036.1_pt1 | contig 25577 bp, 27 predicted proteins | sample 1134611 | NCBI WGS metagenome assembly FYBJ01 (sample SAMEA104116008, study PRJEB20421) | marine metagenome | isolation source: marine | reverse complement strand
ATCGGGAGTTCCTTCCTCTTGAATAGCGTGGCACTCACCTAGCTTGCGTTTACGTAAACGTCAACCCAGGCAAGGCCTCGAGAATCTCTAAAAATGCGCGACTGTCACTCGCCGTCTCAGCGCTTAAGGTCAAGGATTCGTTCCGCCGAGCTGGACTAGCCATTTGGTCAGGGATAGCCTGCGGAATTATCGGGAGAAGGCGATGAAACTGAGCAAGCAAATGATGCTGGTTATGGCTGCGGCGCTTTCGGCTGCACCTGTAGCGAGCGAAGAACCGCAGATGGAAACGCGAATAGGCGAGAAGGATTTCGTTTCACCGCCTGCCACAATCGGCCAGCTGGACTGGCTCGTGGGTCAATGGGCAGGCGAAGGCATTCAAGGCGCGCCCGCTATGGAAAACTGGCTACCGCCGATTGGCGGCACGATGGTGGGCACCTTTGTCCAGGAAACCCCCGAAGGCGCGATCATGTTCTCCGAGCACATGTATGTTTTGCCTCAGGGTGGAAGTCTTGCTTTGAAGCTGAAGCATTTCAACGCCGATCTGACGGGCTGGGAACAGAAGGATGACATGCTCACCTTTCGCTTGGTCGCGATTGAGGATTTTGCGGCCTATTTTAACGCGTTGACATTGCGCTGCGCCGATCCGGACAATCCGGGCGAGGGCTTGGTTGCCGCCGTGCGGATGCAATCCGGTGGGGAGCTGAGTTTTCGGTTTGATGCCATGGATTGAGACCAGCCAAGCAAAAGGCCCTGCCAGCAAATGCCGGCAGGGCCTTTCAAATACTTCGCGAATTTGACGCTTAAGCCGCCTGTTTCACCTCGGCGACGATCTTCTTGGCGGCATCGCCCAGATCATCGGCCGGAACGATGGGCAGGCCGGAATTGGCGAGGATTTCCTTACCTTGCTCGACATTGGTGCCCTCGAGGCGAACAACCAGAGGTACACTTAGGTCGACTTCCTTGGCCGCAATCACGATACCTTCCGCAATCGTGTCGCAGCGCATGATCCCGCCGAAGATATTGACCAGGATGCCTTCGACTGCCGGGTCTTTCAGGATGATCTTGAACGCCGCAGTGACCTTTTCGGTTGTCGCACCGCCGCCCACGTCAAGGAAGTTCGCCGGGAATGCGCCGTTCAACTTGATGATGTCCATCGTTGCCATGGCAAGTCCTGCGCCATTGACCATGCAGCCAATGTTGCCGTCCAGCTTGATGTAAGCGAGGTCATACTCGCTCGCTTCGACTTCGGCGGGATCTTCCTCGGTTACGTCGCGCAATTCTTCCACGTCCTTGTGACGGAACAGCGCATTGCCATCGAAGCTCATCTTGGTGTCGAGCACCAGCAGCTGGCCATCCTCGGTCTCGACCAGCGGGTTGATCTCCAGCATTTCCATGTCGAGATCCATGAAGGCTGTGTAGAGCTGCTTGGTCAGCTTCTGGCACTGCTTGTTGAGATCTCCGGTCAGTTTCAGTGCGAAGGCAGCCGCGCGGCCATGATGCGGCATGAAGCCTTGAGCCGGGTCGATAGTGATCGTGGTGATCTTTTCCGGCGTATTGTGCGCTACATCTTCAATGTCCATCCCGCCTTCGGTCGAGACAATCATCGCAACGCGGCCCGATGAACGGTCGACCAGCATCGACAGGTAATATTCCTTCGCAATATCAACACCATCGGTAACGTACAGGCGGTTGACCTGCTTGCCGGCGTCACCCGTCTGGATGGTCACCAGCGTGTTGCCGAGCATATCCTTGGCATGCGATTCGACTTCTTCAATGCTTCTTGCCAGACGAACACCGCCGCCTGCGTCCGGGCCCAATTCCGAAAACTTGCCCTTGCCGCGGCCACCCGCGTGAATTTGCGCCTTCACGACATAAAGCGGTCCGGGCAGTTTCTTTGCGCCTTCAACAGCTTCTTCAACTGTGAGCGCAGCGTGGCCGGCAGGGATGCCGATGCCATATTTCGCGAGAAGTTCTTTTGCCTGGTATTCGTGGATATTCATGGGGAGGCCGTTTCCTTTGCTTGAGGCTTTCCGCTGCAATGTTTCGCAAAGCGCCTAAGCATGGATTCGCCGCCTTGAAAAGCAGACTTTGGACGTGCAGTGCCAAGACTGACACTTTGAAGGGTAATCCATAGTCTTGATCGATAGCGACCGCCTTGAATCGATTGTCCGTGAAGCTGGCCGGATCGCTTGTGATCTGTGGCCGGGCAATGGACATGCGCTGGACAGTTGGGAAAAAGAACCCGGATCGCCCGTTTGCGAGGCGGATCTGGCGGTTGATGCATTCCTGAAGCGCGAACTGGGCGCGTTGCTGCCTTCCGCCGGTTGGCTGTCGGAGGAGACCGGAGATGCGCCCGAGCGCCTGAATCGTGGTTTGATCTGGTTGGTCGATCCGATCGACGGCACGCGTGATTTTGTCCGCGGTCGCACCGGTTGGTGTGTGTCGGTAGCGTTGGTCAGTTCAGGCAAGCCGCTTATCGGCATGTTGTGCGCACCTGCTCGCAAAGAAGAGTGGCTAGGCGTCGCAGGCAAAGGAGCGTGGCGCAACGGAGCCGCACTGCGCGCATCGCGGCGCAGCGTTTTTTCGGGCGCGCGCGTTCCGATTGACCAATTGCCTCAAGCAGACAGCGATCTTGTGATGGTCGACAAGCCAAACTCGATCGCCTTGCGGATTGCGATGGTTGCGGCGGACGAGGCGGATCTGGTCGCAACGCTGCGCTGGGGCTATGAGTGGGACATTGCCGCGGCAACCTTGATCGCGCGCGAGGCCGGTGCAGAAGTCACAGACGCTTTCGGCGGGCCGCTCGCCTACAACAAACGCGATCCGCGCGCCTTTGGCGTTCTGGTTTGTGCCCCTGAGATTCATGGCGATGTAGTCGCGCGACTAGCGGATCGCGCAGCGGAACTGGCCCGAACAACAAAGGGCCAGCGTTAAGGCCGGCCCTTCGCTTGTTTCAAAAGCTGTAGGCTTAGTAACCCTGCTGGGTTTGCGCCTCCCGCACATCCTGTTCGTCGAACGGAATGATCTTGATCTCGACCCGGCGATTGCGCGCGCGGCCTTCTGCAGTGTCATTCGATGCGACCGGCAAAGTCTCGCCAAAGCCCTGCCAGCGGATTCGCGCTTGCGAGACGCCGCGCGACTGAAGGTAGTTGGCAACGGTTTGCGCGCGGCGCTCTGACAATGTCTGGTTGAATGCATCCGAACCGGTCGAGTCGGTGTGGCCATACACATCGATCAGACTGTTGGGATACTGCACCAAGTTCTCGGCCACTCCGTCTAGCGTGCTTCGGAAGCCGGGGTTCAGCGTCGCGCTGCCAACATCGAATGTCACATTGTCGGGCAGGTTGAGCAAGATCGCCTCGCCATTGTCGACTTCGGTGACTTCAACGCCAGAGCCTTCGGTCTCTTCTTTCAGCTCCTTGATCTGCTGATCCATTGTGTAGCCGGCGTAACCGCCCGCTGCGCCGCCAGCCACCGCGCCGACAATACGTCCGGTCTTGCCGCCAATTGCGCCGCCAAGCAGCCCGCCCAGGACTGCGCCCCCGACACCGCCAATGGCTGTGCGTGAGACTTTGCGCTCGCCGGTGTTGGGGTCCGTGACACAGGCACTGGTGCCCAACAGCGATGCCGCCGCCAGGCTCGAAAGCATAATTCGTGATGTTTTCATCAAAATTCTCCTCTGCATCAATCCGGCGAATTGCCGAATCGGCCCCCAGCGACCGAACTTCCCCCAAAGCAGAGATCGCCAATGCCATAGTTTCTAGGCGCTTAAGGCTTGCTGCGCAATGAAGCTGGCAAGCGCGCTGATTTGTGCTAGCGGGTTATGCGTGACACCGTTTCCTTGGCCTGATGCCCTCATTATTGCTTGCCTGATCGTGCTCAATGGCGTGTTTGCCATGTCCGAGTTGGCGATTGTATCGGCTAAGCCTGCGCGCCTGAAGGGCAAGCGAGACAAAGGCTCGGCCGGAGCGAAGGTCGCGCTGCAACTGGCAGCTGATCCCGGCAAGTTTCTCTCGACCGTGCAGATCGGGATCACACTGGTGGGCATTATCGCCGGTGCCTATTCCGGCGCGAGTCTGGGCGGGCCAGTGGGCGAGCGGATGTTGGCCTTGGGCGTCCCGCCTGAATGGGCCGCTGATATCGGTTTTGCGCTTGTGATTGCACTGACGACATATTTCAGCCTCGTGGTGGGCGAGCTGGTTCCAAAACAGCTGGCCTTGCGGCATGCCGTACCGATCGCGGTAGCAATGTCGCGCCCAATGGCGCTTGTGGCCAGAATTGCCGCGCCGCTCGTCTGGGTTCTGGATACATCGTCTGGTTTGCTGATTCGTTTGCTGGGCGTGCGTCCGGGTGGTCAGACCTCGGTCACAGCCGAAGAACTGCACATGATCTTTGCTGACGCGACTCGCTCCGGCACGATCGAGGAAGACCAGCATCAGATCCTGACCGGTGTCGTGCGTCTGGCAGAACGGCCAGTACGCGAGTTGATGACGCCGCGTACTGAGCTCGACTGGATCGATGTCAGCGCGGACGAAGCAGCGATCCGCCAGGCAATCGAAGACAGCCCGCATTCTTTGCTGCCAATCGCGGACGGATCGCCCGACAATGTTCTGGGCGTCGTGAAAGTGCGCGAAGTCCTTGGCGCGCTGGTGGCGGGAAAGAAGGTGTACTTGAAGCGGCTGATGCGCAAAGCGGAAGTCGTCCCCGATCAGCTTGATGCCATGGACGCGCTGCGCGTGCTCCAACAATCTGAAGTCGCAATGGCGATGGTTCACGACGAATATGGGCATCTGGATGGTATCATCACGCCGGTCGATCTGCTCACCGCAATGGCAGGCGAATTTGCCAGCGATCAGGATGAAGGTGATACGCCGCTGCTGGTCGAGCGCGAGGATGGATCGCTATTGGTGTCGGGATCGCTATCGGCTGACGCGCTCGCGGACCGTTTGGGCATCGAATATGACGTGAACCGTGAGTTCGGCACTGCGGCCGGTTACGTATTGTCAGTCCTGAAACAGCTACCTGTCGCGGGAGATCGTTTCCACGATCAGGGCTGGCGTTTCGAAGTTGTCGATATGGACGGCCGCCGGATCGACAAACTCTTGATTAGCCAGGAATAACGGCAGTCGCTGATGCACCTGCACCTTCGGGTGCAGCGATGATGTCGCGCGTAACAGAGCCCTTGGCGACCGTATTGGTCTGCGGGTCACCCACTGAAGAGCGGATGCCGGGCGCCGCTGTGCCCGCGCGGTCCAGCGCGCTGGTTTCGACCTGACTGCGCGGGGCAGGGCCACCAAACAGGGCTTCCAACGCCTGTTCTTGCGTCGAGCCATCGCCAGGGCGCGGTGCACCCGGAGCTGGCGGAACAAGATTGAAGTCTGGCGGAACCACCAAAGGTGCCTGACGTTGCACTGCAAACTCGTCTGGTCGTTCGCGGTTCAAAAAGCCGCCACCGCCGCATCCGGCCAGCATGGCGCTGGTCGCGATCAGGAGAATTGGTGTCTTTAGGCTAGGCATTGTGTTCACTCCACGGGCCGCGCACGCGGCCCTTCTTCAGCAATTTGTTCAGCTTGACGTTCCTTGTCGCTTACGAAGAAGCTTCGCACAAGGATTATCACTACGCCGATGGTGATAGCGGCATCAGCGACATTGAAAATGAGGAATGGGCGGAAATCCCCGATATGAAAATCGGCATAGTCGAGCACATAGCCGAACCGCGTGCGGTCCACGATATTGCCCAGCGCGCCGCCCAGGATCATGCCTAGGCCGATAATGTCACCCAGCAATCGTTCGCGGAACATCCATACAGCAACGACGATGGCGATCAGCGCAGTCACGCCCACAAGGATCCAGCGCATTTCTTCGCTGGTTGCTTCGAACAGGCCCAGCGAAACGCCGCGGTTATGAACCCGTGTCAGGTCAAAGAACGGCAGCAAATCCATCTTGTCGAGTTCGCGCGATAGGCCAAGCGGGCCATCTACCAGCCATTTGATGAACTGGTCGCTGACAAAGATCAGCGCGGCAATGCCAAGCCCGATCAAGCGGTTGCGGGTGAGAAATTCGTTCATTCCGCAGCGTCCATTTGGCCGACAGCATCGTCGCACCGCCCGCATAGCTCGCCATCTTCCGAAACTTCGGGAAGCAAGCGCCAACAGCGGCCGCATTTGTGATGATTGGTCTTGGAGACAGTCACACTGTCGCTATCGCTGCGCGTGACTGACGCTGTGATGAACAATTCGGCCAAATCTGCATCGCTGAAGCCTTCTGGCACCGCATTGGCAGGCACCGTCACTTCGGCCTCCAGACTGGAACGGATCACTTTCTCGCGGCGCAGTGGCTCGATTGCTTCGTTCACGCGCTCACGCAAATCGCGAAGCTTCTCCCAACGTTCACCATCAGCGGTCACGCCCGGCACCGCTGGCCATTCGAGCAAATGCACGCTGCCGCCATCGGGATAGCGCGTGCTCCAGACTTCCTCTGTGGTGTAAACCAGCACCGGCGCGGCATAGCGCACCAGCGCATGGAACAGCAGGTCCAGCACGGTGCGATAGGCATTGCGCGTCGTCGAGTCAGGCCCGTCGCAATAGAGCGTGTCCTTGCGGATATCGAAGAAGAACGCGCTCAGGTCTTCATTGCAGAAATCGACCAGCAACCGCGTGTAGGCGTTAAAGTCGTAATCATCGACTGCCTTGCGCAGCTTGCCGTCGAGATCCGCCAGCAGAGCGAGAACATAGAGCTCCAGCTCCGGCACTTCTCCGGCATCGCCCATATCGCCAACAAAGCCGTCAAGCGCGCCGAGCAGATAGCGGAAGGTGTTGCGCAGCTTGCGGTACTGGTCGCCCACGCCTTTGAGGATTTCATCGCCGATCCGGTGATCCTCGGTGAAATCGACCGACAGTGCCCACAGGCGAATGATATCCGCGCCATATTGCTCCATCACCTTCAGCGGGTCGATGGTGTTGCCGAGCGACTTGGACATCTTCTTGCCCTTGGCATCCATGGTGAAGCCGTGTGTCAGGATTTGGTCGTAAGGTGCACGGCCGCGGGTCGAGCAGCTTTCGAGTAGCGAAGACTGGAACCAGCCGCGGTGTTGGTCACTGCCTTCGAGATAGAGATTGGCGGGCCATTGCAGGTCGGGCCATTTGCTACTTTCCAGCACAAAGCTGTGCGTGCAGCCCGAGTCAAACCACACGTCCAAGATGTCGGTGACCATCTCGAAATCGTCGGCGTTGTAATCGGCCCCGAGGAATTCCTGTGCGCGGGCCACTTCCCACGCGTCGACGCCTTCCTTGTGCACGGCGGCAACGATCCGCGCGTTCACGGCCTCATCGCGCAAATAGTCTCCGCTCTCGCGATTGACGAACAGCGTGATCGGCACACCCCAGGCGCGCTGGCGGCTCAGCACCCAATCGGGACGACCCTCTACCATGCTGCCGATGCGGTTGCGGCCTTTCTCTGGAACGAAGCGGACGCGGGCGATTTCCTCCATCGCGCGTTCGCGCAATGTGGGGGCAGCACAGATTGTCTCTTCAGACGGATCGATGGCACCGCCTTCGCCTTCCCAGCTGCGGTCTTCTTCGCTCTTGGGCTCGAGCCAAAGCAAGTCCTTGTCCATCGGCACGAACCACTGAGGCGTGCAGCGATAGATCACCTTGGCTTTTGAGCGCCATGAGTGCGGATAGCTGTGTTCGTAATCGGCAGAGGCGCTCAGCAGCGCACCCACTTCGCGCAGGTCGCTGCAGATCGGGCCTTCGGGCGAATTGAACGGCTTGTTGATCACGCTGCGGCGGCGATCATCATTGCCGCCCAGCCACAGCCAGTCATCGCGATAGCGCCCATCATTCATCACCGCGAACACGGGCTCGATGCCGTGCGCTTTGCACAGCGCGAAATCGTCCTCGCCATGGTCGGGCGACATATGGACGAGGCCGGTGCCGCTGTCGGTGGTGACGAAGTCGCCTGCGAGGAAGGGTCGCGGCGTTGCATAGAACCCGCCCAGATGATGCATCGGGTGGCGGGCCTTTGCGCCTGCGAGTTCAGAACCCTTATAGACTCCGTCATACTCTACTGAAACGCCTGCGGCATCTGGACCACTGCTGATCGGTGGCAAACCAACTCTTGCCGCAAAATCTTCATAAAGATCAGCGGCAATTAGCATCGCATCCAATCCAGAGGGATGGCCAACAATGTTCAGGTAAATGTATTCGACATCCGGCCCGTAGGCCAAAGCCTGGTTCACCGGGATCGTCCAGGGTGTTGTTGTCCAAACAACGGCATGCACACCTTTAAGGTTTGGCGCGTTTGGAGCCTCGATGATCTCGAACGCCACATCGATCTGTGGGCTGTCGGTCAGGTCTTCGTACTCGACCTCGGCTTCGGCCAACGCGGTTTCTTCCACCGGGCTCCACATCACCGGCTTTGATCCGCGATAGAGATTGCCGCTTTCAGCAAACTTCAGCAGTTCGGACACAATCGTGCCTTCCGCTGCGAAATCCATGGTGAGATAGGGATTGTCCCAATCGCCAAGCGCGCCCAGCCGCTGAATCTGTTCGCGCTGCACGTCTACCCAGTGTTGCGCGTAGGCGCGGCATTCAGCGCGAAATTCCTTGACCGGAACTTCATTCTTGTCGCGCTTCTTCTTGCGGTACTGCTCTTCCACCTTCCATTCGATCGGCAGGCCGTGACAATCCCAGCCCGGCACGAATGGCGCGTCTTTACCCGCCAATGTCTGCGTGCGCACCACCATGTCTTTCAGGATGCGCTGCATCGCGTGGCCGATATGCATATCGCCGTTCGCGTAGGGCGGGCCATCGTGCAGGATGAACTTCTCTCGCCCTCTGCGTGATTCACGCAATTGGCCGTAAATGTTCTCTTCCTTCCAGCGCGCAAGAATGCCCGGCTCCTTTTGAGGCAAGCCGGCTTTCATCGGGAAATCAGTCTTCGGCAGGAAGACGGTGTCTTTATAGTCGCGCTTTTCAGTCATCGTGCTCTATTTCAGGTTTGGGGGGCGCTTAGAAGCCTCTTCGCCTCGGCGCAATCCTTCTCCATCTGCGCGGTCAATTCATCAAGGCTGTCGAATTTGGCCTCACCGCGCAGGAAGTGGTGAAATGCCACTTCGATCTCTTGCCCGTAGAGGTCACCCGAGAAGTCAAAGAAATAGGGTTCGAGCAATTCCTTGGGCGGCTCAAACTGCGGGCGAATGCCCACGCTTGCCGCGCCTTTGAGCACTTCCCCGGTGCTCAAAATACGACCGGTCACCGCATAGATGCCGTATTTGGGCCGCAGGTAATTGTCGATCACCAGATTGGCGGTTGGATAGCCCAGTTCGCGCCCGCGCTTGTCCCCGTGTTCCACGATGCCCCTGATCGCGAACGGGCGGGTGAGCAATTTGGCCGCCAGTTGCGGGTCACCATCGCGCAAAGCTTCGCGGATGCGGCTGGAGGAGACGACTTCGCTGCCATCTTCGACCACATCGACGACGCGGCTTTCAAGGCCATGCGTACCGCCCAAATCGCGCAGCAATTCGACATTGCCCTTCGCGCCCTGACCGAAAGTGAAATCGCCCCCGGTCACTACGCCATGCGCGCCAAACCGATTGATCAGGATCTCTGTTATGAAGTCTTCCGCGCTGGTGCCAACCAGCTCGCTGTCGAAATGGAACACCAGCATCGCAGTTGCGCCTGCGGCCAGATAAAGTTCCTGCCTTTGTTCCAGCGTGGTTAGCCGGAAGGGCGGAACATCGGGCTTGAAGAAACGCACCGGATGCGGATCAAAGGTCGCGATGATCGAAGGACGGCCCTCTGCATGCGCCCAGCTGATCGCTTCTCCGGCAACAGCTTGGTGGCCCTTGTGAAAACCATCGAAATTGCCCAGCGCAATCACCGCGCCGCGTAGAGCCTCAGGCACAGTTTCGCGGTGATCGAGCCAGCGCATCAGCCCTCCTCCTCGCGGCGGTGGTAGGTGACGAATGAATAGGCTGGCAAATCGCCGTCAGCCGGAAAGTCTTCGCGTGCGGTGACTTCCCATTCTGACCCGATTGGCTTCATGAAGGTATCGCCTTGGAATTCGGCGTGAATCTGCGTCAGTTCGATCCGTTCGGCGAGCGGACGAAACACGTCGTAGATCGCTGCGCCACCGACGACAGCAATCTCGCCGGTTTGGTTGTTCTCGCGCGCCATCGCCAAAGCCTGCTCGACATTGCCCGCCACTTCAGCGCCTTCGCTGCCCCACCGTTCGCGACGAGTCAGCACAATATGCCGGCGACCGGGAAGCAAGCCCGGCAAGCTTTCGAAGGTCTTGCGCCCCATGATCATCGGCTTGTTCATCGTGAGCGCCTTGAACCGTTTGAGGTCAGCGGGCAGGTGCCATGGCAGTGTATTGTCCTTGCCAATCGTGCCGTTTGCGGCGCGCGCATAGATCAAGAACAGCCCTTCTTCCATGGATCAGCTTCGCGAACCGCTCACGCGGGTCACATGGCCCATCTTGCGCCCTTCGCGTGCTTCGGCCTTGCCATAGAGATGCAGATGCGCCTCGGTATCCTCGCCAAGGATGTCGTAGGCGGTGAGCGCATCCTCGCCTACGATATTGCGCATCTCGATATTCGCGAAGCGTGTTTCGGTTGACCCCAAGGGCAAACCGCAAACCGCGCGGATATGGTTTTCAAACTGGCTGGTCGCCGCACCTTCGATCGTCCAATGGCCGGAATTGTGCACGCGCGGGGCCATCTCGTTGAACACAGGGCCTGATTTCGTGGCGAAGAATTCCAGCGTCAATACGCCAACATAGTTCAACGCTTCGGCGGTCTGCCGGGCGATCTCGCGGGCTTGCTGGACCTGTGCTTCGACGGCTTCCCCTGCTGGCAGTGTCGAAGTTTCCAGCATGCCACCAGAATGCACATTCGCGGTCGAATCCCAAAAGCGCACTTCGCCGTCAGCATCACGCACGAGAATCACGGAAAATTCCGCGTCGAACTCGACCATGCCTTCGTAAACGCATGGCTTGCCGGGAAAGCGGAAACTTTCCGCATCGCGCGCGGAGGCGATGCGCCACTGCCCTTTGCCATCATAGCCGTCACGTGCTGTCTTGAGGATCCCGGGCGCACCAATCCGCTCTACTGCCGCCGCCAGATCGCTTTCGGAATCGACCGGCGCATATGGTGCAGGCTTGCCGCCCAGCCCTTCGACAAAGCGTTTTTCCTTCAAGCGGTCTTGCGCGGTCTCTAGCGCGCGCGGATGCGGGACAAGCAGGTTATCCGGGATCGCGGCCACCGCGCTCAACGGCACATTCTCGAACTCCCAGGTCACGACATCGCATTTGGACGCAAATGCCGCGAGCGCTGCCTTGTCGCCCCACCCGTTCTCGAAGAAGTCATGGCACACCTCAGCGGCGACATTGTCCCCTGGTGGGGAATAGCCGATTACACGATAGCCCAATTGTGCGGCTGACATGGCCATCATGCGGCCCAGCTGACCGCCGCCCAAGATACCGATAGTGCCGCCGGGCCTGATCATTGTCGCACTTGGCATCAGTTCGTCGGACGTTCCGCCACCGCCGCGCTGCGCGCCGCGCGCCAATCCTGCAGGCGTTCGGACAAATCTTCATCCTGTAGTGCGAGGATCGCCGCCGCCATCAGCCCGGCGTTGGTCGCGCCCGCTTCGCCAATCGCGAGCGTGCCGACGGGGATGCCGGCCGGCATTTGTACGATTGAAAGCAAGCTGTCTTGCCCGCTCAAAGCTTTGGATTGCACCGGCACACCCAACACCGGCAGATGCGTCATCGCGGCAACCATGCCAGGCAGATGTGCCGCGCCGCCTGCGCCCGCGATGATGACATCAAAGCCTTCGCCCTCTGCGCCCTTGGCAAAGGCGCTCATCCGGTCGGGCGTGCGGTGTGCGGAAACAATGCGCGCCTCGTGCTCGACTTCAAGCTCTTCCAGCACCTCTGCAGCGCGCTTCATCGTCGGCCAGTCTGACTGGCTGCCCATAATGATTGCGACCTTGCCCCCCATCATACGTCTCGCTTTTCTCAGCTGTCTTTCAGATAGTACCGCTCGCCCGGCACCATGTTGTCGTCAAAGTCATAGATGATCGGCTGGCCGGTGGGAATCTCCAGCCCGGTGATGTCCTCATCCGAGATTTGCGAGAGATGCTTTACCAATGCGCGCAAGCTGTTGCCATGCGCGGAAATGATCACAGTTTCACCACTCGCCAGCACCGGCAGAATATCGCTTTCCCAATAAGGCAATACGCGTTCGATGGTGAGCTTCAGGCTTTCGGTGTAAGGTACATCGATGCCTTCGTAGCGCGGATCGGCACCGGGATCATATTTGCTGCCCGGCTCCATTGGCGGTGGCGGCACATCAAAGCTGCGGCGCCAGATATGCACTTGCTCATCGCCATGCTTCTCGCGCGTTTCCTGCTTGTTGAGTCCTGTCAGCCCGCCATAGTGGCGCTCGTTCAGGCGCCAGTCCTTGGTCTCAGGGATCCATAACCGGTTGCACACGCCCAGCGCCAGATGCAGCGTCTTGATCGCGCGGGTCTGTAGTGAGGTGAAGGCGCGTGTGGGCAATACGCCCTTGTCCTGCATCAACGCACCTGCCGCCATCGCCTCTTCAACGCCTTTGTCGGTCAGGTCGACGTCCCACCAACCGGTGAAACGGTTTTCGAGGTTCCACTGGCTTTGGCCATGGCGAACAAGGATCAATTTTGGCATGATTGCTCCGCAAGGTCTCAGGAGCACGCCTCGTTAGCTTCCCTGTTCGCCTTTGGGAAGCGTTTCCCCGCGTGATTCGGTCATTTTGCGGGCCTGAGATTTCCTGCGGCGCAGGTTCTCGCGCAATTTTTCCGCCAATCGCTCCTCACGCGACATATTCTTGTCTGCATCTTCACTCATACGAAACGCATTGCATCTAAGTGATGCCCACATCAAGCATGGCTTGACAATCGGCGCGCACGAGACAATAGGCGCGCGTCTTGAACAGGCGCCGCGGTAGCTCAGTGGTAGAGCGCACCCTTGGTAAGGGTGAGGTCGAGAGTTCAATTCTCTCTCGTGGCACCATTATTTCAATGACTTAAAAGAGAAGGTCCTCCCCAGTACGGAATACGTACGGAAAACGGGGTGACTTTGTTGCGCTCTGGAAAATTACATTCGCGCGGCGTCGAACCCTTTTCCTGGCCTCACCACTCTATCTCCTTTTACCCCCCCCGGGGGGCGGGTTAACGGCGGGGCATGCGTTGTAGAAATTGACACGCTGCTGTCTTGAAGCTCTTGCAAAGGTGAGAGATGGCGAAAGGCCGATCCCCTTGGGATACCCTTCTCTCATTCGTGGCGGCTTATAAACTTACAATGTATCAGTGATATAGGAAAGGTACACTCGTCTGAACCAGTCTCCGGCCAACCCTTCCATCCCGCTCACAGCCGGATAGATGATCCTCATAGCAGCGCAAGCCTCAGCCCGAGGTGCAGTTTCAATACTGTCGAGCACCTCCACAAATCTTTGTATTTCTTGGTCACTCCACCCTGCCAATTTGTCAGCCAGAATTCCCGACCAAGCAATTTCAGCAATCTCTATCTGGTCCTTCCGCAAGCTGATGCGTGCTGGATAGTTTTCGATCTCAGCGAACATGCCCCTTCGTATTAGATCCAGATATTGATCTAGGACTTTGGGCCCCACCGCATAAACCTTTTCGAACTCCGCGATGTTTACTCTGCCCGTCGATCCCACAAACCCCGCACAGTTATCGTCGCCAACTTGGATGGCAGCGGCTAAGGTCTGGAAGAAACGGTTTACGTATTCTTGCGGTAGGCGAGACAGTCCCTTGATTGTGGAGCCAGCCGATAGGTTAAACATTACAGATCCGGCTGCCTGAGGGTTTTTTCTTGGATCAATGCGCGCTGCGTCTAACTCGACAGCAACACGCTTTATAATAGCATCGTTAGAATAGATGAGCCGCAGGTGCTCTGCCATTGGTACAAGCAGCGCCCCATCAGCGCCTATTCCCCTGGCCCCATCTACAGCGAAACTTGGCTTTGCAACTTGTGCCTTGAACCAATCGTAAGTCGAAATAGCTTCTTCGCCGCGCAAGACTGGTCTAATCAAGATTGGCGGCGGTGAAGCGGTTTGATCCTGTGCTGGCTCAGAATCATGGAAAGTATCGAAGGAAATTGGAGAAGACTGCTGATCAGACGATGATAGCCAAGCAACTTCGTCCGGTGACGCAGAGGTTGCAAAAATGACCGCTTTTTGTGACAGATTCAATTGAGATAGATAGTGGCCAACTATCGCATTGGCCACTCCGCTTTCTACCTTAGTTCCGTTCGCATCGATGTAACTTGCGTGAAAACCAACAAGCGCATCTTCAGCTAGAAGGCGACGTTCACCTGCCACCCAAATAAGCGCGCAGGATGATACGCAAACTTCGCCTTCTAGAATAACTGTTGTATACGCTCTCAACCGAATCATTCGGCCAATTTCGAGTGCGGGCACAAGCGCACCGCCGAAGCTTGAAAGTGCCACTACCGCATCAGGATATCTGACCGATAGTTCCCTGAACCTCTCCTCGTCCCCAGCTACGATCTCCCCGCTTATTATGATGGCCTCCGCACCATCATTCAACGTCTCATTGTAGAAGTCTGCTGCAGATGCAGTGCAAGAGAAAACTGATGCAATCAATGCGAGAAAGTATTTCCTTGCTCCGAAGTTTCTCAAGGTCTTTCCCACTTTACACCTTCAAAACGTGTCCGGTTATTATCGATTAGAATGATGGGGTAAAGAACCACTAAAGTCAAAGTCTTCACCTAATTATCTCCCCGGTTAGAGGCCAAAAGTGTCATCGATAAACAGCGCTACTCGTTTCTTCTTCTGTCCGGCTTGAACTAATCACATCGACGCACTGTTGGCCAAAGCGACCGATAAAGGAGTAGTCTGGCCTTCACAGCTAATGGTGCTCATGGAGGATATCAGGGCGAGGTCGGCAACAATCTAGGTGCCGAATGGAGGTTCTGTGTCTGGAGGTCTAAAATGCAGGTGAGAGCATCAGCAAAGGGTGCCGTGACTACTTGGGAAACTCCAAACCTTCCCGATCAAAGAACTGCTTTATGTCGGAGAGCCGACTTTCCATCTCGGCGAGAGCGGCAGGGCCAATCCACCGTTCCATTGCGAGGTCATTTGCTGTCTTCTCTCCGAAGCCCAACTCCCCAACTGCTTCCTTTGCCTCAATCGCCTCTTTGGCTCGCTGCATCGCCTCTTCGTTATCCGACATCTCCTCGAGATCGTAGAATAGAGAAAGGTTTACGTAGGCGACGACGCAGGTATTGAGCGCATCCTTGCCATAACCCTTGGCGCCAAGCTCACGGATGGCATTTTTTAGGATAGCTTCGAGCTCAGTCTTTTCGGCAGGCAAGTGCGAAGTATCAAGATAATGGATCTTTTTCTCACCCATATCTTCGAGAAGTTCGCCATAGGCATCCCAAATAACCATATCGCGTTTGCTCAGGCCCAGAGGGTTATCTTGGGGAGTGCGCCTATCTGAGGGAGCCGCCTTAGAAGGGGTGGGCTCTATCTCTCTTGGCTTAACCAATCGGTACTTTGAGAGATCCGGCTCGGAGCGATCCGGAGCCTTCTGTTTTGTCTTGAACAGTCGGTCCCAGAGACGCTGAATGGGCATCCGCTACTTCCTTAAGCTGGATGGTTTTGCGCAAAGAGTTTGCTCTCATTTGACCAATGGCGCAACCCAACAGCTCCCGGGTGACATGCTAAGGGTGTTGCCCCCACATTTATCATGCCGTAGCCTTGACGCAGGTGGGAGGATAAAATGGATCAAAGCACTTTTACCATATGGGCTAGGTGGGCGGCGCTAGTCCCGCTCTACATCGCCGCTGTGGTGGCAATTGGTCTGGTCCTATCGCTCATATGGCTTCTCGGCACACCCGAAAGCGATGATTTTCTTGGCCGTTTTTTCCTGGGCTTAACGGACGCTCAAATCTATGGATTCGCTACATGCGGAGGGCTTTTTGTAGTTTACAAAACTGCACCAAGCATAAAGTTCAAAGCCGTTCTAGTCATTGGATTGCTCCATGCAGCTTTGATTACGTTAGGCTTTCTGGGCCATCTGTATCTTGTCTATCAAGATGCCGTCAGAACTCCGTACGACTATTATTCGCAGGCGGGTATGATCCTCGGTCTTGGTGCTGGAATAAGGTTTAGTGCTGGAGATTGGGTTCTGCCCGATTGGATGCGGGCGGGCATGGGTAAATGATGATCACCGAAATTGAGATCGCCTCGTTTATTCTCTCGTCCAAGCAGGGCACCGACAAATCGGAGACTTCATATGCAACGCAGACCGATGAAACTGACTTTAGCCCGGCTCAATGAGCTAGGCGTGTTCGGTAGACTGGTTCTGATACTCTCGGGTTTTTGGATGGTCGGGGGAACCCTCTACACTGCCAAAGAGGTTTCCATAAGCGCCAATGAGGCCGCCAGTTTTGTATTTGAAGATTGCATGCAAATTAATGCGGAGATCGATACATCGGTAGACTGCCACATCGTCCGCCGGCAAACTTACGAGGAAAATAGCGCGGCAGATGTCGGCGGCCCGCTAGTAGTGGGGGTTATCATTTCTTCGTTATTTCTTGCCCTTGCGCTGATCGTGATAATTCCCGGCTACTATAGCATTCGTTGGATAAACGCTGGAGGAAGACGGTAGGCTTGTCGCGTTCAACAATACCGCTGCGGCCACGATTTTTCGTGAATACGTCGCTCAATCTTCTTCAGCGCTGGGGGCAACGCTTGGCGTTCCGCCTTGCATCTTTGCACGATAAGCGTCGACCACTTGGAGCAAGCAAGGTACAAAAAATCACTTGGCTCCCAACGAGACGCTGATGGCTAAAAATGATAGCGATTCAACATGGGTGGCTTGGGTTCTTATGATAGGTATCGGAATATACTGGTACCAAAGTTCCTCCGAAACCGAAGCCTCCGAGGCCTATGATAGGGGTTATAGCGATGGTTTCGCGGCTGGATACAACACAGCATGTGAAATCCGCTCAACTATGATTGCGGGTGACTGGGAAATTGAAAATTATTCAAAAGGTTATGCTTACGGTCATGACGCAGGTATCCGGCAGTGCAATTTAGACCGCGCTAATAGAGCAGAGATATGACGGAGAGGAGCTGCACAGTATCTTGCACTTGATGGAGAGGGGGGCGTATGATGCGATCAATCATGCCGTATTTGATTTTCGTATTGGCGAGTTTAGTCGGGATGAAGTTTGGTTTCTGGGCGATGAGCGCAATCATCGTCATTGCCATCGTCAACTATCCTGAACCAGATACTGATAGTGCAAGCCGCGAGGAGGCGATGAGCAATAAGTTCATTGCATTAGTGATTTACTCGTTTGTGATGGCCTACGTGCTTTTTGACAATTATTTCACGATGCAGAACATCAGGGACATTTGCGAAGAAACCGCTCGAGAAGATGAGGATCAGTGCTCCCGGATACTCTACGAACTTACCAGAGGCAGTTCATCTGAGTATGAATAGATCTACCTAAGGTGTTTGGCGCGCCTCAACCGCAGCATTAAAGTTATCCGGTCCACCAGCATCGATACACACACACCTGCCCAACCCCTGACCCAGTCGTCAGGTTTATCTTTGTCTAATCGCTTCAGAAGTTCTTCCGTACAGTACTCCTTGACCTGCATTGGCCTGTATTCATTCCAGTAGAACCACCCCATGAACAGGGCACCCCGACTGCTAGGTAAACGTATGCGGGTTTGAATTTGGTCATACTAATTGACTAATGATTAATCTGGTGTGAGCAGACAAAGTTATATGTTGATGCAGCTGAAGAATCGACAGCAACATCTCGATAAGAATAAGAATTATCTTCCTCGATGAATTTAGAATTTTTGAAAAAATCTACACGATAAGGCCAAATTCTCTTATCGAAACAATCGAATTCTACCATTGACCGGGCATAATCTCCGTCTTCGAATTCCTTTTCACTTACCGCGGAAATGATAGTTGCCCGCCTTATGGCGGGAGTGATCTTCTCAATTGAATTTAAGTCGATTTTAAAAAAACTTTTTTTGGTAGGAATGATTTCCCACTTTGAGTCCGCCACCAACCGAACCTCCGTGCTCTGCCCGTCTTGCTCTGTCTCCCTGCGTTCCTCTTCCTTATCAATCTTCTCGATGTAATCGACACAGTATGCCAACACGATATTTACGGCGCTGTCGTCTGTCTGATCCAGTTTTTTCAGTTCCTCCAGGTTGCACTCCTCAAGCGTGTCGTATTTTTTCTCACACCCCATCAGCAACAGGGGCGCAGTTAGAATGGGGATCGCGAGAGTAAGTTTGGTCATGAGAAATCTCCAGACGCGACGTCACGGGAAATGAAGAAATCAAGCAGCATTAGTAGCCCGACACCGAAAGACCAAGACTGGTTAACTCGACCAGTTGTCTTCTTAAGTTTGTAATCTACGCTGTCCGGGTCCAATCGATCGACTTGGTGCCCAAAAAACCAGCATAGTAGGAAGAAAAAGACCATGGCGAAAAACTGGTGTGTCACTGTCTGCCTCCTCGAGAGCAAGCACATCAAACCATGAAACGACCAATTAGGAAACCCGTCCGTAAGGGCGCCATAGTCGCCCTTGACCTTGATTAGGGTCGAAAACATGAGGGTTTCTGCCGCTTCGCGCGGTATTCCATCGCCCCGCCAGCACATGACGACGATGCAGCCCGCGCGCGTATGATTGTTCACGCGCCACAGCGCTCTAACACCCAGCAGCACGGTGGTTTTGCACCCTCTGCCCCCTCTGCACCGCCAGTTTCGGAAACCCTAGAGTAAAATATTTTTGCCCAAACTTTATGAAATAGGGGGGTGCAGAGGGGGCAGAGGGTGCACATTTAACCTCCGCGGCCCTTTGGGTGGTCGAAATGTTCTAACAACCACTCCAAATCGGGATCGGGCTCATGGAATAACGCGGTTATCTTCTTTTCCACGTCGCAGCGGTGAAGCTCCTTGCGGATCTTGCGAACCGTGGCACCTTTCCAATCGCCGTGATTGCGGAGTGCGTACACCGCCAGCTTTCTTCTGCGGCCGAGTGCATTAGGCTCCATGAGGTCCTTGACCTTGATAATACCCGCGCGGTCAAATGCGTGCCGAAGCGCCGCGCCAGTCAGGGCATCTTCGTCGAGAATCGCAGCGAGATCCTCTTTGCTAAGGAGATCGACCGGCCATTTCTCAACCATCAAGTGAAGAATGTTTTCTGTTTCCGATCGGGTCCGGCGAAGCAGTTCCAACTTGGCCTCGCTGAGCGGGGGCCTCTGCCCGGGGTTGAAGTCTGAGATATCTCGCTGGCCAAGCAGGTGGGCGACCGATGCGATAAAGGGCTCGTCGGCGAGCAAGCTGTACAGCTTTTTATAGTAGCTCTCGTCTTTGGGGCTATCCTCGCAAGAGACAACCCAGAAGCGCCGGTCTTTGTCTTCGAGTGGCAGTGCGGCCTGACTGTTGGAGAACACGAGCCAGCGGCAAGAGTTGAACTCTTCATATTGCCGGCCATATTTCGGGTTGATGTGCCTGGTGCTTTCGGTGACCAGCTGCTTCAACTTCTGGGCATGCTGATAGGCTTTGCCGCTGTTGCCTTCGTCAATCTCGTCAACGATTGCCAGAGTGCGTCCTGCCAGCCGACCGTTGTAGTTTGAGTTCAAGGTAGCTGACAGGTCGAAGGAGGACGCTACTCTGCGGGTCCAGACGCGCTCGAGCACGCCACTCAGCCAGTTCCGACCCATGCCATGAGATTTGGCAATGTGAAGCCATCCGAAATGGGGCAGCTCGCCCGGTGCCTGCTCGATATGGGCCAGCCAATCTAGGAAGGGCCCAGCATCTTGGCCGAATAGCCATTGGATATGGGCCAGAAACGGCTCTGCCCTTTTCTGCCAATCCTCAGGCGGTTCCGCCCGCCCAAAGGGGCGCCAGGTATTAAAAGACCGCCGTCCCAGCGGGTCTTGGGTAAACTCGCCGTGGCCTGCGCGATACGTTACCGTGTCGCATTCCTGTCGGAGTTTGTCGCGCAGCCATGCCTCGCAACACGGCAATGTCTTATAATCGCCTTCTGAATTCTTCAATACGCGGGTGACTGAAGCTGCGTGTGTGTTCCGGAAGTCGGAAAGGGACATTATGAGATGGGGTCGCTGGAGGTCCGCGACTTGCGACCCGTCTTTGATGAAGACGAAGCGTTCCCGCATCTGATCAAGCGTCAGAAGCTCGACAATCTGGGCTTCGTTGTCATTATCCGCCCTACCGCTTCTCGCGCCCAGGTTTTCATACAATATCCGAATATCAGGCTCGCGCAGGGCGTTCTGGATAGCCCGGATAACAGACCTCTCTTGGTCGGGCTGATCAAGGCAATGAGCGGACACCGCGTTCTCAGGATTAAGCAGCACACCGGCAATCTGTTCATGCGTTAACCGGGATTTCAGCGCTTCGCAGACGAATGCAAAAACATCGGCGCTTCGATCAAAATCCCTTGGCTCCTCGATCAGGCGTCTAAGGTAGTCGCCTTCAGGCAGTTCAAGTTCATCGGGAGTAATGAGTTCATACTTGCCGATTGAGATACCTACAGCTGGACCAGCTTCTCGGGGCGCCAGTGACCCGAACGCACTCACCATATCTGACATAGGATAGCTGATGCCTTGGTCAGGGCAGGCGACGCTTGCAGTGCATGGCACACAACCTCGACGCTTCTTTCGCTCATCCGGCCAGTTCACCGTGCCAGGCAGGCGCATTACACGGTTGAAGTTGTGGGCTACTTTGTCGCCAGCAAACTGCTGAATAAGGCCGCGCCCCACTTTCGCACATTGCTCAAGGGACCCGTCCGTCACTCTGTAGAAGGCCTGAAGGCCGTTGCCGGAGTCCACTACGAAGCTTGGTGGTGTGGCGTGCTCCACAATGCGCAGGAGCATACCCTCCTTATCGAAAGTGCCTCCACTCTTCGGCGGATCGATATCGACGCTGATCAGGCGGGGCCGCGTGACGTCCGATTTTTCGGGCTGCTTGTGCAGGCCCGCTTTAACCAGATGGGGCGAGAAGTAGATGTTCATCCCTCTGCAGTTCTGCTCAGCCACCCAAGCAACCGCAGCTTCATAATTCGAACCAAAGTAACGCCCTTGAATGGCTCCGTTTTGGCCAATAGCTACGAGGTGAACCTGCTCTGGGATTGAGCGAGTGAAGAACGCGCGGACCTGCTCACGGTCGACACGACCGGTGAATTCTGTTAGAAATGACATAGTGATACACCTTATCGGCGGCGTCTCTTTTTACCCGGAGGCGTCGCCTTTTTCATGGTTGGGGGGGTTCAAGCCGCGACTGGATAGGTCGGCAGGCTCGAGAGGTAAGCTTGCAGGTCAGCGTACCCAATCAGCGTGCGTCGGCCGGCCTTGCGCGCGAGCAGGTCTCCACGATTTAAAGCTTCGTAGAGAGCCGTGCGCGATAGTCCGGAAGCTTGCGCGGCTTCAGACATTGTCAGTGCTAAAGGTTGCATGATCTTCTCCGCAGCGCCACTCACAGACGGGAGTGTCCGGACACTGCGGGATACCAGTTATTATGACAGAATCCCGCGCGATAGGACGCTACTCGCCATTATCTGGGCTGCAAGTAGCATCCTGCGCCTCGTGATCAGTGCTCTGGGGCTGCAGGAGAGACCTCCATCGCGCGGCTGCCTGCACGACCTCGGAAAGGTTTAACTGTCTTATCTCGGGATACAGCTCGAAGTGCAAGCGTTTGTAAAAATCATGCCACTCGTTCACCTCCCCATATTCCGCCCGCCAGTTGGCAGAGTGAGCGGGCGTAGCAAAAGCTTCCTCAAAAATCGGAGCGAGTGCGATTGCGAATCCAATTCTACGGTCCTTAGCTAGACGCTCGGTCCAGCGAGGCATCTGCTTCGGCGCCAGGCTCTGCTGGGAAGCGGCTCTCGCCATCGTGTGCTCTATTAGCCGTAGCGGTTCCACGATAAGCCGCAGAAAGTCAGCGGTGTCGAACTGAACTTCGTCTTGTTCTTCTTCGAGACGCCGCCATAGGTCAAAAAGTGCTGCAGTCTGGGCCGTATCGCCTAGGCGCTCAATGCCCCCTCGAAGCGCTTTTGCCTTTGCGGCAAGGTCGAGCAGTTCTTTGATTGCTGCTCTATTGCTTTGGGGCGTATCGTCTTCGAGAGGCCTAGAGATCATCTGGATCTCCAACGTCAACTGCTGGTAGTTCCACCCTTCGGCCAAGGGCAGCGAGAACCCTTTTAGAGCTTTCTCGATCCGTATTGGCGTGATCTCTGCTACCCAAGGATTGGCTAGGTGGCGTTCGTCAGCGCCGCCATGACCATCCTCGGTCACAACGCCAGCTCCGCCAACGCCTTCAACGCCGCGTTACTGGAGAGATGGCCATAGTGGCGCTCGATCATCTGAACGCTGGTTCCTGAGATTTGGGCAATTGTAAGGAGCGGTAGGCCCGCGCTCACAAGGTCCGTTATAGTGCTGTGCCGCAGCGTGTAGGCGATTGTGCCTCTGGGTAAGCCCGCTGCCTCAGCTGCCCTCCTGATCTCATCACCCCATTCTTTGCGTTCCCAGGGTCTTCCGTTGGCGCGCATGAATATGGGAGCTGCTGGTAGCTTTTGAGTCGTCTGGCCGCTGAATACTCTCGCGGCCTCCGGCGGCAGTAGAATGCGCCTACCGTTCCCGGCCTTGTCCTTGTTTATAGTGAGCTCGGCGGTCTTCCGGTCGTAGTCTCCCGCCACCAAGGCTGCCATTGCGCCGACACGCAGCGGCAGAAGGCAGAGCGCTTCGATGAAAGGTCGGGCATCCGGGCTCATATGCGCCAGAAGTTTGCGCCGTTGCTCTTTATCGAGGTAGAGTTTTCGTGGTTGGTCGGCATTCTTGAACGGGCGGAGCGCCTCTTGCCACGCCGCCTCGCTATTGGGCGAACCTGGCGCCAGAACCCGGTTCAGCGCGGCCCTGACAGGCACCATATCGCGGTTCACTGTAGATCCAGCTCGTGGCTTTGTCCGAGCAGCGCCGCGCTTGTTTCGGCTCACAAGTGCAGGGGAGTTCTCTAGGCGCTCCCGCCATGCGAGTAGGTGATGGCGCCGAAGTTTCTCGAGCTTAACGGTAGCGATTGGGTCGGAGTACAAATGGCGCCGAAATACGCCTTCGGCAATTTTGTTGGGATTGACCCTGAGGTATTCACGGCAGGCATCGGCAACGGTCTCGATATTGCGCCGAACCTCCCCACCAGCTTCAAGAAGCTCAGCCACAGCCTCTGCAGCCTTTCTGGCGGAAGCGAAGCGTTCGTTAGGGGGCAACGCGCCAAAGTCACCAAGCGACTTAAGTTGGTACTTACCGCTGTCCGAATCGTATACCCGTGCGATCCAGGTTCCTGCGCCTCCGGCCTTCGATGGACGGAACCCGAGGAAACACCCAGCGCGCAGGCGCTGCCAGTATGGTTCGCGCCGTGTCTTCAGCTCGCCCCGTTTACCAACCCTGCTGAGATCCAGCGCCATCGATCCGTGTCCCGTTTAGTGAGTACGTAATTTGTACGGAATACATAATGGGACAGAACCGAGCAATGCAGGACAAAGTTATGTTGATAAATAACGATATATCTGTCCGGTACTGTCCAGCAGTGTCATAAATGCACCCTTGGTAAGGGTGAGGTCGAGAGTTCAATTCTCTCTCGTGGCACCATTCACCCCAATCACCGACATCGACCTAGGAAGCGAGTGCGATATGCCGCTTCATGTGATGGTCGATATTCCCGAATTCGGAATCGAAAATCGTAAGGCGCTTGAAATAGTGACCTATGGCGTATTCATCGGTCATACCATTACCACCGTGAATCTGGATCGCTTCCTGCCCGATATGATGCGCGGCCTGTCCGACGCGCACCTTGGCAGCGGATATAGTCCGTTTGCGTTCTTTTTCGGGCGCGTCGAGTTTGAGTGTTGCCAGATAGCTCATCGAAACTGACTGCTCATACTCCGTAAACATGTCCGCCATGCGGTGCTGAAGCACCTGGAACTTGCCGATGGGCACACCGAATTGCTTGCGCTGCTTCGAGTATTCCAGCGTAATGGCATTTGCGACTTTCATTGCGCCGCATGCCTCCGCGCATTGCGCGGCGATGGCTTCATCCGTGATCCGTTCAATCAGTGGAAGAGCGCCGCCCTCTTCGCCAATCAGCGCGTCAGCGGGCACGCGTGCATTTTCGAAATATACTTCCGACGCGCGGCGACCGTCGACAGTTTCGTAATCGCGAGTGACCACGCCATCGGTTGACTTGTCGAGCACGAATACAGAGATGCCGTCCTTGTCGCGGCGCTCCCCGCTGGTGCGCGCAGTGACAATCAGATGGCTCGCCCAAGGTGCCGCTATCACGACTGCCTTGTGCCCATTGAGGACATAGCCGTCGCTGTCTTTCTTCGCAGTCGTCTGCAGATCCGCCAGATCATAGCGCCCGCGCGGTTCAGCATAGGCGAAGGCGTAAATCCGTTCGCCAGAGACGATGGCACCGATATGTTCTTCCTTCTGCACCGCTGTACCCGCATGTTTGAAGAATCCGCCAGCACACACAACAGTGGGCACGAATGGCTCGACCACCAGGCCTTTGCCGAACTCTTCCATCACGATCATCGAATCGATCGCACCGCCGCCGAAGCCGCCATCTTCCTCTGAAAACGGCATGCCTAGGATACCCAGCTCAGCAAGCTGCGCCCAGATTTCGGGGCGCCAGCCGGTTTCGCTTGCGATCACTTCGCGGCGCGTCTCTGCGCCATATTGTTCGCGCACCAGTCGCGACAATCCGTCGCGCACCATTTCCTGTTCTTCGGTGAAATTGAAATCCACGTGAGTTTCTCCCGCCCAGCCTGATTAAAGGCCGAGGATCATTTTCGTTATGATGTTGCGCTGAATCTCGTTCGATCCGCCATAGATCGATGTCTTGCGCATGTTGAAATAGGTCGCGGCTGAATGCTGCGCATAGTCGGGCCCGATCGGATATTCATTCGATCCGGCATCAGCAATGCTGCCATACATCGGCGTGCCATAGCTGCCGACAGCTTCCAGCGTCAGCTCTGTCAGGCGTTGCTGGATTTCTGTACCTTTGATCTTGAGGATCGAGCTTTCCGGGCCAGGGCCCTTGCCTGCCTGTTCGCCTGCCAGCGTGCGTAGCTCTGTGATCTCCAGTGCGGCCAGATCGATCTCCAGCTGGCTCACCTTGCGTGCAAAATCGAAATCGCTGATCAGCGGTTCGCCATCGATTGTTTCATTCGCTGCGATTTCGCGCAGCTTTTCAACCCCGCGCTTCGAACGCGCAACACCGGCGATACCGCTGCGTTCGTGCGCAAGCAGGAATTTGGCATAGGTCCAGCCCTTGTTCTCTACACCGACCAGATTCTCGACCGGCACACGAACATCGGTCAGCCAGGTTTCATTGACCTCATAGCCGCCATCGATCAGCTTGATCGGCTTCACTTCGACGCCCGGTGTTTTCATGTCGATCAGGATGAAGCTGATGCCTTCCTGCGGCTTGGCGGCA
>FYBJ01000187.1_pt1 | contig 25649 bp, 24 predicted proteins | sample 1134611 | NCBI WGS metagenome assembly FYBJ01 (sample SAMEA104116008, study PRJEB20421) | marine metagenome | isolation source: marine | reverse complement strand
GCATCCAGATCAGCGGCCATCGCTTCCGGCGCGGCTTCCAGTTTGCTGATGCCTTTCAGTGCTGAGCTGTACGCCAGCAGGGAATGGGCGAAACCAACGCCAATATTGCGCAACACGGTGGAGTCAGTCAGATCCCGCTGCCAGCGGGAAATCGGTAATTTCATCGCCAGATGATCAAACGTGGCATTGGCAATGCCCAGATTGCCCTCGGCATTTTCAAAATCAATCGGATTAACCTTGTGTGGCATCGTTGACGAGCCGATTTCACCTTTAACGGTTTTTTGCTTGAAATAGCCGATGGAAATGTAGCTCCAGATATCACGGCAGAAATCTATCAAAACGGTGTTAAAACGAATCATCGCCTGAAACAGCTCAGCCACATAATCGTGCGGCTCAATTTGTGTGGTGAATTGATTCCAGCGCAACCCCAGACCGGTAACAAATGCATGCGCCATCATCGGCCAGTCAACATCCGGATAAGCGGCCAAATGGGCATTGTAGTTACCCACCGCACCATTCATTTTGCCGTACAGCAACACTGCGGCGACATGAGTGCGTTGTAATTCCAGACGTTTAACCACGTTGGCGATTTCTTTACCCAGCGTGGTTGGGGATGCCGGCTGACCATGGGTACGTGCCATCATCGGTGTTGCAGCATGTTCGTGCGCCAGCTTTTGCAGTGCGGCGATGATATTGTCCATCTCCGGCAAAATCACCTGTTCACGGGCGTTTTTCAACATGATGCCGTAAGCGGTGTTATTAATGTCCTCAGAGGTGCAGGCAAAGTGCACAAACTCTTTAACGGCATTCAGCTCAGCATTATCAGCGAATTTATTCTTAATGAAATATTCAACGGCTTTGACATCATGATTGGTGGTGCGCTCGATATCTTTAATTGCCTGCGCGTCTTCAACAGAGAAATCATTAATCAGTGCATTGATAACGTTTTCGGCATCACTACTCAGCTTGGGCACTTCAGGAATCGCCGCATTGGCACCTAACAAATGCAACCAGCGCAGTTCGACTTCTACACGGGCTTTTAATAAGCCATACTCACTGAAGAAAGGGCGCAGGGCTTTGGTTTTGTCGGCATAGCGGCCATCGACCGGCGAGATCGCGGTCAGTGCGGTTAATTCCATGAAAACTCCGTAGAAAACAAGCTGTAAATAGTGAAAAATTATAGCAGAATTGCAGCTAAAACCTGATTGAATTCGGTGTTTGCCACCTGCATAAGTTAAAATGACGAGTTCAACACTTTTAACCGTGGAGCGAATTGCGTGCTGGAACATTATCAAAAACATGTACAAGAACGTGCGGCCGAAGGTTTGCCACCATTGCCGCTGGATGCCGTGCAAGTTGCCGACATTATCGAACAGCTGAAACAGCCCAAATCCGCAGACACTGAGGCACTGCTGGAATTACTGGTTCATCGCGTTCCACCAGGTGTTGATAAAGCCGCTTACGTTAAAGCTGGTTTTCTGGCTGCCATCGCTAAAGGTGAAGCCGAGTGTGAGTTTATCGATCCGATCCGTGCTACCGAATTACTGGGCACCATGATGGGCGGTTATAACATTGCCCCCCTGATTGAGTTGCTGGATAAAGAAAAAACCGCCGATGTAGCAGAAGCCGCGCTGAAAAAAATCGTCATGGTTTACGACGCATATCATGATGTCGTCGAAAAAGCTGAGCACAACCAGCATGCTAAAAATGTATTGCAATCATGGGCGGAAGCCGAGTGGTTTACCAACCGGCCAAAACTGGAAGATGAGATAACCGTTACTGTCTTTAAAGTCCCCGGTGAAACCAATACCGATGATTTGTCCCCGGCAACAGAAGCCTGGAGCCGGCCTGATATCCCGCTGCATGCCAAAGCGATGCTGGCCAGTAAAATGCCCGATGCGCTGGAAACCATTACCACCCTGAAAGAAAAAGGTCATCCACTGGCTTATGTCGGTGATGTGGTCGGGACTGGCTCTTCACGCAAATCAGCGATTAACTCTGTGCTCTGGCATATGGGCCATGATGTGGCGTATGTGCCCAACAAACGTCAGGGTGGTGTCATTCTTGGTAACAATATCGCGCCAATTTTCTTTAACACCGCTGAAGATTCCGGTGCACTGCCGATTGAGTGTGATGTCGATAAGCTGGAAACCGGCGATGTCATTATTATCAAACCTTATGAAGGCAAGATTGTTAATGAAGCTGGCGAAGTGTTATCTGAGTTCACGCTTAAACCCACCACACTGGCTGATGAAGTCCGTGCCGGCGGCCGTATTCCACTGATTATCGGTCGCGGCCTGACAGACAAAGCTCGCGAAACATTAGGGCTTGAACCCTCAACCGTATTCAAGCGACCAGTTGAGCCTGATCACAGTGATAAAGGTTATACGCTGGCACAGAAAATGGTCGGTAAGGCCTGTGGTGTCGATGGTGTTCGTCCGGGTGCCTATTGCGAGCCTAAAGTCACCACCGTGGGTTCGCAGGATACGACCGGCGCCATGACCCGTGATGAATTAAAAGAACTGGCCTGTCTGGGCTTTTCCTCTGATCTGGTGATGCAATCTTTCTGTCATACCGCTGCCTATCCGAAACCAGTAGATATCAAGCTACAGCATGAATTACCTGAATTTATCAGTACCCGGGGTGGTGTATCGTTGCGCCCGGGTGATGGTGTTATTCACTCCTGGCTGAACCGGATGATTTTGCCTGATACCGTCGGTACCGGCGGTGATTCACATACTCGTTTTCCGATTGGCATTAGCTTTCCGGCAGGTTCAGGTCTGGTGGCGTTTGCTGCAGCGCTGGGCGTTATGCCATTGGATATGCCGGAGTCGGTGCTGGTGCGGTTTAAAGGTGAAATGCAGCCGGGTATTACCCTGCGGGATTTGGTCAATGCCATTCCGTATGCCGCCATTCAGGAAGGCTTGCTGACGGTTGAAAAGAAAGGTAAGAAAAATATCTTTAACGGCCGGGTGCTGGAAATCGAAGGGCTGCCTAATCTGAAAGTTGAGCAAGCATTTGAACTGTCAGATGCTTCAGCTGAACGCTCTGCCAATGGCTGTACAGTGCGTTTGAGCAAAGAACCGATTATTGAGTTTATGCATTCCAATATTGCTTTGATGGAATGGATGATTGCCGAAGGCTATGAAGATCCGCGTACCCTGCAACGCCGGATTGATGCTATGAAAGCCTGGCTTGCCGATCCACAGTTGATGGAGCCGGATGCCGATGCTGAATACGCAGCGGTGATCGAAATTGATTTGAATGACATCAAAGAGCCATTGCTGGCTTGTCCGAATGACCCCGATGATATCAAGCCGCTTTCTGAAGTCGCCGGTGCAAAAATTGATGAAGTGTTTATCGGCTCTTGCATGACCAATATCGGCCATTATCGTGCGGCCGGCAAAGTACTGGAAAACATGGGCAATCTGCCGGTTAAATTATGGGTGGCTCCGCCAACGAAAATGGACAAACACCAACTGACCGAAGAGGGCATTTACAACACCTTCGGCCGGGTCGGTGCACGTACCGAAACCCCGGGTTGCTCTTTATGCATGGGTAATCAGGCACGGGTGGCGGATAACGCTACGGTGGTTTCTACATCGACCCGTAACTTCCCGAATCGTCTCGGTAATGGTGCTGATGTGTATTTGTCATCAGCTGAGCTTGCTGCCGTGGTCGCCAGCATGGGCCGGATTCCGACAGTTGCTGAGTATATGGAAAAAGTTGCTGGTATTCAGCCGATGGCCGATGAAATCTACCGCTATCTGAACTTCCATGAACTGGAAGAGTACAAGCAAGCTGCGGCAAGCTAAATGCGTTAAAGCCAAAGGCTGTCTCTAATTGTGGAGACAGCCTTTTTTGTTGGTCGTTTAAACTGCTTCGTAAAGTGCCGCGCCGGTACTAAGCAATTTATTACTGGCAAAAATAAACTGCCAGCGATTACCGCCTTTTTGCCGCCACAACACTGCAGCACGAACCCCAGCCAGCAGCAGGGCGCGCACTTTATTGACATTATCCGGTTGCTGTAAAAAACCAGCGTCACCATAGACCTGCACCCGAGGGGTTAATTCACTGACGGTGCGTTCGTAAATATTGGCAAATCGTGCCACTACTTGTGGGCTTGTGATATTGCCAAAGTATTCGATCTGCTGCGGAATTTGTTCAATTTCACGGCTTATTAAATCCAGCATAGCCGGCCGTTTGGCCAGTTTGCGTTCTAAGTGCAAGAGCGCAATGGCATAGCGTAATAACATCACATCTTGGGACGATTTTTTCTTTGACAGTTGCTGGTTAAATTGCAACAAACCGGTCCGTAAATTCTGCAGATCACCATAGACTTCGGTGGTGCTGGCAGCCTGGGTTGCCAGCAAGCTGTTCAGCATGGTGGTGAAATCATCATTATCAATCTGACCGGTATCAGCGATCTGCTGCACCAATGACACTGCCTGCATAATGGCTGACAGCGCAATGACCCGATCTTTGTAAGGGTTAGTTTGACTCATGGGTGGATGCCCGGTGCATTGCTGTCGACAATAATGCCGCCGCCCAGACAAACATCGTCCTGATAAAACACCACCGATTGGCCGGGCGTGACAGCACGCTGTTTATCATCAAATGTAACGACAATCTGCCCCTTGTCGTTTTTATCAATGACACAGGGTTGATCCGGCTGTCGGTAACGGGTTTTGGCCGCGGCGCGGCAGGGGAATTCAGGTTCGTAGCCGGCAACCCAAGACAATTGTTCGGCGGTTAACTGATTGCTATACAGCCAGTCATGTTCACCCTGAACGACATACAAAACGCGGTTTTCCATATCTTTACCGGCGACAAACCACGGCTCACCGGTGCTGTTTTGGCGGCCACCGATGCCAAGGCCCTGACGCTGACCCAGTGTGTAGTACATCAGGCCCGCATGTTCGCCAATCAGCTCTCCTTCAGGGGTACGCATTTCACCGGGTTGTGCCGGGATATAACGACTGAGAAACTCACGAAACCGTCGTTCGCCGATAAAACAAATACCGGTGCTGTCTTTTTTATCGGCGGTTATGAAGCCGGCCTGTTCGGCAATTTTACGGACTTCGGTTTTCGGTAATTCACCTAGCGGAAACAAGGTGCGTGACAATTGCGGCTGACCGAGCGTGTATAAAAAATAGCTTTGATCTTTTTTGTTGTCTTTGCCCTTGAGCAGCTGAAATTCGCCATTCACTTCGCGGACGCGGGCATAGTGACCGGTTGCAATCAGATAGCCACCCAATTCCATGGCGTGATCCAGAAACGCCTTAAATTTGATTTCCCGGTTGCAGAGAATATCGGGGTTGGGTGTGCGGCCGGCTTTATATTCATCGAGGAAGTGCTTAAACACAAAGTCCCAGTATTCCATGGCGAAATTGGCCTCATGGAAGGGCACACCGACTTTTTCGGCCACCGAGATGGCGTCTTTGCGATCTTCTTCGATGGTGCATTCGCTTTCATCAGCGAAATCGACCCAGTTTTTCATAAACAGGCCTTCCACATCGTAACCTTGCTGTTTCAGCAGCAGGGCAGACACAGAAGAATCGACACCGCCGGATAAACCGACGACCACTTTTTGCATTTCAGACATATTATTCGTTCAGTAAATCAAGATCGTAGCGTTTACCGGCCAGATAATCCTGCCAGCACTGCTGTACCAGCGGACTGCGAAATTGTGCCGCGCGGCGTTGCATTGCATCAGCGTCTAACCAGACAGCTTGTGTAATATCCGGATCCAGCGGCGTATCCAGAAACTCAACTAATTCGCCGGTAAAACAAAAGCGGATATAGGTTTCCTGAGAGGCACCATGCCGCCAGCGGTAAACACCGACTAATTGTTTGGGTTGAAATTGCCAGGCAGTTTCTTCGCGGGTTTCGCGAATCACTGCATCAATCAGGCTTTCGTTGTCTTCGAGGTGACCGGCTGGCTGGTTGAGACGCACGGCGCTGCCGATGCGTTCCTCGACCATCAGAAATTTTTGATCCTGTTCGATCACGGCGGCGACGGTGGTTCTGGGAGTCCAAATCATCGGCGCATTTTAGCATGGACTTGTCCTGAACTTCGCACCATTGTCCCGGTAATAAATCTTCCAGCTTCCAGGGGCCAATGGCAGCACGAATCAAACGCAGCGTCGGATGACCCACGGCAGCAGTCATTCGTCTTACCTGGCGATTTTTACCCTCACGAATAGTCAGTTCCAGCCATTGTGTGGGAATACTTTGTCTGAATCTAACAGGGGGATGACGCGGCCAGATGGCCGGTTCATCAATCAGCCGTGCCTGCGCAGGTAACGTGATACCATCTTTGAGTTGCACGCCATCCTGTAATTGCTTTAGCGCCACTGCGTCCGGAATGTTTTCTACCTGCACCCAGTAGGTTTTCGCCATTTTATGTTTTGGATCGGCGATCTGTTGTTGCCACTGACCATTATCAGTCAGCAATAACAGGCCTTCACTGTCACGATCTAACCGACCAGCGGCATAAACGTCTGGCTGATCAATGAAATCTTTCAGCGTCTGACGCCCCTCACTATCAGTGAACTGACACAACACATCAAACGGTTTATTAAAGGCGATTAGTTTTGGCATGGTGAAGTGCGGACTCAGTTAATGCTAAAATGCGGCTTTATTTTTTTCAGGGTAAGTTTTAAGGCGTTTCTGCCGATTAGTTTACCGGATCAAACTTTGGCTATCGTCAACGATTCAGCCTTAGTTTATCTGCCCCTGAAAATAGGATGAATTGCAGTGCAGTTTATCTGCTGAAATCATCAGAAATATTGGTTAAATTGCCTGGCGCAGTTTGACTGGTTGGAAGCTGCTGACGAAGTGGTTTCCGGCGTATCGGGCGCGATTGCCAATGGTCAGATGACCGGCGATCTGGCCATTGCTATGGGCATCGATACGCTGAGTTGTAGTGATTATGCTGCAGCTGTTATCCAACACATGTAAGGAGAATTTATGAAAGTTGCAGACAATACCGTGGTAGTTATCGACTACACCCTCACCAACAACGAAGGTCAGGTTATTGATAGTTCAGAAGGCGCCGGTCCATTAGCCTATCTGCACGGTGCCGGGAATATTATTCCAGGTCTTGAAGATGCATTGCTGGGCAAAGAAGCCGGTGATGAAGTGAAAGCCAGCATCGAACCTGCCAATGCCTATGGCGAACGCCATGAAGCACTGAAACAAGAAGTGCCTGCAGAATTATTCAGCGGCGTTGAAAAAGTCGAAGTTGGCATGCAGTTCCAATCAGAAACTGATCAAGGCCCGGTACTGGTTACCGTTACCGAAGTAGGTACAGAAACCATCACGGTTGATGGTAATCATCCACTGGCCGGTGTGCATCTTAATTTTGACGTCAATATTCGTGAAGTACGTGAGCCAAGTGCAGAAGAACTGGAACATGGTCACGTTCATGGCGAAGGTGGTCATCAGCACTAAGCAACTGCTTTAATTACGGTTTCAAAAGACGGGCATCGTGCCCGTCTTTTTGTTTGAGTCACAAAAACATGCAAGACATTGAAAATTTAAACCGGCAATTTGCGCTGGCTGATGCACTAAACTTTGTTGCAGGCCCAAATGATCTGGTGATGATCAATATCCAGACACCGCAGGCCACTGCAAAGATCAGTACTTATGGTGCGCAGGTTCTATCGTTTAAACCAACGGCTGCTGCCGAAGATATGCTTTTTCTGAGCCCGCAAAGTGCATACGGTGATGGCAAAGCGATTCGTGGCGGTGTGCCGATTTGCTGGCCGTGGTTTGGTGATGACCCCAGTGGTTATGGCCGGCCGGCACATGGTTTTGCTCGCAATCAGGTCTGGCAAGTCATAAATACCGACCAGGCAGATGATGGTGCGGTCAGTGTCACGCTGCAATTGTTACCCTCTGAACTGAGTCGGCAATACTGGCATTGCCAATTTGCGCTGCAACTAACCGTGACGATTGGCGACACCTTAAAAATGGCGCTGACCACCGAGAATCGCGATCATGAAAGTTTTGTGATTTCGCAGGCGCTGCACACTTATTTCAATATCGGTGATATCGAAAAGCTGCATTTACGCGGTCTGGATAATTATCATTATCTGGATAAAACACTGAATTTTGACGAGAAATTACAGCAGGGTGATGTGCAGTTTTTTACCGAAACCGACCGCATTTATCTGCATTCTCCGGAACAACTGTATATCGAAGATGAAGCTTTGGATCGCCGCGTAATTATCGAAAGTCACGGCTCGCAAACCACCGTGGTCTGGAATCCGTGGAATAAAGTCGTCATTCTCAAAGATATGCTTAATGACGCTTATCAGCGGTTTATATGCGTCGAAACGGCCAATGCCGCCGATGATAGTGTTGAGCTAGCGCCTGGTGATTCACATACTTTAATCGCCGAATATCGACTGCGGGATCGGGATTGATTTTTAACCACAAAGACACAGAAGGCATAGAGATTTAAAACAACCACAGCTCATGATTGTAGGTTGTGTTTTGAACTGTGAAATCCAACAGTTACTCAGCCATTAACACATCGGCTTTAAAAAACGCACCTTTATCAGCTGCCAGCGTCTTGCAAAGCTTTGGCAATAAACTCTGCATCGTTGCCATCAACTGCCAGGGTGGATTAACAACAATCATTCCCGACGAGGTCATACCGCGAATATTGTTATCGTCGGTAATCGCCAATTCAAAACGCTGAATATTTTTAATGCCGCTGTTTATCAACTGCTTTTCCATGCGTTGAATACGACTACGTTCGACCACCGGATACCAGATGGCATAGCTACCAGTGGCAAATTTCTTATAGGCTTCGATCACTGTTTTAGTGACCAGATCGTAATCCGATTTCATTTCATACGACGGATCAATCAACACCAACCCACGCCGTGAAACCGGTGGTAACAGGGTTAACAAACCTTTTAAACCATCTTCACGCATCACCCGCACACGCTTGTCAGAACGCATATTGGTCGCAATCAATCGGGCATCTTCAGAATGTAATTCGTACAACCACGCCCGATCCTGAGGGCGCATAAAATGGCGGGCAATCAACGGTGAACCGGGGTAGAGCTGCAAAACACCGTCTGGATTCAGGCCATTCACGGCCTCAAAATAATGACTCAGTTCAGGCCAGTCTTCAGCCTTTAACTTGCCAATGCCGGTCTGATATTCCTGTAATTTTTCTGCATGTACGGAACGCAAGTCATACAAACCAGCACCAGCATGGGTATCGATATAATCAAATGCCTTATCTTTTTTGCCCAGGTGCAGCAAAATCTCGATCAGCACAATATGCTTCAACACATCGGCAAAGTTGCCAGCATGGTAGGAATGGCGGTAGCTTAGCAACTTGAAATTTCCAGAAAATTATCGCTCAGTAAATTAGATTGGGTGAGTCCGAGAAAACAAACTATCCAGAGTTGAAATGTTGGGTTTCATACTTCAACCCAACCTACATAAATCTGCGGATAACTATTTTCTCTGTGCCCTCTGTGTCTCTGTGGTTATTAATTCACCAAGCTCTGAATCGGCGCGGGAATCCGGCCACCCAACCGCACAAAACGATTTTCCTGACTACCTAAATTGACGGCCATTACCGGCCCTTCACCCAGCAAACCACCAAACAACACATGATCACCGGCTTTTTTACCCGGGGCAGGGATAAGCCGTGCTGCCGTGGTTTTTTTGTTAATGACACCAATCGCCATCTCGTCGGCGATGATTGCTGACAGCATTTCGGCTGAGGTATCACCGGGCAGGGCCACCATATCCAGACCCACCGAACAGACGGCCGTCATGGCTTCGAGTTTTTCGAGGCTCAGCGTGCCGTTACGCGCTGATTCGGCAATGCTTAAATCTTCACAGACCGGAATAAACGCGCCACTCAGGCCACCGACATGTGAACTAGCAAACGCGCCGCCTTTTTTAACGGCATCGTTGAGCATCGCTAAGAATGCCGTGCTGCCCGGTGCGCCGATGGCCGGCAGGCCGATGGCTTCAAAAATCTCACCGACACTGTCGTTTTTATTGGGGGTAGGGGCCAATGATAAATCGACAATACCGAAAGGCAAACCGAGTGTTTGTGCCACTTCCCGGCCAACCAGTTCACCGGCACGCGTTAACCGGGCAGCAGTTTGTTTAATGACATCAGCCGCGCGGCTAAGATCCATATTGTCATCTTCTGCTAATGCCCGTTCCAGAGCCGCTTTCACGACGCCCGGGCCACTGACGCCAACGCTGACGACGGCATCAGCTTCGCCAATACCTAAATAAGCACCGGCCATAAACGGCACATCTTGTGGAATATTGGCAAACACCACCAGTTTGGCGGCGGCCAGGCCATCATCTTTGGCCGTCAGTTCGGCGGCTTCTTTGATGACGTGGCCCATACGCAGAATGGCATCCATATTGATACCGGCGCGGGTACTGGCGACATTGACCGATGAGCAAACCCGTTTACTTTGCGTCAGTGCTTGCGGAATGGCGTCAATCAGCGCTTTATCACCACTGCTCATGCCTTTTTCGACCATGGCGCTGAAACCACCGATAAAATCGATACCCAGTTCATCAGCCGCTTTATCCAGTGTCAGGGCGATTTCGACCATTTGTTCAGACGAAAAGGGTGCTGCAACCACACCAATCGGGCTGATGGAGATACGTTTATTAGCGACTTCGATGCCATAACGGCGTTCGATGCGAGTGCAGGTTTCGACCAATTTGCCGGCGTAACGAGTGATTTTGTCGTAAATTTTGCGTTTGAACGTTGCCAGATCATCACTGACGCAATCGGTCAGATTGATGCCTACCGTGACGGTGCGCAGGTCCAAATTTTCTTCACGGACCATTTGCAGCGTAGAGATAATATCTTTTTGATTAAGCATGCGGCTTCCTAATTCAGAATGTTGCTGACCGATTCGAAAATCTTGCGATGCTGGACGCTGATTTCCAGATCCAGACGTTGTGAAATACCATTTAACGCATCACGCAAATCGTCCATCACGGTGGCGCGCGGTACATCAATTTCAAACACCATCAGGTTATCCATTGGGTTTTTACCGCCTTTGAAAATGGCCTGAATATTGGTGATATTAACGCCGTGGGTAAATAACGCACCGGCGACTTCGGCTACCAGCCCCTGACGATCCGGGCCGATGCAAGTGATGATATACGGCTGCACTTCCGGCTTTTGTTTTTGCCAGTCAGTGGTGCGCTCATCCCAGGCATGGACATTGATAAACAGGCCCATCTTATCGCAGGCTGTTTCAATCGCTTGCTGTAAATCGGCAGGTGTTTCGCTGTCAGGGATGGAGGCCAGCAGCAAGGCGCCGAAAACGTTTTCCAGCAAGGTCTGGCTGAGGTTTTCGATATTACCGTGACGCTGCTGAATGACTTTGGCCACCGCGGCCATAATGCCCGGCTGGTCACTGCCTAATACCGAAATCAACACTTTGTTCATCAAAATTCCTTTGTTTTATAATATGTTGTCAGATCAGGGGTATTGGACAACCAATGGCTGTCGGACTGGATGACTTGGCAATCGCTAGCGTGATTTAAAAACTTGATATCAGGCCCATTTCTGGCGTAATTGTTCCCGATGAATATACAGCCATTGAATAGCAATGATCGGAATCGCCGAAATGATTTTGCCGTCATTCAACAGTTGGTAAACCTCATCAAACGGTAACACTGCCACGGCGATATCCTCGTTTTCGTGTTCGACACCATGAAAACCGCCGACATTGCGGCTATCGATGCGGCCGCAGAACAAATGCAGTAATTCTGATGTGCCACCAGGGGAGGTGAAAAACTCGTTGATTTTAATCAGTTCCTGAATGTCACAGCCGGATTCTTCAACCGCTTCCCGTATGGCAACGTCTTCAGGCGTTTCACCCGGTTCGATAGCACCGGCAACAATTTCAAGCAGCCAGGCGCGTTCATCGTTAAATTGCAGTGCCCCGACCCGGAATTGCTCGATTATTACCACGCTATCAAGCGCAGGGTCATACAAAATCACCGCCACACATTCGCCACGATGAAACACTTCGCGTTTTAATGGTGCGCTCCAGCCACCCTGATAAAGGGTATGACGAACAGTGATTTCATTGACACCAAAAAAGCCTTTAAAAACGGGCTGTTCGGCGATGATTTCAAACTTTTTCTCAGCGTTATTCAGTGGCATCAGCAGTATTGGTTTTTTGAAAAGCGTCGGTTGGAATGCCGTCGAGTTTACGTAAATAAGCGGTAAAACGGCTGTCGTCTTTTTCGATATGTTCGAGTTTAACCGGTAAATAACCGAGCGCCGGGGCACACCACAGCGTGGTTTTACGATCACTGTCAGCATCGCGCTCACGGGTCAGTTTGACCGCTTTAATTTTACCGAGCGGCGTGTCGATAGTTTCTTCACCGAGGCGGACGATTTCGTAATTTTTCAGTTTACCGCCATCGGCAATGACGTAAGTAAGACGCTCACGATCATTTTTTAAATCGTGCATGACCTGTAATTGGTAAACCAGTTTATCGAGTGTCCGGTTTTTGATTTTCAGATCCCAGGGATGTTCACGATCATCAATATGGACTTTACGTTTATCCCAGTAAAAATCCATGGTCAGCAGTTTATCTTTGCTGCCGCCCTCGCGTGAGTAACGATAAAACATGGGCCGGATGTGTTCATGGTGATAAACCCATAAACTGGTTTCTTCAATAACATCGGGTTTGATAAAGGCAAACATACCTTTGGCCTGCGTTTGAGAGACAAATTTACGCTGGCCGGCAGCATCGGTACTCAGCTTTTGCCGCAGTTCACCGGCCTGAATACCGTTCAGTTCAACCTGGTAGTTTGCATAAAAATCGGGCAGCGGTTCGGCCTGTAGCCCCGTTGCCAACAGCAGCATGATAAAGCCGGTCAGCAGTTGTCTCATATTAAGCGCCTTGTTGTATCAACAGCTTTAAGGCATCGGGATAAAGTTTATGTTCCTCAATCAATACCCGTGCCGCCAGCGTTTCTGGCGTATCGCTTTTTAAAACAGGCACTTTGGCCTGCAAAATGACTGGCCCGTCATCAAGTTCAGCGGTGACAAAATGTACGCTGGCACCGTGTTCTCTTTCGCCTGCTTCAATAGCTCTTTGATGGGTATGCAGACCTTTGAATTTGGGTAGCAATGATGGATGAATATTAATCAGCCGACCGGCAAAATGTTCAACAAAAGCCGCCGTCAGAATACGCATAAAACCAGCCAGAATGACGTAGTCAGGCTGATAGTCATCAATTTCTCTGGCAAGTTGTTGGTCAAACGCTTCACGGCTGTCAAAATCGCGATGATTGATAACTTGCGTAGCAATGCCGGCAGCACTTGCTGTCTGCAAACCCGCCGCATCAGGTCGGTTGCTGATCACAGCAGCAATATCAGCCTGCAACTCACCGGCCTCAATGGCCCGGATAATCGACTGCATATTGCTGCCACGACCGGAAATCAGAATAACCAGTCGGGCTTTTTTCATCGGATGATCACACGCTCGCTGGCATCTGAGGCTTCAATATGACCGATTTGCATGGCTGACTCGCCTAAACCGATTAAGGTATTGACCGTTTCTTCGGCTTGATCGGCTGCGACCACGACCACCATGCCAATGCCGTTATTAAAAGTGCGGTACATTTCACGATCCACGACATTACCGTGTTGTTGTAACCAGTCGAATACCGCTGGCCGTTGCCAGCTATCGGCGTTAATGACCGCTGCCATACCATCCGGCAATACCCGTGGAATATTTTCCAAAAGTCCACCGCCGGTAATGTGAGACAGGGCATGAATGTCAATTTTTTCATTAAGTTGCAGTAATGACTTAACGTAAATTCTGGTTGGTGCCAACAGCTTTTCACCTAACGTTGCACCATCAAAAGCATCATTGAGGTTAGCACCGCTACGTTCCAGAATTTTACGGATCAGCGAGTAACCGTTGGAATGCGGGCCAGATGAAGCGATACCGATAATCACATCACCGCTGGCAACTTTGCTGCCATCAATGACCTGATCTTTTTCGACAATACCGACACAAAAGCCGGCCAAATCATAATCACCTTCTTCATACATGCTGGGCATTTCAGCGGTTTCACCACCAACCAGTGCCGCACCCGACTGTAAACAACCTTCGGCAATACCCGCCACCACATCGGTCGCAATATCAACATCCAGTTTGCCGGTAGCGTAATAATCGAGGAAAAACAATGGTTCAGCGCCCAGTACGGCAATATCGTTGGCACACATGGCGACCAAGTCAATGCCGATGGTGTTATGAATGCCTGACTCAATCGCTAAACGCAATTTGGTACCAACCCCGTCAGTACCCGACACCAGTACCGGATTTTTGTAGCGATCTAATGGCAGTTCAAATAAGCTGCCAAAACCGCCCAGACCGGCCATCACGCCAGGGCGTTTGGTTTTTGCGGCCAGTGGTTTGATGCGGTCAACCAGCGCGTTACCGGCTTCGATGTCGACACCGGCATCACGGTAGCTGAGAGAAGAGCTTGCAGGGCTGTTGGAATCAACGGGATCGGTCATGCTGGGTTCCTGAGAATAAAGGGCGTCACACACGAAAAACTGCGTGCTAGAATACCACAATGACCCGATTATTTACTGTGCTGTTTTTCCTTTTTACTGCAATGTCCGCCTCAGCGGCGCAGGTTTCCAATCTCTATCAGGCGCTGGTGCCGGTGGCTTCACAATCTGAAGCTGATCGCAGCCGTGTAGCACCGGATGCGCTTAAACAGGCAATCATCAAAGTGGTCGGCGATCGTCAGGCAGTCAATAATGCCGATATCACTGCGCTGCTGGCTGATGCGGATCGATATGTGGCGCGATATTCTTATCAGCAGATCAATGAAGATGATGATTTAACAACGCCCGAACAATTGGGCGTTAATTTTATTTTTGATGCCAAAAATCTGAATAATGCGCTGCAACGGATTGGTTTGCCTTTGTGGGGCGAAAATCGCCCTGAAATCCTCTTATGGCTGGCTTCGGATGTTGGCGGTGAACAGCGGCTGATTGGTGACAGTGATGATTCGGCAGTGATTGAGCAAATTGAAAATCAAGCACAGCGCCGGGGTTTACCGATGTTGTTACCGGTGATGGATCTCGAAGATCAGACCCAAATCAGTTTCAGCGATATCTGGACCGGTAACCAAAGCACGGTCATGTCAGCTTCTGAGCGCTATGGGGCACGCATTATTGTCATGGCACAGATTCGTGGTAATGAGGCACAAACCGGTATCAGCTGGCAGGCACTGGGCAGTGAAGACAATTCCCGCTGGCAAAGCGAAGGTGATTTGAACACAGCGATCGCCAACGGTATTGATCAACTGGCCGACATGCTTGGGCAGCGTTTTGCACAGCAAATGGGGCCATCTCAACGTCTGGCTGTCGTTATCAGTGATGTGAAGGACTATAACGATTACAACCGGCTGGTTACTTATCTGAATAATTTACAAGCGGTGGAATCGGTCAGCGTGGTCAGCATGGATAACCAGCAGCTGAAAGTGGATTTAACGATTCAGGGCGAGGTCAGCAAATTCCGTCAGCTGCTGGCATTTGACGGGTTATTGCAAGCCAGCAATGCCGTCAGCGCTGATAATACTGAGCAATACCGGTTTACGCCTTGACGCGCCGCGATATTCCGAATCTGATTTCTTGTTTTCGTATTGTGCTGGTCGCACCGGTGGTCTGGGCGATGCTGCAATTTGATTTCCGGCTGGCACTGCTGTTATTTGCCATTGCCGGTATTTCTGACGGGTTGGATGGTTTTCTGGCCAAACATTTTCAATGGCAAAGTCGTCTGGGTTCGATTCTGGATCCCATTGCTGACAAGCTGTTGCTGGTCGCCTGTTTTGCCACATTAAGTTATTTGCAGTTGCTGCCATGGTGGTTGTTTTGGCTGGTTATTGGTCGTGATTTACTGATTGTTGCCGGTGCATTGACCTATCATCGCGTATTTGGTGAGTTTGAGCTGAAACCGTTATGGAGCAGCAAAATCAACACCTTGCTGCAAATTCTGCTGGTTTTACTGGTGATGGTGCAGGCACAGTGGTTTCCACAACTTGATGAAATCAAAACCATCGGCATCTGGCTGGTGGTAGCCAGTGTCATTAACAGTGGCAGCGAATATGTTTTGGTATGGGGGATGAGCGCGTGGCGACAACGGAAAAACTGATCACGGATAGCAATAAATGGCTGATTCTGATTTCGGTCGTGTTGTTTGGTTTTATGCTGTATCAGCTGGCCGGTGTGTTGATGCCGTTTTTTGTCGCCGCCTTGCTGGCGTATCTTGGTGATCCGCTAGTAGACGGTCTGGAAGCCCGGAAAATACCCCGTACTGTGTCAGTGTGTATCGTCTTCACTGCTATTTTCCTGATCATACTGTTATCGATACTGATTTTTGTACCATTGCTCAGTGCCCAGTTGGCGTCGCTATTTGAGAAAATGCCCGGCTATATCGACCGACTACAGAGCAGTATTGAGCCGGTCATGCAATCGCTGGGCTTATCAAAAGAAATGGTCAATCTCGATACGCTCAAAGATGGGCTCAAGAATTACTGGTCAGAAGCCGGCAAAATGGCAGGCGATGTTTTTGGTTATATCAGTAAGTCCGGTCTGGCACTGCTGACGTTTGTGACTAATCTGGTTTTGATTCCGGTGTTGACGTTTTATTTGCTGCGCGACTGGGACCTAATGGTGGCGCGTTTTCGTGAATTATTACCACGTCGCCATGCCAAAAAAATCACTGATTTATCATTAGAATGTGACGACATGCTGGCCGGGTTTTTGCGCGGACAAATGCTGGTGATGCTGGCTTTGTCGGTGATTTACAGCATTGGTCTGACGTTGATTGGTCTGGATCTGGCACTGCTGCTAGGGGTGATTGCCGGTATTGTCAGTTTTGTACCGTATCTTGGCTTGCTGGTTGGCATCGTATTGGCCGGCCTGGCCGCTTATCTGCAATTTCAGGAATGGCTGCCGGTGTTGCTGGTCATCGGTGTATTCAGTTTTGCGCAAATGATAGAAGGTATGGTGCTGACACCACGATTTGTTGGTGAACGGATTGGTCTGCATCCGGTAGCGGTCATTTTTGCGGTAATGGCGGGTGGCAGCCTGTTTGGTTTTATCGGCGTATTACTGGCATTGCCAGTGGCAGCCGTGGTCATGGTGCTGCTGCGTCATGCCCATGATCAATACGTTAACAGCCAACTCTATTCCTGAGAAAAACATGCCCCAGAAGCAGCTAACATTGCGCCTTTCGCCGCAGGAAGTTTATCGGCTTGATAATTTTCTGTTTGCTGACGATGCGCTGGCTGAAGCAGTCGATGAGTTTTGTCAGGGAAGGGGCAGTGATTTTCTTTATCTTTGCGGTGTCAGTGGCACCGGCAAAACCCATTTAACATTGGCGATAGCTGATGAAGTACAGCAGCATAGCCGTGTTGCTTATCTGAATTTTCAGGAATTACGGCAAACGGCTGAACCTGCAGCTTTAAAATCATTGCTGGATGCGGATATTTTATGTCTGGATGCAGTTGAGGCAATTGCCGGTGATAAACACTGGCAGGAAGCGTTATTTCATGGTTTTAACGATATCAAACAGCAGCAAAAACGGCTGTTAATCGCCACCGAAAATCCGCCGTCACAGCTGTCTATAGAATTGGCTGATTTACGTTCAAGGCTGGCAACGGGGCTAGTATTTCAGTTGCCGGTTATGACTGACAATCGTAAACAACAAGCGCTGATTTTGCAGGCGCAAAGCCGTGGTCTGATTTTATCTGAAGAAGTCGCGCAATATTTGCTGCGTCATTATGGGCGGGATATGCCATCACTGATGGCCGTTTTACAAAAACTCGATAAAGCCTCGCTGCAAGCACAACGGCGCTTGACCATTCCGTTTGTTAAAGAGGTGATGCAGCATGGCAGCTAAGGCCATGCTGACGATTATCTGGCCCGGTGCCGCCGGCGTTTTACAGCCCATCAATAAAGTCAGCTGGCCGGCCGGATTACAAAAAATACTCAGCAAAAGCCGGTTTATAGCAGATAAGGCGGATTTCACCAAGCTGTTACTGCGGCAATTTGAGCAGCCTGTAGCGGCAGATCTGCCATTAGCGGCACTGCGCTTCCCTGGTGAAACCGCAATATGCGCCGATCTTTGTTATTTACACCCTGATCGGGATTTTTTGCGGTTATTTCATCGTGATTTACAGGTTTCAGATAATGAGGCCAAACAATTACAAGCCAGTCTGGCTGATTTGCTAGATGAGTTTCACGGGCAGTGGCTGACTTTTAGCGCAAAACACTGGGGGCTGCGTTTGCCAGCATTACCGGCACTGCAATTTCAGGCGATCGATGCACTGGAAGGTCAGTCAATCAGCGACAAGTTACCGGCAGGCGACGATCAAAATAACTGGCGACGTTTGTTAAATGAAATTCAGATGACATTATTTGACCACCCAGTTAATCAGCAGCGCGAGGCCGACGGCAAACTGCCGGTTAATGCCGTCTGGTTTCACGGTGCGGCGACGCTGGCCATTTCATCAAATTGGCAAACGGTTTTTGGTGATGACCTATTACTGAAACAACTGGCGCAACTGACACAGACCAAGGTTCTTGAAAAAATGGACTTTGCCGCCCTCAATGGCCGCTCTTTATTCGTATTACCGCCGATTGATACCAATGCCGACTGGCAAAACCAGTTACAGCATTTGGATCAGCAGTTGTTTAAACCGTTATGGCAGCAGTTACGTTATTTAAAACTAAATGAAATTCAATTATTGGTGCCAGAACAAGGGGCGTATCAGTTGAACCGTTGGCGCAGCTGGCTATGATTAAGCAACGCAATAGTGACGGCTGGCAGGATCTGCCGGCAGATTGGCTCCCAGTTATCAGACGTATTCTGGCTGCACGTGGCATTCGCAGCGAAGCCGATTTGCAGTTTGATTTGGCGGATTTGCCATCGCCGGTGTTATTAAAGGATATGGCCGCTGCCTGCCAGATTTTGCAGCAAGCGATCGAAGCTGACTGGTCGATATTGATTGTCGGGGATTTCGATGCCGATGGTGCCACCAGCACGGCGTTATTGATGCGTGGTTTACAACAATTCGGTCTGCAAAAGCTGCATTTTATGGTGCCTAACCGATTTATTCATGGTTATGGGCTGACGCCGCAATTACTGGCTGAACTGCCGGTTAAAAACCAACCGGATCTGCTGATAACGGTTGATAATGGCATTGCCAGTATTGATGGCGTAGCAGTTGCCAAACAACGCGGTATGCGGGTACTGATTACCGACCATCATCTCCCGGGTGAACAGTTGCCGGCTGCCGATGCCATTATTAATCCAAATCAGACCGATGATACGTTTCCGTCAAAAGCACTGGCCGGTGTCGGGGTGGCGTTTTATTTGCTTTTGGGGCTGCGCCAGCATTTAAATCAGCAAAACTGGTTTGCACAAAACAACATTAAACCGCCACGCTTAATCGAATTGCTGGATCTGGTAGCGCTGGGCACAGTCGCTGATTTGGTGCCACTCGATAAACTGAATCGTAGTCTGGTGATGCGCGGTCTGGCGAGAATGCGTGAGGGACTCGCCGGCGCCGGGATCAACGCTTTGTTGAAGATTGCCGGTAAAGATCGCCAGCGTTTATCCGCACAGGATTTGGGTTTTGCGGTTGGCCCGCGGCTCAATGCCGCCGGTCGGATGGAAGATATGGGGCAGGGCATTGAACTATTGCTGACCAATGATGCAATGTTTGCCGAAAACAGCGCCCGGTTGCTGGATGACATGAATTTGCAGCGCCGAGATGTTGAACAATCCATGCAGCAACAGGCCCTGAAAATGCTTGAAGAACTGGCCTTACCGGACACTCAAAGCGCCCCGGTTATCAGCCTTTACCAGCCGGACTGGCATCAGGGCGTGATTGGTTTGTTGGCATCTCGCTTAAAAGACCGGCTTCACCGGCCGGTGATTGTCTTTGCCGATGGTGATGCCGGTGAACTGAAAGGCTCAGCGCGTTCGATTCAGGGCATTCATATCCGTGATTTACTGGCCCGCATTGATAGTTTGTATCCCGGTTTAATCACACGTTTTGGTGGTCATGCCATGGCAGCTGGCTTAACGCTGGCAAAAGCTGACCTGGAAAGATTTAGCGAAACATTACTGGCGGTTGTCAAAACACTGGTAAACGACAACACATTTGACCGCCAGCGGCTCAGTGATGGTGAACTGAATGCAACTGAGCTCACGCTGCCACTTGCTGCACAACTGCCACTGATTGCGCCTTGGGGACAGGGTTTTGCCGAGCCACAGTTTCATGGCGAATTTGAACTGGTGGATTTTCGTCATGTCGGCCAACAGCAGGATCATCTGAAATTGACCGTGCAATTAGCTGATGGCCGAAGCCTGACGGCAATGGCTTTTAAACAGACTGCGCCGGTTTGGCTCACGACTCAACAAACCGTGCTGCTGCGCTATCGGCTGGATATCAATGAATTTCGTCAGCAGCAAAGTCTGCAATTGCTGGTTGATGAACTGCTGCCGGTCAGCGCATGAGCCAAATTTATCAACAACTCAGTGAACAACTGTCAGATTTTGTGCCGCGGCCGCAGCAGCAGCAAATGGCCGACTTTATTGCCCAAAGCCTGCAACGTGGCGCCGGCAAACGCATCGCTGTGGTTGAAGCGCCGACCGGTGTTGGCAAAACGCTGGCCTATTTGAGTGGTGCGATAGGAACTGCTTTATTGCAGAAAAAACTACTGGTGATTAGCACGGCCACGGTCAATTTACAGCAACAACTGATTTTTAAGGATCTGCCGCAGTTTGCCAGTGCCATGGAGCAGCCGGTTAAATTTGTGCAAATCAAAGGCCGCCGTCGTTATTTGTGTCCGAGCCGTCTGGATCAGTTGGTGAATACACCGCAGCAGGGCGATCTGAGCCTCGATATTGATGATAAATATCAACAGGCTATCTGGCAGGCACAGGGACAAGCTTTATGGGAAAACTGGCAAGATCAGCAATGGAACGGTGACCGGGATAGCTGCGAATTGCCGGTCAATCCGCGGTTATGGTCAGAAATTTCAACGGATTCAGAAGGTTGTGTTGGTAAAAGCTGCCGTTATTATCAGCCGTGCCCGTATTATCAGTTAAGGCGTGAATTAACGACTGCGCAGGTGGCCGTGGTGAATCACGATGTCTTGCTCAGCGATGCGGATCTGGGCGGCGGGCTAGTGTTGCCGAATCCGGAGGAAATGATTCTGGTATTGGATGAAGCGCATAATCTGCCACGCAAAGCGCTGGACCATGCTGCCAAGGCACTGGACTTTCAGCAGCTCTACCAGACCATTGAAGCGGCCGATAAAGTGCTGAAAAAACTCCACACTGCTTTGGCTTTCCGGCAACAGGACTTTGGTTATCTGTTCAGCGATCTGAGACGGGACTTGCCGGCAAGTTTCAGCATTTTGCAGCAAATTGAAACCCTGCTGTATTCGGCTGATGTCGTTCAGGCGATGCTTAAAGGGGAAGTTAGCGAACCACGCATTTTCAGCAACGGTATGTTGTTTAATGCGCTGACAACGCCGATGGTGGCACTGCTACAACAGGCCAATACAGTTTTCAAACACTTCACATTACTGGGTAAATGGCTGCGCGAAGGGCTGGAAAAACTGCAGATCCCGAATCGTGTTGGCGAAGCATTGTTGCCACAGGTGGGCACTGTGCAGAATATTTTTGGTTATTTATTAGATTTTCTGGCGCTGTTTCTTAACGAAGACAGCGCTGATAAACCGCCTAACGTCCGCTGGCTGGGGCTTGATAACAGTAATAAAACCGCGCAGTTATTAATTCATGCCGGACCGATGACAGCAGCGAGATTTCTGTCCAAAAGTTTATGGCAGCGGGCTTATGGCGTAGTGATAACCTCGGCGACTTTGCGAGGTCTGGGTAAATTTCAACGGTTCCGACTGGATTGTGGTTTACAGGCCTTTGATGCCAGTCATTTTCTGGCGGTGCCGTCACCGTTTAGTTATCAGAAGCAGGCGCAACTGCAGATCCCGGAAATGCGTCATTTGCCTAATCAGTCGCCATTGGCATGGCAAAAAGAGCTGGCTGAAAAACTGGCTGACATTATCGATCCCCAAGCTGCGACGCTGGTGTTATTTACCTCGCGTGAAGTGATGCAGTTTGTCTATCAAAGGTTGCCACGCAGCCTGACGGGCGTGATTCTGATGCAGGGCGATGGTCTGTCACCAAAACTGATGATTGAAAAACATTGCCGGCGTGTTGAAGCAGGTAAGGGCAGCATTTTATTTGGCATGGACAGGTTTGCCGAAGGTGTCGATTTGCCAGGTAGTTTGTGTACGCATGTGGTGATTACCAGGTTGCCGTTTCCGGTATTTACCCGGCCGATTGAGCAGGCACGGCAGGAATGGATCATTGCCAAAGGTGGTCAGCCGTTTACGGCATTATCGCTACCAGCAGTCAGTGTCAAACTGATTCAGGCCTGTGGCCGTTTGCTGCGTAAGGAAACCGACTCCGGTTTAATCACGATTCTCGATCGGCGGTTGCTGACAAAATCTTATGGTCGAAAGTTATTGGAAAATCTACCAAATTATCAATTGATTACCAGCGACATCTAAATAAAAAAGCCCGTCAGGAACGGGCTTTTTTAATTAGTTCAGTACGCTTTAGCTGCGGCTGGTGACTTCCAGCAGATGATAGCCAAACTGGGTTTTGACCGGACCCTGAACGGTACCGACCGGTGCTGAAAAGACCACTTTGTCGAATTCCGGCACCATCATACCCGGGCCAAATTCGCCCAGATCGCCACCTTGCGCCGAAGACGGGCAGGATGAATGCTCTTTGGCGATAGCCGCAAAATCAGCGCCTTCTTCAATTTCGCGTTTCAGTTCTTTGCAAACTTGTTCGTTTTCGACAAGGATGTGTCGGGCAGTTGCTTTAGTCATTGGATTTCCTTAATTTGCGCTGCTATTTAAGCCAGCAGTTGTAATAAAGCTTTGGCAGTTTCGGCCGAAGAAGCCGGATTCTGACCGGTGATCAGCAGGCCATCAACCTGTACAAATGACGCCCAGTCTTCACCTTTGTGATAAACCGCGCCACGTTGTTTCAATGCATCTTCCAGTAAAAACGGTACGACCTGACTGAGGCCAACCCCGTCTTCTTCACTGTTGGAAAAAGCAGTAATGTTTTTATTTTCAACCAGATAGCGGCCACTTTTATCTTTGGCATTAATCAGCACTGTCGGCGCATGACAAACACTGGCAACCGGTTTGCCGGCGGCATACAGCGTTTCAATTAGCTGTAGCGAATCGGCATTATCCGTTAGATCCCACAGCGGGCCATGACCGCCGGGATAAAACACCGCATCAAAGTCTTCCGCATCGACAGTTTCAAGAACAACGGTATTTGCCAGCTGTTTTTGTGCATCCGTATCGTTGGCAAATCGGCGGGTGTCATCGGTTTGAAAATCGGGCTGATCACTTTTTGGATCCAAGGGCGGCTGACCGCCTTTAGGTGAAGCCAATACAATATCAACATCGGCATCTTTCAAAACAAAGTAGGGCGCTGCAAATTCTTCCAGCCAGAAACCAGTTTTTTCACCGGTGTTGCCGAGCTTGTCGTGTGAAGTCAGTACCATCAGAACTTTCATCTTTGCCTCCGTTTTGAGTGATTAAAACTGGAGGTGGGGACCCCTGACGTTGATTACAAGTCAGACGATCTGCCAGTTGATCGCTTCACCGGCACGTAACGGCACCAGTTCGCTATCTGCAAACGTTAAGGTCTCAGGCACTTGCCAGCTTTGTTTGTGCAGCGTGATTTGCGTTTGATTACGTGGCAAACCATAAAAATCTGCGCCATAAAAGCTGGCAAAGCCTTCCAGTTGATCTAATGCATCCATGGCTTCAAAAGCTTCGGCATACAATTCAATTGCCGCATGAGCGCTGTAAATGCCAGCACAGCCGCAGCTGTTTTCTTTGGTATGACGGGCATGTGGTGCACTGTCGGTGCCGAGGAAAAATTTCGGATTGCCACTGGTTGCCGCGGTCAGCAAAGCCTGTTGATGGGTATTGCGTTTTAATACCGGTAAGCAAAAGTAATGTGGCCGGATACCGCCCACCAGCAAATCATTGCGGTTATACAGTAAATGATGTGGGGTAATGGTCGCCGCCAGATTTGGACCGGCTTCACTGACAAAGTTGGCCGCATCGGCGGTGGTGATATGTTCGAAGACGACTTTCAGTTCAGGGAAGTCATTTAATAGCGGAATCAGCTTGTCATCAATAAAGCGTTTTTCGCGATCAAAAATATCGATATCGTGATCCGTGACTTCACCGTGGATCAGCAAAGGCATACCTAACTTTTGCATGGTTTCCAGTGTGCGATAGCAGTTTTTCAGATCGGTCACGCCAGCATTGGAGTTTGTTGTGGCACCAGCCGGGTAGAGTTTGACGGCTTTAACTATGCCACTATTTACCGCTGTTTTAATCTCATCAGCCGCCGTATTGTCAGTCAGATACAACGTCATTAACGGCTGGAAATCGGTATTGTCCGGTAACACAGCCAGAATCCGCTGCCGATAATCGGTTGCCATTTGCGTCGTGGTCACCGGAGGGCGTAAATTGGGCATGATAATGGCACGGGCAAATTGCCGGGCAGTGTCAACAACGGTTCGGTTCAGGGCCGCATCGTCGCGCAAATGCAAATGCCAGTCGTCCGGGCGGGTAATCGTCAGGGTGGTTTCAGATGCTGTTTTCATGGCTCAGCATTATGCCACAGCGTGGCGTTTACGATGTATAGAATTCTCTGGGCAATGGCGGCATGACTGCGATTGACGCCGGTTTTTCTTGACCTGAAACCCTATACAAAGTAACTTTACCCGTTTGATATTTTGAAGCTTATCGTGACGGCGGTTCGAGAGAGGAAGACGTGGAATTAAGCGGTGGTGAGATATTGGTTCAATGTCTCAAAGATGAGGGCGTTGAGTTTTTGTTTGGCTATCCGGGCGGTGCGGTGCTGCATATTTATGATGCGCTGTATAAGCAGGAAGAGGTCAAGCATATTCTCGTCCGTCATGAGCAGGCCGCTACGCATGCCGCGGATGGCTATGCGCGCGCTACTGGTAAACCCGGTGTGGTACTGGTCACTTCTGGTCCCGGTGCGACTAATGCGGTCACCGGTATTGCGACGGCCTATATGGATTCTATTCCGATGGTTGTGATCACCGGACAGGTGGCGACAGCTAATATCGGTAGTGATGCGTTTCAGGAAGTGGATTCAGTCGGTATTACCCGGCCGTGTGTCAAACATAACTTCCTGGTTAAAGACATCAACGATCTGGCGGCGACGGTTAAAAAAGCTTTTTATGTTGCCACCACTGGCCGGCCCGGCCCTGTCGTTGTTGACGTGCCAAAAGATATTACTGATCCCAATATCAAGATTCCGTACGTTTATCCGGAAAGTGTTTCGCTGCGTTCTTATCAGCCGGTGACTAAAGGCCATCCGGGACAGATAAAACGGGCGGTGGATTTATTACTGACCGCCAAAAAACCGATGATTTATACCGGTGGAGGTGTGGTGTTAGGCAATGCCGCTGA